>Ga0210059_1000235_pt1 | contig 60830 bp, 37 predicted proteins | sample Ectturendosymbi2_FD_188042 | JGI IMG/M metagenome (GOLD analysis project Ga0210059, IMG submission 188042) | Ecteinascidia turbinata endosymbiont from Florida, USA - Sample 2 (SPAdes) (version 2) | ecosystem: Host-associated > Tunicates > Ascidians > Unclassified | place: Key West, Florida... | reverse complement strand
ACTCATATGATACCTTGCTCAGGAAATAAGATGTAAAAGCTGTTTCTAGTAAAGTTCAGGTACCGCCATTGTTGCGTCAGCGTCATAATACCAACCTACTAGAAATTCTAACCGGAACGCCGTACCGTCAATAATTCTTTTACCGGAACGGCGTTCCGGGCCGTTCCGCCTTACTTTACTTTCACCTCTGCCTGTGCCTTACTTTCACCTCTGCCTTACTTTCACCTCTGCCTGTGAGACGGTACGCACTGGTGTGGATGAGAAAACTCTGTGGTGCGAATGACACATAAACTCTGTGGTGCAAATGACACTGCGAGTGAGAATCGCCGAAGTGGTATTAGCATTAGAAAGATTAAGAGAGCAAAGCGCCTGAGGCACTTTCGATAACATGTCTTTTCGGCGAAAACATTTATGCCTTCAAGTATTTTCTTGATTTGGTACATTTCAAACATTTCTGCAAAGTTAAGTTTGAACGAATTCTCTTTGCGTATGGTTGAGCATTGAAAGCTAAAGGTTTGCTGCGGAAGAAATAATATATTTTTGATTTCATATCAAAAATGGTATCTTTTTTATTTTATATGGTGTTTTGATGGCTTGTATCTAAAGGGTTCTTGTACTAGCACCACAACTGAGTTTGTACAAAGTCTCCTGGCAAGAAGGCTACAGCACTAATTTACAAGGTCTTGGTAAGACCGGGCCGTCAGTCGAATTCCAGATCGGTCAGCACCGAACCACAGGCTGGTCAAAAACAAAAAATGCAGCGGGACCCTCTATGGTTATTTGCTCATCAGCACGTTGCCTGAAGCTAGCCGTTGGTAATTAGCGTCAGGTTGCGCTTTTCCGCTTTTGTGTGAGACCAGCCTTTTGGTCAGGGACGGATTTAGGGAGCGCGGGGCCCTAGGCCATTTTAGTTTTTGGGGCCCCACGCAGGTGTGACCTATTTGGCCGTTTGTCTGAAAAGCATGAAAGTATGCCCCTCTTATGTGTAGTTCCCACTCAGAAATCTATCATTTGTGGTTAAGTCTTTGGTTCTACGATTGCCTTAGATCTTCAACAGAAATTAAAGACTTTCCAACGTCCTTCTCAAACACAAATAACAATGCGGAAATTTTCTTGGAATTTATAGTGCTTTCGTGGAGTTCAGAAGATCTCTTCATTAAATTTCCGTGAATTCTAGCGTTTTTTGTAGGTTTATTTTTCGGAGACATACATTTTCATGCGGGACCGTGTTGCCACCCTCGAAAATATCGTCTAGTTGTCGATCTAATTAGCTATACGTAAACTCCTTCGGTGTAGTAACCAGTGCACATATTTTATGGACCAAACAAGCACAATCCATTCCATGGACACAGGGTTTATATATGCCGTTTTTAAGTTGTCATTTTCCAAGCAATACAAAATATTGTGTTTTGATCCTTTATGTCAGGGATGGCCAACCAGTTTCCAATAGCCACATTTCCTATTGTGTTACCGCAAAGAGCCACATCATACACGTGGGCACACATGAACATCACCCCATCTCTTCCTCATTCAAACACATACCTTTGCTTAGCTAAATTTATTGTAAATATCACACACCAACATGACAAGGACAGAACTTTACAAGCCATTTATTGTTATGCATGTTATTTATTGGGACTTCTAATAATTAGGTAACGTAAGAGACGCATGAAACCGGGCAAAAAGCCACATGCGGCTCGCGAGCCGCGGTTTGGTCAGCCCTGATCTATGCTATAGACCAGTGGTTCCCAAAGTGGGCGGTACCGCCCCCCTGGGGGCGGTGAGAAACTCTATGGGGCGGTGAAGCAGAAATGGGCGGTTGGGGCGAGATAGGAGACCCAGTTAATAGCTACATTTCTGTTGTATTACTAACTTTGAGTGACCAAATGTCATAAAAAACAGTACGATCAACAAAGATGTATGCATGTAATTTGTAAACAAAAACTTAGCGTTTTGGAAACAAAACAGAGGTGAAATGCTAGGAGATAAATTGATGAACTGCAGATTCCATCACTAAAGGTAAGCTGCACAGTAAAACTGTTCTCCTCTATAATTAAATGATTATGATTGGAATTTTCGTCAACTTTACTTCTTGGCACGGGTAATCTGCTACTTAACAATGCCCGTTTCGTTACAGTGACTATCACCGGTCAGGTTTGAGAATGCACGCTTGCACTTAGACTCAGCCTGTAACCAAAAGCGTGAGCTAATTTTGGACGGAGTGGTTTCATGATCACAAATATAATAATAACCTTGTACGAGTTCAGTTCGAAAGTAGAAACGCAATGTATGTTTTTTTACAGATAGTGTTCGGTGCCAACAAGAATAAGTTACCTAAAGGGAATCGAAAAGATTCTGGAAAACAAGTGTGTTTCAGAACGCACTTTAGCTTGGGCAGCGCCAAGGAAATCTAGAAAGAGAGAGATGGTAGAGTCAGGGGACGATTGCAAGTGTTACGGTTAAGTTCAAAAACTTTTATAATATGCAGATTAAATACAATCCTGCACTGCTCCGAACTACAAAAATTCAGGCTACTAAAAATGTGGCAGAGTATTAATGGCTTGATTGATCAAAGGACACCAAAGGGTTGAGAAGTGCTCTGCTAAGTTTAGGCAATGTGGTGTGTTCGGATAATGATGAAGAGAGTTTGTACGCCTGTTGCTGCACACAGAAGGTGACTGTCAAAGGGTGTCATGCTCATAGATACAGTATCTTGGCTGTCACAGTTCACAGATATCTTCAAGAAGTTCAATGAAGTTGATTTGCAATTGTAGGGGAATGGTTTTAACCTCATCAAAGCCAAATCAGGAATCTTCACCTTCTTGTTCAAGTTTAATGCTGTTCAAACGAAATCGAGCCCGTCATGAACTCTAACAGTTTTCAAATCATTAACTCGAATAGTTTCCGACTGCTAAATGAGTTAATTTACTAAATTAAGTTTCATAGTGAAATGCATCTTTGCGCTCATTCTTATTGTAATCATTTTCAAACATACCAAATACACAATACGAAAAAATTGTGTTGATATGTTTGCTAGGCATGGTAGGGGGCGATAGACATTTGTTTATCAGAAAAGGGGGCGCTAGCCGAAAAAAGATTGGGAAACACTGTTATAGACTGATGGTAAACAGCATGGAGACAAGTTTTGCACAGAAAAGTATTGTCGCAACACCCTTCGCTAACCATTTGAAGTAAATCCAAAGTAGGCATATTTTTCCAAGTAAAACTCACGACAAACTGTTCTAGCTGATTTACCAAACATTATAGAGCTTCAACAAGCAATCTGTGTTTGAGAGCAATCCAGTTGGTAACAACCAAACGTAGCATTCAATACTGACAATATTGCTGTTCATCAGAAGTTCTGCAATGTCTAGCAGTCCTGCGTTTTTGATAGCGTTTTGTCAGTGGAAGATTGAACATCAAGTAGGCTAAGTACTATTCTTTCTTTTTCCTTTTTTCTTGCAACCATAGGTGTAGACAAGGGTGCTAACGAAGCTATGCCCCCCAAATTTTTAGCATATCTTGTCATTTTGTGCTTTGACAGGCAGTGTCCCGAACAAAATACTGTTGCTCGCTTAAAGTCAAAATATTTGGCCCCGCGAAAAAAATTTGGATTGGCTGCGCTACTACCTGTAACTACTTTCATACAGACGGCCTGCATTTTTCTCACGCCCAGCCATGTTCTTCAGTATCACGCCTTTAACACAGCCTGCGCTTTCCTACTTGATGTTCAATCTTCGGCAGACAAAAGGCTAGCAACAACGCAAGACCGCCAGACACTACAGAACTCCGATGAAAAGCAGTATTCTAATTCTTATTTTGCGTAGTAAAAAATACAATAATATTGTATTGTTTTTGTACAGATAAGAGTCTAGACGTTTGCATTTTCGCTCGTTTCAAAGTAAATTGCGAAGTTATGCCTCCTGCGCATTTCCGCAAATTTTAAGTTAATAATGAGTCGTCATAGGAAGGAGTTACGCGGGGCCCCCAAAAGCGCAGGGCCCTAGGCCATGGCCTATGCGTAAATCCGTCACTGCTTTTGGTCAGAGCTTGTGTTTGAGACTGCAGTTGGCGTGTGCTTTAGTTGTTCACAATTTCATCGACACGCCTTTGCTTGCAATTTTCGGGAATGAAAATGCGAAAAATACGTGAAATCCATCTCCTAGCAAAACATTTTGCTGTTTGATTCGACTGCGTCATTTTTGTGGAGACTTGTTATTGGACCATCTGTGGAAAAGAGAAAATGAAAAGGCATGGAGACAATGAACACCCAGAACACAGAAGCAAGTTGGTGTCATTCTTCAAACGGCGAACACGACAATTTGTTGAACGCCAGCGACAATTCCAGCAATTGACAGTGGCACTACCTGATTAAAATATCAAACTGTCATCACCAAACATTGCTCATGTCCTTACGTCAGCGTGGAAACCATTTACCCTGGCAGAAAGCGTTGTAAACCCTGCCTGGAGATAGCATAGGAAATTCATGGATCACCCTTCGCTAGAAATATTTTTTCAGTGGTGCAGCAATTATCGTACATCTTCATTGCATGGAATTATCGGACAAGACTACCTTTTGCAGTTCGGTCGCAGAATTGGGTCATCCATAAATTTCCCAAGCTTTAAAATATAGAAACTTTCTGCTGTAGCTCAAAGCGTAACTGCTGGCATCTTCATGGCAACAATCGCCCGGCCTAGTACATCGTTACGCTGTAGATTGCGCTTGGGTCACCGTGTCCTGAACAAGCGCACTTATCGTTTGTGCTCATGTGGTAGCAAAGAATCAGAAGAGGATCTACACCTTAACTGTACTCTTTACTCTGCACTCCGCGGTGACCTTGTACAATCTGTGAAATCGATTTTACTGAAAGAATATTTGCAAGATTATTTTTTTCGTCATTTCACTTGTAAGCTTTTGCTTGCAAATTTGTTGGGCTGAAGATGCGTCGATGACGCGAAATCGATTTCCTAGCAAAGAAATTTGCGATCAGATTCGGCTGCGTCATCCTCGTGGTGTCTTGATGCTGTATTGTCAAGACTATTATACGACCATTCAGGACTGTTGTAACCTCCGCTGTTTGGACATCCTTCACTTAAACTTAAATTCACAACTAATATATATAATGCTATTTCTGAATATGTTGAATGCACTAACCGCTTTACCTCGCCATAACACCTTGGTCTTCTCTATTATAGTAATTCCTTTATCATTCTGTAATTAATTCTTCATTTACATTTTTTCCTCGTATAATTTTGCCGTATGCTTGCAGTTTACCAATCCGTCTATTATATGCTTGCAATCTTTCGTTACCTGTTTGTCGTGAGTTGGTTCGCTCGACATGACGCGACGAAGACTATATTCAGGCTCCGGCCTGCCGCTTGCCGTTAAAAGAAACATGATTCAGGACAAGCCAGGGCAAGTATCAAAATATAGCAAATGAATTTCTAAAGAGCAATTAAAATTTTTCATTTGGAATCCAGAAATGAAGAAAAAGGCTTGGCAACTGTACCGCTTACTCAGATGACCGTGCACCCAGTTCATACTGTGTTCCGTGTGCCTTAATTTCCAAACATTTGTTCCACTGTTGTTACTTAGACAGGTTCTTAGAAATATAACTATTCTTTTTCAATAACATTTGCTTACTGTAACGCTATCAATCGGTGTTGAAAGGTTTTAGGAATGAGGATATGCGCAGTTTCACGCGAAATCGATTTCCTTTAAAAAATTTGCCGATCCATTCCTTACTTCAACCCACTGTGGAGAGTACTTACTTGCACACAGTGTGGTTACGATTTTGTGATATGTTTGTGATTTAGCTTCTTATGCACACAACATCACCTTGTTGTCATAGCAAAAGATTTGAAAAGTGACAGTAGCTTTTGAAAATGTGCAAATCAATTACATAATTACATCTCTTCTTTTTAGCAAATTGCAACAAGCTGATTGATACAAAAACGGCTTTGCTTCAGTAAGTGACATTTACTTTTGATTAATTAATCATTATTTTCAAGCATTTTGTAATGATTTTTTACTGACACCATCACAAGTATACTGCAGCAGTTCATTAGATTTTGCCCAAAAAGCCTGATGAAGGTTTATGAAAAACTAAACGTAACCTATAGTCAGGGGCGGATTTAAGAATCGCGGGGCCCTAGGCCATCTTAGTTTTGGGAGCCCCACGTAAGTGTTACCTATTTAGCCGTTTGTCTGAAAAGCGCGTTAGTATGCCGCTCTTATGTGTAGTTCCCCCTCAAAAATATATCTTTGGTTGTGACGACTTTGGTTCTACAATTGAGTTAGATCAACTATGTCGAACACAAATGACTTACTGAGCCAAATAATATATTGCTATCTTGACGAGGGCCGCACATTGAATGACATATTATTGAGAGGTCGCACATTGAATGGCTTACTTTGATCTTAGCAAACTAAATTTAACTTAAACCAATATATTGAAAGTTTCGAATCCTAGCTGCAATGGTAACAGACGCGATAAAGTGGCACTCAGACCTCCTGCATGGAAAATGTCAAGTTCAAGATCAGTGGTGTCGGGAGCGGGGGTGCAGGCGCACCCGCAAAAGTTGTGATTTGTCAAAAATCCGGGAAAAGCCCCTGAAAAATTAAGGCAAATTTCCTGAAAATATAGGCAAAGCGTCTAAATCTCTAGGCAAAGTTCAGGCAAAAATGGCGCCCAGCGTTGTTTGATTTCAAAAAATGGCGCCCAACCTTTGCAGAAAAACAAAGGAAGAACTTTTATTGGATGCCACACCAAATAAGGCGTTCATGATCTGCTTGGGAGAAAATTTGTAGGAAAAAGTTGCAAAACAACTTTTCGGGCAAGTTTGGGGAAATTCGGGCAAAAATACTTCGCACCCCCAAAATATGCTTCCTCCTACACCTATGTTCAAGATTATCAAAACAGGGACAGGTTGTCAGTATGCAGGATACTTCTACTACAGCGAAAACCTAAACTGGGAAGCACAAAACCTTCGACTGGGCCGCATGCGGCCCGCAGGTTGGACGCAGCTGCGTTAGATCTTCTACAGAAATTAAAGCCTTTCCTGCATTCTTCTAAAAAGCAAATGGCGTTGCGATCTTTTCTTGGAATTTATAGCTCTTTCGTGTAGTTCAGAAGTTCTCTTCGTTAAAGTTTCGCTATTTCTAGCGTTTTTATTAATACAGTGGAATTTGCCTAATGCGTCACCTCAAGGGGATAACGAAAAAGTGACGATTTAGGCGAAGTGACGAATTGTGCAAACAGGTGAAAACTCTATTATAGAAGCGCGTGTACTTCATCATAGTAACTCGTATACCTAGTGCTCTTATTTGCAGCAAAATACAAGTTTATGACGTTATGGTTGAATGCAACAATTAATTCCTCTACTCCGTCTGGACTCCTACATTTAATCTAGTACCTTTAAATCTTTAACAAACTGCAAAGACTTCCCGCGTTCTCTCAATGGGGAGTCGGGTCGCGCTTCGCACATCGTGCATAAATTCCATAAACAAATTGCGAGGTGCAACAATTCTCAGACAAACATCCTCAAGTTGTTTCAATTCCCACACGTACTAGTTGCTTAGACATCAAAAGCGAAACTCCAAATGACGTATTAGCCGAACAAAACCCTTCTAAGGGACAGAAAGAGGTGACGAATTGAGCAAACTGACTACAGTAATTAGACGATGGCGAACTAGGTGAACAGAAATGTACACAAAACATAGGAATTCTGCCGGGACCCACGAAAAAGTGACGAATTTAGCGAACTGACGAATTAAACGATGACGACTTAGACAAGTTCTATTGTACATACATTTTCGTGTTGCCGCCCTCGAAAATATTGTCTGGCTGTCGTGGGAGCAGTGACTTAAATGACAGCTACGGCCGTCGCTTCCTGTCCCTGTATTCCTGACGAAGTATTCTGTGCTTGGTCGGGATGCAGAAATAAACTGAACTGAACTGTCGATCTGATTATTATCTGTACGAAAACTCCTTCTTCATAGCTATAATAACCACATATTTTATGAACCAAACAAGCACAATCAATTCTGTGGACACAGGGCTTACTTGTACCGTTTTGAACTTGTCATCTGTCCAAGCAATACAACATATAGTGTTTTAATCCTCAATCTATGCCAAAGGCCAATCAGAGGCGTAACGAAGGGGGGCAAGGGGAGCGCAACTCACCGGGCACCAAATCACTATGGGGGCGCCAAATCACTATGAGGGCGCCGAATGACTGCCGGGGGCGCCGAAAGTCCCAACAATGTCACAAGTACTTTCTTCAATACAGTACATTTTCTTCCGAAAGACCTCAGGTTCGAACCTGGGGGCGCCAAACTTGCTTCTTGCCCCGGGCGCCATCTAACCTCGTTACGCCCCTGAGGCCGATGGATGGTAAATAGCATGAAGACAAGTTTTGCACAGCAGCAAAGTATTGTCGCAAACCCTCAGTTAACCACATGAAGTAAGCCCAATGTAGACACGTTATTCCAAGTAAAGCTTAGGAGAAACTGTTCTAGCTGATTTAACTAACACATAGAGTTTCAACAAGCAATTTCTATTTGCGGGAAATCTTGTAAAAACAACCAAACGGAAATCCAATACCGACAATATTGCTTTTCATCGGAGTTTTGCAGTGTCTGGCGGTCTTGCGTTGTTGCGAGCTTTTTGTCAATGGAAAACTGAACATCAATTAAGTATACCGTTTTTTTCTTTTTCATTCTTTTTCTGTAACCGCTTTCATACAGACGGCCTGCATCTCTCTCACGCCCAGATGCACAATATTGCCGTGTTGTTACTGTACTGATAAGGGTCTAGAGTAGACATTTGCATTTCCACGTTTCAAGATTAATTGTGAAGTTATGCCTCTGCGCAATTTCGCAAATTTTTAGCTAATATTGAGTCGTTAAAGGAAAGAGTTGCGCGGGGGCCCCAAAAGCGCGGGGCACTAGGCCATAGCCTATTTGGCCTATGCGTAAATCCGTCACTGCCTATAGTTACTAATATTGAACAGATTCAAACATGCTTTTAAGTTTTTAACACCTGCTTTTACTGTATTTAAGAGGTTTAAGGAAAGGGGGCAATGATCACTATTCCTCTGGTTGGGAAAAATGATGTGTAGCAAAATGTTACTCTACGAGTAACAAAGTGTTACTCAAAAAGCACTTCCTTACAATACACCTTTATTGCTGCATATGCATAATTAAATTGATAAATTACCTGTAAGAGCAGTTCCATAAAAAATGAGTATACTGCGAAACCTTATCCCTCTGAAATCTTGATCCCCTCCGTTATAACTAGCTGCAAGTGACAAAAATACCTGTGAAGCCAGCATAACTACCTGAGATTGCTGTGAACCGAGAGGTATTTCAAATCCTCTTAGGGCTACTGCCCCCGCGACCCTCCCCAGGTGAAAAGCGGGTGTGAAAATGAATGAATGAGCAAATTGCCACACAGTCTTGTCAGCAAATACAATAACGCACCACCACAAAAGGGAGTAGGCTATAGCAAAGAATATACAAAACACGCAAGATAATATCAGAACCGTCGCCTGCGGTTATGCGGAGGGCTTTGCGTTTGCGCGGGGGGGGTTTGACATTGTAAAAATTGACAAAAACTCCGCTGATTCATAGTGTTTCACGTTCTAATTTGGGGAGACTTGGAGCTTTGTTTGGGGGGACTAAGCCCGCCAAAGACGCCTCGTGGCGACGGGAGTGGCTAATATAGGTCTGACACCTGACTGTTTTAGGTAGGAACTAATGTCTGCCTCATCTTCCCCAATGTGCTTGATTCCTCAAGACAGGAATTGGTGTTGCTTCCCAAACAAACTACACGGCAACACAAGTTTAAAAAAAAACATGGAAACCACCTGGCGGCGTCTAAGCAACCCCATTTAATTTTGGTTTTGAAAATCCCAAAACCGAATCTACTTTTCACCATCTGCAGGAGTAAAAAAACGTAAGTGCAGGGGTGGATCCAGGGAAGCATTGGGGCGATTTCTCCCTCTAAAACCTACAAAAATAACTTTATTCACCATGATTTTGTACAATTCAGAAAATAACATTCGCGATTAAAGGCCATTTTGTCGTCCATTGTTTTGTCATAGCAGTGTTGAGAATTATACTTCACCTCTCTTACAGCAGCGACGCCGTTATGAGACCTGGCTACCGAATATTATTGAAATCGCCACCACCCTAAAATTACTGGCTGGATCCGCCCCTGCGTCCGTACGTAGCGCGAATAGCAGCCGATCAGACTTGGACAACCAAATAATTCTAGTTTTCTAATTCATTGAATTAGAGCGAAATGACGGTAATTGTAATTCTAGTCTAATTTGCAAAAAGCTTCAGTACTCTAATTCTAGTTCTAATCTCATTTCCGGATTTGCTAAAAATGCTAATTTGTCCAACGGTAATTTTAAAGATGGAACAAGAATACACCCTCGTGCAAGGAAAAAGCAACAAAATGGTGACAAGTGCCACGCTGCCATCCTATCACTTAAGCAGTGAAAACAGTTAAAGCTCGATCAATATCTTTTCACATTCACAGCTGCAGTACAAACTATGTGGCCTTTAATGATTATTACGTCACTTTGCCTGTCCACTCACACGCAGAAGTCACTATAGACATCAGTAGGGCAACCAAAAGTCAATAAAATCAAAATTTTTCTGCCGTTTCTGAAGTTTATGAAACGTCCACAAACCAAATTTCACGCTTATACCATAAGGGAATCCCAAGTTATTAGGTAAAAAAGTTAAAAAATAGGGAATTGAGATTGTTGATGTATAACAATAATTTATTGATAATTGCCAATTTGTGGTCACATCTTTGCCAGATTTTTTACATTTTTAGCGGGAAAGAGGATGTCAGACAATTCATAAGTGGTATGATAATGCAAAGTTTTCAATTTGTTGCTTACTATTGTTTGTGTCGGTTGTTTTAAGTTAAAAATTAGATTGATACTGGTAACACTGATAATGAGTTCAGCAACAAGTGCGCCAGGGGGCATTTGCCCCCCCCTGGAAATTTGGACTAAGAACCAAAATTTTAATCTAGAAGGCCTGAATTCAGATGATTAATTCCGATGAATTGATTTAATGCTTGCATTGACAGTTTATTTGCCGGTATGACACACTGCGCAAGAGCCAGGTTCACTGTACTGGTGTCATGCAGTGATGAGCTTGCAGTTCACTCGTGTCCGCTCTTTTTCTGCAGAGGCAGGTTGTTGCGAAACTGGCAAGCGGATTGTTTTATCGTTGATCTTTATTGCGTAACGATAATATGGCAACAAATCTTCAAAGGTTCAGTTCAAGTTACGGTAGTTACTAGCTAGTAGACACTTCGCCGCATGTGACTGTTGAACGCAGACATCTTGGCAGATAGTGCAGCGAGACGGTTACTGCTGACAGCCGAAAGGCACGTAATTTTATACTGTGTGATAAAAAGCATAGATAAATCTGCAGCAATGCTTCCACAAGTTTGAAAAATCCTTCCTTGATGTGAGACTGTGATTGCGAATGATGTCCCTTAACTGAGTACATAGCTTAATCTAGCGTGGTCCAACTACTTTTGACCTTCGAGCCATTGCACAAAAACGTGACAACTTGAGGGCCACTTCCAATAAAATGATCTATAAAACAACATATTTACAACATTCAAAACTAAAAAGGGATTTTAAGTGAGTGCGTCATTGAAATTGCTATACATTAGCAACTAGCAATTTCTTACAAATCTCTATTAGTGGGATGCTTGTAGTCTGAGACTTCTCTGACATATCAATCCTATCCTTTATCAATACCAGTGTTAGTGGTAGCAGTCGTAGACTATCGTCCATGTCTGTTTTGTCTGTCATTCGATTTTCGATTTCACTTGCTTGACAGGATAGAAAATTTGTTCTGCCGCACATGTGTGCTTCCAAAAATCGAGTGCATTTTTATCGCGAAAGCTTGCAATTTAGGAAATCTATTTTTGCTGACTAATTTCCAGAAGCTCTCTATAGTTTGCAGGAATGGGCAATTAATTTGGTTAGGGGCCACTTTGAGAAGGTCGCGGTTCGCGGATAGATAGTCGGATTTATTTGCAGGTGCTTGAAAAGCAGAAATATGCTCAAACGCAACAGTGCTCTGCTTTTTCCACACACAGCCATTGCATAGTACTTGTTTCAGCAAAAACTCAAATGGTAGATTACGTACATCACGTCGCCACAAGCTTGTGTCAAGTCAATGCAGAGTTTCGTTGCCATGCAACCTTCACGCAAGAACGAATACACTGTGCCACGCAGAGCAAGTTGTGCTCGAACAGGGTTGCCAGATTGACTCTTTTGGAGCCAAAAACCAGAAATTTGGCTCTTTTGAGAAGCAGTTGGCTCAAAAATTTTTATTTGGCTATTTGGCTACTTTTTGGCTCTTTTGCAACTTTTTCGTTCCACAAATTTTTCATGGAGAAGAGTTGCGAGTAGTGCGTGTAGCTTGTTCCCGCCACCATAAAATGAGAAGTGGGACACCATACAGTTGTGTAATGCTTAATGAGCACCCTAATGTCTCTAAAAAGAGATAGAGAAGATGTGCAAGTGGAACGCGCAGCTTGTCTCATGCAGTGCCCATTGAATCTGTTCCTGCTGTACACTGCATTATTTTAAATTTCAATGTTTGAACCAGACACGAAGTCCACACAGCACAAGCACACAATGTCTCCACAGCGCAGATTGATAATAACAGATACAGAGTTTTGTAATGGCGTTGGGGTAGGACCACAAGATTACAGACACTTTCTGTAATCACAGTTGTTCGCTAACTCGTAGCACTTGGTATAACACTACACCTGAGTAGTGTACTCCAAGAGTAGGGTTACGAATTTTGTTTTTTTGAAGATTTTGAGATTTGGCTGTTGTCACACTGGGATTTTCACAGATTTTGAAATTCTGGATGTTTTTCAACGCACTGGGCTTTTTTTTATCGAAAAAAAACAGACAAAATTTGGATTTTTTCTGTCAGAAAACTTGACCCAGAAAATGCATATGAGCCGCATATTGACATTCATTACAAATTTTTGCTCTTCTGACGAGGGTCTGTAACCATTAAGGTTACGAACTTCCACCCGCCCGTGAAGACTTCGGTTCCAAATTCCTGTCTGAAACTTAACTCAATTTTATACAAACGCCAAAGCAGGGAAGCCAATGAAGGTAGTGTGCACTGTGCAGATATTGAGGGAATAGATGTAAAGCCGGGGTCTGCAAATTATTTTGGCTGTCGAACCCTTGGTAAAATCCCAGATATCTCACCGAGCCCCGAACGAGTTGAACTTCTCAGCTCCCACTACCCCACAAATACGGGGGCATTTGTGTTAACACCAACTACTGATATTACACCTATCTAACTGTAATTGATAGGCAATGAGCAAGAAACATTATTATTAATACAAGCACAAAAGGAAAATGGCAAATGTTTCATTGAAGTTTGAGACCCATCAATGAGAAGGGTGTTTCCTGTGAGAAACAGCAAGAGCATTTTTATCTAGCTGGAGATTGGTGTGTTTAGTAGCAAGTCGCCACGCTCTTCCGAGTTCAATCGGTTCTTCTGCTTTAGGAATGCATCTGCATGACTAACACCAGATTCAAGCATGTAGGAAATTGAGAATGTAAGTGAAAACGGCTCAACAGCTGCACAAAATTTCGGGTATTTAACAGCGGTATTTACATGGCACCGTCACGCAGGTTTTGCGTCTAAACAGTGATTGAGCTTCAAGATCCACACGCATATCAATGAGTTCATCTTGCAACTGCGAATTAATCCTGCATTTTGCACATTAAAATCAAATAGCGTAACAATCCAATCCGGCACAACCATCCTCGTTAGGTCCTCACATGAGCACCTTCAAAGTCTTCACTTAAATTTTTAAGGTGCTTTGCATGTATCTGCAAATCACTGTCAACAATGCTTCTATCTTTTTCCAATTTAAGCAAGTTGGAGAAATAATTAAAATTATTGCGTTCCAATTTTAAATAGATTTAATTTGGTTTAAAATCCCGTTAGGATTGTTCGAGCTTGAATAACATCCATTTCGTTCATGCCGCACTGTGTCATGTCAGGTTTGCCAAACTTATGATTTAGTCGGTGACAGAATGGGATCCACAAATGGTGTGCCATCAGAAAAAGTTTGGGAACCAATGTTGTATGGTTTCTTCTGTTTAGGTTGTAAAGATTGAGATTTGCTGTGTTTTTCTCATGTAGTGCTTGTACTAGCCAACCCAGTGTAAAAGTTTTTCATTTTGAAAAAGTTATGAAAAATAATGTAGCTTTAAAAATTTTCTATTTACATTACTGCTGTAAACTCCCCAGCAGAAAGCCAGGGAATAAATAAGACAAATGGACATTATCACCTGTACACGCCGCGTAGATTTAGTATAAAGTGAAGTATGTGTTGTGTTTGTTAACTGCTTTGACAAAGAAATGTTCGATTGCTAACAGTAATACTAAATGTTGTGATTACACCATCATGGGCATAGCCAAGGGGGCACTTGGGCCCAGAACCGTCGCCAGAAAGTGGTTAATAGGGGGGGCTTTATGTTTGTGCGGGGGGCTTTACATTCGTGCAGGGGGCTTGACATTCAAATTTGACAAAAATTCCACTAATTTATAGTGTTTCGTATTTCAATGGCCATGGTCACCATAGCTCATTTTCATACTTTGCCACCAGCCATTTTGACAACTTTGCACAAAGGTCATACTACAATTGAGTGAACATAGTGACGTCATCGTCGAAACGAAAACAGTGTTTGGCTACTTATCTGTCATTTTGGCTTCATTCGGAATATTGTTTGGCTACTTTGGGTGAAAATAATCTGGCAACCCTGTGCTCGAATGGAAACAAGTCTCTCTTCATGTGCGTGCTGAATCGTGCCGAGCCGTGCCCCAGTGGAAATCAGCCTTAAGTCACGTAGTTTTATACGGTGTGAAAAGAAGCATGAGCGAAAAAGAAGCATTGTTGCCAACGAAGGGCATTTTGGGACTGTTGCCGTAACATGGGTCATTTTCTTTGTGGTGTTGAAAGGCTAAAGCGTTTTGTGAACGTCCATTTGCATTGCATCGTCAGCAACCTGAAAAGGATAAGCAAAATTTCGACTTTGTCCTCCGTGGAAAAATTTCTGCGGACGCCCGTGCTGATACCAATGCTTTACCTAAGCCTGATACGAAGGCTTTACCTAAGCCTGATACTAGGCTTTACCTAAGCCTGATACTAGCTGCTGTTACCTAAGTCTCAGAGATGCATTCGCGACGTTCGCGTACTCGTGCGTTTCCAGTATTAATGATGCTTGCACCACTACAACTGCCTTCTGTTTATCATAATCCCTCCTTTGACGGATGTGCACGTGATGCTGAAGAAAATCGAATGCGAAAGAAGAATTTGGTCGACCAAACGTAGCCAAGGAAAGACTGAGCGTCCTCTATATCTTTCGATAAAGTAAAAAAATAAAAAATGTAAGCCGCCCTTGATTGTAAGTCGCATAAAATGATGAAAAACTTTATAAGCCGCGGCTTACAAATCGAATAAATATGGTGCTCAACTGCACATACAAATAGCTGCGAGAAGAGATTTTATGATATAAACACTACAGTGTATTCTTACTAAGAAAAAAATGTTTCCACAGGCTAGAGAGTGACTCGGCAAGAAACAACATTCACCCGAACAATAAGCAGATACCAAAGATTACAAATAAAAACACCGTAAAGATAACATGTCAATATGGCCAGCCAGTCTGAGTGTGAAAGATGCTTCGAAGCTTATGTCGTGATTTTCACCTACATTTTCAGGTGCTCTGGTTAACGCCACAGTTTTAACGTTGCTGCTTAAAAGCCTTGCCGGAAAAAAAAACGTTTCAGTCGCGGCGTTTCAGCTAATACTGCCACATTCTTGAGATTTTTCTCCTGAGAAACTTCGCCATTTTTAGCTGCTGATGGTATTACAGATTTCCGCATCGCGTTAGCTAAACACTGCAATGCCGCTTTCTGCTCTTTCGTTCTACAAATCGACTGATCAAAAACCTTTTCTGACGGAACACGCAATAACATTGGTTTAATAAGCGTTTCCCAATCTTTTTTTGGCTAGCGCCCCTTTTTCTGACAAACAAATGTCTATCGCCCCCTACCATGCCTAGCAAACATATCAACACAATTTTTTCGTATTGTATATTTGGGATGTTTGAAAATGATTAAAATAAGAATGAGCGCAAAGATGCATTTCAGTATGAAACTTAATTTAGTAAATTAACTCATTTAGAAGTGCGAAACTGTTGGAGTTAATGATTTGGAAACTGTCAGAGTTAATGAAGGGCTTGATTTCGTGTGAACAGCATTGAACTTGAACAAGAAGGTGAAGATTCCTGATTTGGTTTTAATGAGGTTAACACCATTCCCCTGCAATTGCAAATCAACTTCATTGAACTTCGTGAAAATATCTGTGGCCTGTGACAGCCAAGGTACTGTATCTATGAGTACGACACCCTTTGACAGTCACCTTCTGTGTGCAGCAAAAGGCGTACAAACGCTCTTCATCATTATCCGAACACACCACATTGCCTAAACTTAGCAGAACACTTCTCAACCCTTTGGTGTCCTTTGATCAATCAATCCATTAATACTCTGCCACATTTTTAGTAGCCTGAATTTTGAGTTCGGAGCAGTGCAGGACAGAAATTAATCTGCATATTTTAAAAGCTTTTGAACTTAGCTGTGACACTTGCAGTCGTCCACTGACTCTACCATCTCTCCCTGGATTTCCTTGGCGCTGCCCAAGTTAAGTGCGTTCTGAAACACACTTATGATTTCCAGAATCTTTTCGATTCCCTTTAGGTAACTTATTCTTGTTGGCACCGAACACTATCTGTAAAAAAACATACATTGCCTTTCTACTTTCGAACTGAACTCGTACAAGGTTATTATTATATTTGTGATCATTAAACCACTCCATCCAAAATTAGCTCACGCTTTTGGTTACAGGCTGAGTCTAAGTGCAAGAGTGCATTCTCAAACCTGACCGGTGATAGTCACTGTAACGAAACGGGCATTGTTAAGTAGCAATTTACCCGTGCCAAGAAGTACAGCTGACGAAAATTCCAATCATAATCATTTAATTATAGAGGAGAACAGTTTTACTGTGCAGCTTACCTGTAGTGATGGAATCTGCAGTTCATCGATTTATCTCCTAGCATTTCACCTCTGTTTTGTTTCCTAAACGTTAAGCTTTGTTTACAAATTACATGCATACATCTTTGTTGATCGTACTGTTTTTTATGACATTTGGTCACTCAACGTTAGTAATACAACAGAAATGTAACTATTAACTGGGTCTCCTATCTCGCCCCAACCGCCCATTTCTGCTTCACCACCTCCCAATCGTCCATTTCTGCTTCAACGCCCCCAATCGCCCATTTCTGCTTCACCGCCCCCAGGGGAGCGGTACCGCCCACTTTGGGAACCACTGGTGTAAATGGCTTGACTAGCTTCATATGTTTATGATGTAACGCAAGAATAGGAGCCATCGGGAAAAATGTGTTTATGACGAAACAAAGGTCGAAGTTCGTCTGCGGCTACTTCCAGACGGCACAAAAAAGATACCGAATCATTGATACTAAAGAGCAACCACAGCAGAACTAGCTTTGCTGTTTAAGCCCGCAAATAGTATCGTTTTCGCGACATTTGTTCAGTAGGCGTGATGCTCGAGTAGATAAACCCATGCCCCAAGAACGATTATTCGAAAAAGTTACAAGCAACATTCAAACATATTTGCATTAAACACAATCGAAAATATTTATATTCAATAGTGATTACTAAAACTGGCAGAAAGTCAAACATGCAGAGAAATCGTTAATGATACTCAACGCAGCATCGGAATATAGAGTTGTAGTCTTGTATCTCTTTTGAATCACGACAATTTTTCAAACGAGTGTTCATTTTAAAACAAATAAATGTCATCACGGGGGCCCCCTTGGACTGGAGGTTCCGGGTCAATTCCCCCCCCCCTTAATTTGGCCCTGGCCCTATCCACTCCCTAAGATTTCCATCTTGCACGGTAACCTCTGCGACTTGTCTAAACGCCTACTGAAAAAATTAATCTTACTGATACAGTTGTTGGGCTCTGGCACGGAAACAGCACAGAGCACGTGAGTCGGCTATATATGTTTTATTTGTTCGCAAAGTACACCGCTCAAAATAGTTTTCTCCGTTTGCTGCGCCGTGTTGAGGCCGCTCGGTCGCCATGGCCTCGCATGCGCGATGCACCCCAAACGGAATATGTGCTAAGAATAGCAGATAAATGTACGTGGCGCGAACAAGCAGTAATAGATTGAGCACGGCGTGTGGTCCAAGCCCGCAACCAGGGAATGGGCAACTGGACCATTACCCCACCGAAATTTTCAAAATCATGTTTAGTTGTTAGGTACAACAACAAGTTACAGCCGTTTTGCCCAGCTCCCCAGAAAATATTAGCTGGTTGCGGCCCTGGTGTAATCTGTACTGTATTGCTGCTTGCTGCCACAGTGTGAAGCTTTTCGCACTTGCCGCTCGGACTCTCCATGGAGCACAGTTGACATGGTTCTCTAATTTTCTGAAAAGTATTGCTAATTAGCCTGAATTTTGAAAAGTGGCCCCACCTAATCAAAAATACTGGATACGCCAGTGCATTAAATGCTACAAACAAGATTCGTAATATTTTGTTCAGGCGTACTCTTCAAGTTGCAGCCTAACTGTCAACTGAAATGCGGCCTTCGATTAGGGAAAATTTCTGCACCCCTGTTTTATAGTCACACTTCCCTGTAGACCAATGTTTCTCAACTTTTCTTGGCCCATGGACCATCTTTTAAAAAAAATATCCGATAGACAATTTTGCTGTGCTGGCACCTCATGAACAACTAGTCGAAACTGCATTGCACGTACGTCAGTGAACTCAATGACATGTTCAATTTTAGTCCTTAAAAAAATAGTAATCAATCAAAGATTTGTGGAACTCTCTGTGGACCACTAGAAATTCGTTGAGAATCACTACTATAGACTAAAGTCACGTGTTTGAGTTAGTCTTATTCAGTGATGAAAGTAGGATAATTTCATTACTGGAATAATCCACTGTCAATTCCGTCCCAAAATTTCAGCCATAATTGTAAAAAAGTAATCAAGAGAGCCCTGTAGGCCTACCTTGTATCATAGATTTTAAATACACGAAAACTTACTGTACATTTTGAAAACAACCATTTCAGAATCAACCAAAAAGCGTTATAAGCTCGTGCGGCAACTTGTACTATCTCTGAAAGTGGGTCAGGCAACGCAACTTGAGTTGTCTAAATGTAACACCTGATATAATGTACTTGCTAATACTGTAGGCCTACTTACAGTGTACATACCCTAAAATAACAAACCTGCAACAAATACTGTGTGCCATTTGCGGGGCCGTAGGCTGTTTTGAATTGGGGACCCTTCTGAAAAGATCGCGATTGGTGTCATACAATTTAGTACTACACGTGCTCGTTGCATTCACTGAACAAGTTGTTCCAATTCATAAACATATTACTTCATTCTAAACTCTCTCGATATCCGGAACAATAACAGTCACAATGAAACTAATGAAAAAGACAGCGGTGAACAATGTTCACACTCAGTACCACCAAAAATCATCATCATATTTGGGAGAAGTAGAACGCTTCTGAGCAGGTCACACAGCCAAGATTCGGCAGTAAACCTGGAAAAAGTGTATAAATATTGGAAAAGCACGAAAACAAGAAGCTATTTGAATTAAATGTACTTTGTTCACATTTTGATAAGATTTTATACTTATTCTAATCATTCATAAAGTCTGTAATCCATTTAAAACTCTGCTAACTCAGTCTTAAAATATTCATGCTGTAGAATCTCCAGACCAGGGGTCACCAACTTGGTGCTCGCGGGCACCAGGTCGCCCGTAAGGACCAAGTAGGTCGCCCGCGGCCCTGTTCTAAAAATAACATTAGCATGATCAGTATCTTCACATTAACGAATATCAATAATAAAATAATTGAAGGTAAATGAGCAAATTTTATTTCAGAAGTTTGTATCAAACTAGTAGCCTTTCGTGTTAATTGGTACAAAAGAAGTAGCTCGTATAGTTTCAAAAAAGTTGGTGATCCATGCTCCAGACTCTTCTGGCACACTAAAAGACTGGATTAGAGGTTTCGTCTTTTCAATAACAGCTCGTAGTGCATCTGCTTTGGCAGCGGTTTTCTATCGCTTACTTTTTAACCTTATAGTAAATCCGCCCCTGGCTACATGCGACTGATATGGGAGCGCCACTGTACATTGCAACTGGCTACTCTACGTGCAATCTATATAGGCCTACCTAAAATAGCAAAATAAGTTTCAAATTTGCCACGCAAAATGGTTTATCATTATGTTACAGAAGTAAAAAGAACAACCGAGGGCTATGTAGTAATGACCCAGAACAATGTGGTCCAACCACAGGCCCCCGTGTGGCCCGCCACAACGTTTTCAGTGGCCCGCGGAAGGATTCAGGATAAATCTTCAAATCTGAGACTTGCTGAAAAGCGTGTGAGGTTACATTTGTCTCACTGAATTGCTTGCGCTGGTAAACTGCATTTGCACAAGAACAATGAATAATGCCTTTTCTGTGTGCCATTATTGTTTTTGTTTTATTTGTTTTACAATCACATTTGAAGGTACGGCCCGCCGCTAACCTTCCGCTGGAGCACCTGTCTGGATAATCCCTGTTTTTCAGTGCCCCGGCGTTCGTTGTCTTAAACAGTACACCTGGCGCAATGAACTCAGTACCGCCAAATAAATTTGTCTATCCATCCGCTAAACGCGGCCTTCCGAAAGTAGTCCCCGAGCCAAATTAATTGCCTATCCCTGCAATAGATAATTTTAACTAGAACAGTGTTTCCAAATTTTTTGTTCAATCGCCCCCTTTTCACTCTCGATACATCGTTGCCGCCCTCCAAGCTCGGTAAAGCAAACACAAGAGTTTTTTTAAGAATTTTATTTAAAATAAACCGATTCATACCATGGACCCCAATTCAGTATGATAGATATGTTTGGCGGCCGTCACAAAGCGTCGAAATATTGGGAGACATTTTATTGAGGTACAGTCGTAATTTGCCCCCTACCGCTCTCTTTGTTTTGTTCGCCCCCTTGCCTCCCAAAATCGCCCCCAAGGGGGCGATTCCGCCCACTTTGAGAACCACTGAATTAGAACAAGCATCTCATCTTTTAATAAAAATGTAAACTAACGGTGTTAGAGGCGGTAATTAGCTTCTGCAAATTAGTCAACAAAGATAGATTCCCAAACTGAAAGATTTCACACTAAATACTCAATCGATTTTTGGAAACACATGCGGATGTGAGAGAACAGTTTCTACGGTGAAGCAAGTCAAATCCAAAAACAGAAATCGAACGGCAGACGAAACACTGGACGATAGTTTCCGACTTGCACCACTAAAACTCGCATTGATAACGGAACCGATATTGTCAGAGAAGCCTAGACCAAAGGCACCTCTCTGATAGAGATTTGTAATAAATTGCTATTTGCTATTGTGTAATAAATTCAATGACGCACACACTTATCTTCCCTTTTTCAGTTTTAAATGTTGTGAATCTGTTGCTTTATATATCATTTTGTTGGAAGTGGACCGTGCGTGAGCCGTCGCATTTTTGTAAAATGGCTCGTATATAGGTTAAAAGTTGTTGGGCCGCGCTGACCCAGAACATTATAAAGATAAATGTCAAAAGTAGTTTTTCTCAACCTTTATGTCGCTGCGGACCCCTTTCTCTGCACCCGAAACCGCTGCGGACCCGCTGGCAAGCGAAATTTCTGACCTCTGCGAAATTGCTGACCTATTATTGTTTGTCAGTTATTTTGCTTCTCAGAGCAAAGGAATAAAGTTTGGTGATGACTTTTTTGATGTTTGTTGTGTAAATTAAAACTTTTTGGTTAGATGTCAGATATCCACAACAAGCTATAGTATGGGAATAATCATAGCCATTGAAAAATATTGGACTTAGTCTTAGACCTCAATGATTTTACTTTTTCTAGCCCTAACGCGACGCATTTACCTAAACACCATACCTTAAGCCCTAATCATCAGTTTTCTCAGCGTGTTTGATATGTAGAAAATTGCTCTTTGCATGCACACATGGCATGAAGTCGGAAATTTCGCGAGGCAGAAATTTCGCTTGACACCGCTTCGCTTATTCAACGTTTTTTCGATCATTGAGAAATTAGATTTGGTCGCTTTTTAGAGTGAGCAATGTGTGTAGCACTGTGTGAGTGTGTGCAGTGCATCGAATCGCCACAAAGCACACATCTCGCCTTAATCCAAAATTCGCATTTCTTAGCGAAAAAAATACTTCTTGCAAATAGTTGATGAACGAAAAAGGTCATTTATTTCAAAGCGACATCACTTGCTTGGTAATGAGCGATCTGCTCTTGCAATTTGCAACTCATGAGCAAGTCTCACAATTCACGGTTGTGCTTTGGAGATCCTTTTCTTTTGACAAAAAACAAGTCTTTCGCGGTGCTTCCCATCTACAGTAAATGACGCTACAGCTTTGATGGCTGCATTGCTGAGCACCTTGTGGCACAACACGCACTGTGGCTTAACGTTACCCTTGTCCGACACTGAGTCAAACACAAGGAGAGATATATCAGACACATTTATGTTAAAGAGCTTAGCTAAACTGCATGGAAAAATAAACTGCTTCTTAACACCAGAGCACTACCACAGGCTGGTTTAGTTCATGCAACAAAAAAAGTTTTACTCGGCGTAACATTTGACAAGCACGCACAGTTGTAAGAAAAAATCGACTGCCTGTTCTGCAGACACTTTCTAAAAAAGGCTACGCATCAAGTTTAAGCAAATATGAATGCGCCTCCGCACAATGCGAAACACATCTATGAAATCGACACTTAACTTTCCTGACTCATTCAACTCAGTATCAACGCACGTGGCTACACCGATGAAAAGCCGGAAGTGCACGCAACAAAAGCCACGCGATTAAGAGAATATAAGAATTACCAAGAGATTCCAGGATACATTTATCAAAGTCAGTACTGGCGATACCTTACTAGCGTACTTGAAACTCTAAGCGGAACGCCGTACCGGCAAAAATTCTTTTACCGAACGACGTTCCAGCCTACCTTCACCGCTGGTCTTATTACGTATAACAAAATAAACCCTAAGCTTTAACTCTAAACAGGTTTTTTTAAGGAAAATGTTAGATACCTCGTATGGGCGTGTAGGGACCGATTTCTCTGATTCTAGGGACCGATTTCAAATTCTAGGGACCCGAATCGGGTCCCTAAAACACCTTTAAAAAACTGCTCTAAACATTATCGAAAATAGTCGCATGGCCGCTTCCACACAAGGCCCAACATATGTTTTCACCTTCTTGCCGCTTGTCTGAACCAGAACAGCAAGGCATTCGTGCAAGCTAATTTTGATCCATGGTTGGCTACCCAAGCGTAAAGACATAACATTTCAAAAAATTCAAGCGGCGTGCGTCCATTACGCAATAGCCCTTATAGCTCGCCTGCGACGTGCCACAAAATCTGCGGCGTGAAAAGACAAAAGAACCGCTTACGTTGCTCGGCTCAACGTGATTGACATCTTTAGTCTGCAACCTTCAGCACCATGTACTGTACTGGTCACAGGCCAATACAACCAACAGAAAGGACCTACGACAATAATCTAACAACTAACCTCTCAGATAAATTTTTTATTTAATGATAGCTATTATCCGGCTGCGGAAAAAATGCTCCAGATCCGGTTCTGGTTTGTATTCAAATTTCGGGCTGCAGGTCTTTCTCCGGAACCGTTAAAAATGTAGACTCCTGCCAGAGTTCACTCCGGAACTTCGGCTTCGTGATCACCTCGATTCGCACGTAGCAAAAATAATAATATTTACTGGGCGTGTGGATCCGCAGGCAGCCACAACAACCCCAGTTCTTCATGAAACAATGTAATTGTTACGAAAAAAGACGTACATCATTTTGATAAAACGCTGAAAATGTAAGAGTAAAAAACACCAGCACGAATGACTGCAACCAGGGGTGTAGTGGGGTGGAAACACGTGGGAACGCGTTCCCACAACTTTTTTCACTAGAAATGTTGCTTGAAGATTTAGATGTTTCATTTCAATTTCTACACGTAGCGCCTGGAGCAACATAAATGAATAAATGACAAGTTATCTCGTGTATAGCACAATAGCAGTAGCATGATTATGCAATTGCTCTTTGTGACATCAACAATGGTATTTGGTTACTCGACGATTCGTCTGATTGTTTGCATTTATCGTTACTCTGCTGCAGGACCGGATTTAGCTGATGCGAGGCTCTAGGCCAGTGTTTCCCAACTTTTTTAGGCTTGCGGCACCCTACAGAAAAGAATAATAATTTACGACGCCCATAGCAATTTGCTTTGAGGTTTGATGACAGTTTGAAAATGTATTTTTAATGATATGGTAAAAAACGTGTTAGCCCGCGGCACCCCTGGGCACTGTAAATGGCACCCCAGGGTGCCGCGGCACCCACCCCGGTTGGGAACCACTGCTCCAGACTAATCACCTTTTGAGGCCCCTCTCCCACTGTTACGAGGAAAAAATAGAAGAGGTTAATCAGTTTGCGAAAAGCCGAAGATTACAATACTGACGCTCTAAAAGTATAATCAATAAAAAATTATACATCATTACCAGAGTGCCCCACGATCACTGCGCTTGTTGCTGCCTTCGACCCAAAAACGATCGGTGACACCTGACACCGAAGTGTTGAAATCGTACTTGGATGCCGGGAACAGGATTATTAATTTTTGCAGGCAAATCAACCGAAAACGTCTTGGTTAAATATGTGACAAAAGGTATGGCCTACGTTTTTTAAAAGTTTCACATCTGTTTTGTCTTATCTGTGCTTAAAAACCAAACACATTCCACATATATTTGGCGGCGTAAAGTCGTTAAAGCACAACGTGAGGACCACGTTGCGATTTGGTGGCAATTCTAGAATTTCAAAAGTGGGGAGACACTGGGGCCAAAGAAAAAGCAGCGGGCCAATGTAAATGTCTATCTTGCATGAACATTTTTCATGTTAACCAAAAGAACTTGAACGTGAATTCGAGGCACAAGTGGGGGGCAGCCAATGGTCCACCCAGGCCTCCCTCAGTATCGCCACTGTTGCGACTCGCTTACCGCGGCTGTAAAAATCTCACACACACGAGCAAAATGCGTCAAGTACAACGCACCCAAATGGTTGGAACTGCTAGGTTCACGATTCGCGTGTTAGTTACTTTTTCAGACTGCTAATATAATCGAACGCAACGAGACCATCGCGCGAAAGGATGTGAGATTTAAATCAGAACGGTCGCCAGAACGTTTTCAATAGGTGCCTTTACATTGCGCAGGGTCTTGACATTCTGAAAATTTGTCAAAATGTCCACTGATTTATAGTGCTTCATATCTAAATTTGAAGGGGCTGAGCCCATCAATGCTCCCTCGTGGTGACGGGACTAGTTTAAACCTCCCTTGTGCTGTCATTATTAAAATACGTACAAAAAAGCTACAATAATCGAATCTATTAAGGCTGAACAGAGCACAGTAAACGATTTAAAAAGGCTTTATCCTGGCCTTCTTCATGGCAAAATCATCTAGGAATTCATTAAAATTAAGTTTGTCACTTTTAATGCACCGAAAGCTTAGTGCGGCAGCCTCTGCTGGACATTGCAACCTTTAATTCATTTTTAATTCATTTGAATACATCTTTCTCCTGGGCAGTTAGTGAACATCACGCTAAGAAATAAGGGTCCGCGTGGTTGGATAAACTAAAAACCACTAATGTAAGGCATCAGACCCAAACGCGCTTTTGTCATTTTCTTGCTGTTACCCTTTTCTTTGTCTCTTCTGTGGCTGCCAGTTGGCAAAGTGACTTTTGCTTGCTTTTGAAGCTCCTTAAAATGTCCTCTGATTGGCTTAGCATGGGAGCTGCAGAAACGTGCGCAAGTACTCAACAGCAATGTGATTTCTGAATGACTTTGTTAAAGAAAATTAAAATGGAAAAAATCATAGCTAAAAACACCAAAGGAGCTTTACGTAATAGAAACGCTGACAAAAATACTGTATTGCTCAGAATAAGCAACTGTGTTTTTATTGTAGGATAGTGCTGCAAGCCCTACACATGGCTCTTATCTGTAATAGTACAACCTCAAGCTTTGAGCAGATGCATTTCAAACACGAACAGCCAATAGTTCTTTCGCGTAATTCACACATACAATCGGTACGATTCAGCAAACACAGGAAAAAATTTGGGGTAGGCCATGGCCCCTTTGCCCCCACCCCCTGGCTACGCCTATGTATCCAACCCAAGGGGCTTACTGAGCCAAAAAGTATTTTACTACTTAACCAGTGCCGCACATTGAATGACATATTTATGAGAGCCGCGCATTGAATCGCTTACTTTAATCTTAGCAAACTGAATTTAGCACAAGCTAATGTACCGAAAGCGTCCGAATCCTAACTGCCATGGTAAAAGACGTAATAAAGTGGCACTGTGGACCACCTGCATCAAAAATATCAAATTCAAGATTATCAAAATAAGGACAGGTTGTGAGTATGTAAGATACTTTTACCACAGCGAAAACCTAAACTGGACCGCAAAAAACGTCGACTGGGCCACATGCTGGCTGCAGGTTGGACATAGCTGGATTAGGTGAATAAAACTAAATTTAATGAATGATTAATACATATAAAAATTTTTGACGAATATTTATCGAATTGATCTTATACCGACAATTAACTCTATGGGGATCACAGGTTGCTGGAGGCCCTTTGGACCTTGAGGCCCTAGGCTTAAGCCTGCATAGCTGTTGGTAAATCCGGCCCTGCTCTGCTGTCTTGGTTTCAGCGGAGTAATTAGTCTTGAAGTTTTAAGGCTGTTGCGGAGTAGGTTACAAGCAAACTAGTTTGCCTGAGTGGACCGCGAGAACCAAAGGAGCGTTTTGCGTGTGAGGGCATCTGAGCGATATTTAGTGTTAGAGTTCGGTTTTGACCTAAATCAATGGTGCAGTGGGGTGGGAACGTGTAGGAAAGGCATTCCCACACCTCTTTTTGTGGCGCTACATCCCTGCATATACGTCGAAACTTTTGGCAGTTTTGGTTTACCAGGAACTTTTTACCAGATATTACTGTACTTACTACTGTAACTGAAACACTTGCAAATATCGTGTCGTGGGATAAAAACATCTGCCAATGTTGTCTTTTGATCTAACGCGCTCATTAAGCACACAAGTAAAACATTTAAGCTTCAACATGCTATCTAATTACTTGTTATTATGATACAAATATATGCTTGAAGCAGCTTCGCTGCATCGTAATAAAAATTCCAAATAATTGCAGGCAGCTGGTTGTGCTTATTCCTGGTGTTACCCAATTAAGAACGTCATAAAGAACAGAAGTATATTTTTTGATGAAGAAGGTGTAAAAGTTTTCATCTTCAAAAACTGCTGAAACAGGTTTTTGTCAGGAGGTTGTTACCAGCTAAACCTGCCAAACGGTTGATAAAATCCTGCTAGAAAATCAGCCAACTGGTAGATTGGAAATGTTACAGCTAACAGGCATAAAATCCTGCTAGATTTAGCAGCAAATCAGCTAAAATGGCAACACTGCTAACCGCAATTTTATGTCTTTTGCTAAGTAACTGTACAAAAAAGAATCAAACAAGAATGTCTGGACACAGACAGCCTTCAATTAAAAATCTTTGCTTGCACTTACGGCAAATTTAGCAAAATACTGATATCTTAGAATGAAAAGTATCTTATGTATAATGTAATAAATAAGATTTATTGCAGATGACCGCGGGGCCTGTAGCAATTGCTACATTTGCTACTATGGTTAATCCGGCACTGTATATACGTTGTTCAACATGAATTTCGTTCTGTGTAAGTCTAATTTACTGAGCGAGCTAAATGTCAGCGCGTAAATCATTGTTGCGTGTTGTTATACAACAATTAACCGGAAAGCAACTGCGTGTTCAGCGAAACTTAATGAACCGTTACAGGGTGCGAGACATTTCATGGTAATCTGAGCTGTAGTAATTGTGAAGCATTTTCTCTGGGCGATTGCTAATCTGCATAGGCGGAATTTCATGTTCGCGCTTTTCATTCGCGGTTTGCTTTTCCATGCTCAATGTCTTCACCGCAATGAGCAGAAAACGTGCTTCTATCTAAAAGCGAGAAGCATTATAATGCTTAGATAATTCTAAGAAACAAGTGCAACCATCTTTTGCATGTGAAATAAGTTAAGGTGGTTCGACCCAACGCAAATGTCTTGCAACGCACATCAATCACGGACAAGGAAATCGTTGACCGTCGCATTTGATTTTAAGAGCTAAAAATAGCTTCAAGCACGTTTTTTGTTGCTTTGTGGCGAGCAAATGGAAAAGTAAATTAGTAAATGAAGCTGCTTTTGACATCTATGGCAAGCGAACCTGGAAGCTTTGTATTCTGATAATCAGCAAGCGATTAACTCTGAAGCAGCAAGCATGCGTCTGCACAAAGTGTGCTCTTCACTTTGTCGCGTGAAAGCTGATGGGCAAGGCGTGCGTAGTGCTGCAAAAAGTGCAGCTTAGCCGAACCAGCTATTTTTTGATAGGAAATCCAGTTCACGTATCTCTACGCATGCTCAGTCCTGAAATCTGCAAGCAATGCTTACGGGTGACATGTTGAAGGGCTAAGGAAAGAGAAAGCAAGCAAACCCAAAAATTTATTCACTGAAATGAATAAATTAAAACACAAGTTGCGTCAAGTAAAACCTGGTAATGGGCCGTTCTCAAATAACTGCTTTCACTGAAACTGAAAAATTAAAAAACTAACTGACACCAATTATGGAGCAACAACACCACAGTGACGGTCATGGGCGCAATTTTGTTGTAAAATAAGGGGGGACACCTTGGTGTGAAACCAATATAGTCATCGGGTCGATGCAGAAGTGACCTTTTATATATACAGATTCCCAATCTTATTTCTAGAGGTGTTTTGAGAGCAACACTAATCACGCTTTGTCCTTGCAGATTATTTACATATCAATATACAGAACTCGTCTAATTCGTCATCGTCTAATTCGCTCAATTCGTCACTTTTCCGTCGGTCCCGGCAGAATTCCTATCTTTTGTGTACATTTCAGTTCGTCTAATTCGCCATCGTCTAATTCGTCAATTTGATTAATTCGTCACCTCTTTCTGTCTCGTAGAAGCGTTTTATTCGGCTAATACGTCATTTGCAGTTACTCTTTTGATGTTTAAGCAGCAAGTTTAACACGTGTGGGAATTCGAACAAATTAAGGATCTTTATCTGAGAATTGTTGCACTTCGCAATTTGTTTATCGAATTTATACACGAGGTGCGAAGCGCGACCCGACTCCCCGTTGAGAGAACGTGGGAAGTTTTTGCAGTTTGTTAAAGATTTAAAAGGTGCTAGTTTAAATGGAGTCAAGATATAGTAGAGGAATTAATTGTTGTATTCAATTATAACGTCATGAACTTGTATTTTACAGCAAATAAGAGCACTATGTATACGAATTACTATGATGAAGTATAGCAGTTTCTATGATAGAGTTTTCGCCTGTTTGCCCAATTCGTCACTTTTTTCCTATCCCCTTGAGGTAACAAATTAGGCAAATTGTACTCTACTTAAATTTGTGGCTGGGCACGGTACTGTAATTCTGCTTGCTTCCATTAATATCGTATTTGGATGCAAACAAGCACAGCAATATAGTAGAAAACATCAATGGGGTTTTATCAGAGCTATCAGTTGAAGTGCACAAAATGCTCAATCGCATTGGTCGCACGTGCATCTCCCTCTTACAGTATAGAACACTTCAGTTTTCATGCATTATATAAGCAATGTGGGTTACAGAGCGATTTAATGTCTTGTTGAAGTTGCCTAACGTTACAAAGACGATAAATATTTTTCTTGCACATTACCGTTTTTTGAAAAAGCTGCAAATCTTTTTAATTATATTGAGCATCATTCATGCAGGCCCACCACTACCAAAATCTACATTGATGTCCTCTTGCCAGCAGCAAAAACATTTGGCTTAAAATTAGTGTAGCCTACTTCAAAAAATGATTTCATTCTATTATACTGTTGGTGGGTGAAGGATGTATCTTTTCAATCTCCCTTTGTTGTCCCTGCATACATATCCACACAGAGTTGTAAAAGGGCCTCGCTTGGAAGCCCAAACCCGGCGCGAGCCCGACATTTATTTTTGAAGCCCGATTTAGGCCCGAAAGCCAAATTTTCCGAGGGAGTTATGATTTGCGCAACGGCGGAGTATCAAAAAACGTTGTGTGCAGGTACACGGTTTATCACACCGAAAATAGCAACCACCTTGACCAAAACATTGGCATAATCTGGCACAAACGTAGCATGTTAGTCATCGATAATACTGGAATGTACTATTTCTCAAGAAAAAAAGAAATTGTCACGAAACTACAGTTTCGTATATCTAAGATAACTCTATGGGCATAAAAGAAACTTTGTAGGGTTGCTCTATAGATATGAAAATCCGGCTTGTACTTGAAGGCTTCTTGAAGCAAGTCAAGAATCGCGTGAGTGATTGACCTCTTTGAGGCAAAGCCATCGCGTGTTAATTTCCTCACCGCTGTCGCCTTCTCAAGAAGAGTATGAGACTAATCCCAACATAGAATAAAAGAACGCAGCTGTGTTTGCAAACAGAATTAGATGAAGAAAAATCACCTCACTCACAGAAGTTACTGTACTGCGGTGAGCACAACAAATCTGCGTCACGAAAGAAAACAAACGTTGCTCTTAATGCTATAAAAAAGTTTTGTATGCAGGCCCGAAATTGGCCCGACATATTTTGACAAACTTAAGTCCTACCTTGGCACGACCCGAAAAGCCCGGCCTGACTTATAACTCTGCACCATGTCAAAATTTTCATTCTAAGAGTTCTACTTGCATAACGACGCAAAAATATATTTGAGAGTAAATCAAAATGCACAATGGTGAATTGGCAAAAAATTACCAAGTTTCACCTTTAACACGAAAAGAATGTTCAACAAAACCAGGTGAGATGTATCTGTAAAGCAAATGTTTCGCACTTAAATGAAAACATTGCTGCATTTTGAGTTTGGTTAAAGTCAAGTAAATAAGATGACTTACGAACCAATGCTTTCAGCACAAGCATAACGTGCAAGTGTCAAGGAAAAAATATCTTTTGGATTTGTTGGTCACCATTGTCGCGACATTAAAGGAAGTAAGGATAAATGTATATTTCATCCTTATTTCCGAGTCAAGACCCTACGTTCTGAGCTATAGGTTAATATACAGCTAGGCCAATACTGTAGGCAACTTCAACGTTTTGATTGAAATCCTGTTCAGTAACGGTTGAAAACAGTCTTTTGCGAAACTGCCGATCCCAAACTAAGTCTCCACAATGGTGCTCTTTTTGTCTTCGGCAAAAGCTTCGCAGAGATTTGACTGAAAATCTAACTTTCTGACATATACACAAGCATCATTAAATTGTACGCTGTCTGTTTCTGAATACGTGGCAACCAATGTTACAGCAAAGCCACTTACATTTCTGCACGGAACAAATCATGGCTGTACTGTGGTCTCTCACATGTGTAGCTGTAATACTCTCACTGTTGCAAGAAAATAACCTTTCCAACAGTATACCACACAGGGTAAAATGTCGGACAGCAGCAGTTAACGGTCTCTAGAAACTTGAAAAATGCTAAAAAATATTTTATCGAAGCTAAACTTTATAAACTAACAGAATCAGTGATACCACACCAAACTCCGTTTCAACATGAACTTGGCTATGTGTGGCATACCGTCTAACATTTGAAAGCTCTTCACATAAGAACGTGACAAACATCACTTTTATCAGGGTTCTTTTTTTAAGGAAAATGTTAGGTACCCGGTATGGATTTGTAGAGACCCGATTTCTCTGATTCTAGGGACCCGATTTTCTCTGATTTTAGGGACCTGATGATAATTTTCTCTGATTCTAGGGACCCGATTTGAAATTCTAGGAACCCGAATCGGGTCCCTAAAACGCCTTAAAAAACCTGCTTTTATTTTTGAAACTTCTCCGAATACAAAACCTAAAGACAAAGAAGTTGGGGGGACATGGCATATTATGTCCCCCCGTCTGAAAAAGTGGGATGGACACGTCCCCCCTGTCCCCCATCAAATTGCGCCCATGGTGACGATATCAATCCACGATGAATCAACACAGAGCGAATGCATAAGCAAAATGGCTGTCGTGAGTTTGACAGACGTACTTGAGGAAGAGCCTTTCAAACAGGGTTTCTTAACCTCTTCGCTGAACGGAGCCAAATCCAGACTTACAAATTTGTTACAGGGTCGAACTAAAGAAATTCTAACACAAGTCAATTGTCACATTTTGCTTTATAGCAAAACGAAGTCTTTTACGCAAAATATAAGAGGTTTTATTGAAAGACTGCTGAGGGCCGCACAAAGTTTCTTGGGAGCCGCTTGCAGCTCTCAAAACAGTGGTTGAGAACCACTGCTTTAAAATTAATTGCTAAACGTTCCAAAAGGAGGTACAAGCATCGGTAAAGGAAAACTACATGTGTGGTACTAAAAAGGAGGTCAAACAAATGAGCAAAGCAGAATAGAAAATTTCAAAGAATATCAAAAAAGTTTTTTTTCATGAATTTTTCTACACCATGGAGGAACAACTGTAAATATTAATTTGTGCGTTACGTTTATTATTGATCTCCACAGGTATGCAGAAAGTCAAAACTGGGTGGTTCTGCAAAAGCAAGAGTCATAAATAGGTGGTTTATTCTTGATGCCGTGGAACGCTGTACAGTGTCGTGATAAAGCCATTTGGTCGCTGTAATCCCTATTTATATGGTTTGTTCCAAATGCCACGGTGCGCTGAACACGTCTTGGAAAATATGCTTCCTGCGACTTGTGTCATATGCCAATATACTGTTGATACCATACTTTTCACATGCCAAGTTTTGATTCAACGGGAAAGTTTTGTTTTTTCAGGATTTGTGATACAGTTGTGACCATGTATTTGTAAGTTTTCCATACTGGCAAACACAAGGTGCGCAGTGCTTACAAGACCCTGAGGCACATCCGGTTTCTTTTCTTGTTTAATTTAAAGCTAGGTGTTTGTAATTATTTAATTTTTGTCCACTTGTGGTGGGTTATTTACACGTAATCAGTGCCTTCGCAATTAAGTGTTTTAATTCTTTGATGGAGTTAGCAGGTGGGTGGGAGAATGAAATAGCCCAAACCTGTGGATCATCTTTTTTTTCATGATTTGGGGGGTGCACACTTTCTTCCCAATTTGATGCCATTGCCGTCATGTCATTTGCCAGGTCCAAAGAAAACTTTGGGCGGATCGCTTTTTTAAGTCGGTTTGAGCTGGTGAGGTACTCTTTCTCACAACAAAAACTTATGACAGTTTATTTGACTGTAATTGCTCTGAAGCATCTTAGCCGTTTGCAATGGCAGAAGCGTTAAAGTTACTCAAACCTTGGATCTTTGGTATTAGTATAAATGGTCCAAAGACGGAGAAAAAGTGGAACCACTGGAAAAAAAACATTCAACGATTACATAACGGCTTACGTGGTAGTTGGGGAAGTGAACAAGTTGGATGTGCTAACGATTTTGTGGTACACTGTTTGTAGGCACATTGAGTGTCAAACGCACGATGACCCAGTTAGTGTTCTAGGTAGTTTGTTCATAAAAGGCTTAAAATGAATATTTCCTAGTCATTAGCTTGTGACCGCTAAGAAGCAACCTGGTCAAAGTTTCTGCAGGAATTTAGGGGATTAAGCAAAACCTGCAATTTCCGCCCAGTGTCACAAAAAAAGCATAGAGATGGATTCGTTCGTGAAGCATTTATCTGTGGTGTTTCGTTTCACGCGATGAGCCAACACTTGCTCGAGAATTAAAAGCTCTAGGAGTTTTCTATAGAGAGGAATCAGCAGATTGGGCTCTGCTTTCATCTTTTTGCGATGATTCAAACTTGCGCATATCTGTATTCAAGTAACTTCACTCCACAGGTGAAATAAGCAAGGAATCAATGACAAATTTTAATAGGAAATCCATTTCACGTAAAACTACGCATCATCAGTCCTTACATCTGCAAGCAATGCTAACAGGTGAAACGATAAAACGCTAAAGCAAGGTCAGAGAAAGTAAACAACCTCAAGACTGTGTAACATAGCACAACATCAACTGCGACAATTAAAACTGGAAATTTCGTCTTACTCAACTGAAAGCATTCACTGCAACTTCAAAATTTATTGCAAAAGTTCAAAAACATGAACTAAAAAAACTCAACGCAAGCTACAAAGATTTACACAATACTTCGTTCTCGAAATAATGCAACTACCTGCTCGAGATGTCCACCTTGACAACTGACGATGCTTTTAAGACGCCCCGTGCCCTTGACTGCGCAAAAAAATTCTGAAGTGTAAGCCGAGCATGGAAACTATGCTGCTGCATGCTCAGTTGATGACCGTGACGTTAGATCAGGGTTGGAAAAATGCGGTCGCGCACTCCTGCCGCGCGACCAAAAACTAGGAGTGCGCGAACTTTTTTTTGTATTAATATTATATACCTTGCGCATACGAATGCTGTATAGCAAAGTTTATATGTGTGCGCTACTAAAAATTTCTAACATTCACAAAAAATTGTTCACCCTGCGTTAGATACATCTGCGGCGCATACTAGCGCTAGATGCGCCTTCTGTAGTAGAGACATGAAGCATATGGAAAATGTTCTGTACGCTCGGCTGTAGGTTTCTGATGCCATATAAAAGAGCATTTGCAAAGGTGTGTAAATAACCTGCAGAAAAACTGAATGCCACATCCACGGCTGCGGTGGCTCATCTTTCATTATGGGCTGTGCAGCAAGCTCCGGAGTGTTTGTCTTCTGCGGTGACAGACAGTGGCGTATCTAGGGTATGGCAGGCATGGCACGTGCCATGGGCGCCACTTTGAAGGGGGGCGCAAAAATGGCTTGGCAAAAATTAAAATCTTTATTTACAGTTTCTTCAACCTCTATTTTGAGCCCCATTCATTCATACACTACAAAACTTCATCAAAACCGCGCCCTTACCTAAAGCATTAAGTCGGGCGTGTAACGCCAGCACCACTACGTATTATGACAAAACTGTCGTGTTGTGACGTAACATGAGGTTCAAGATATTGTGACAGAACAACAACACTCGCATGCCTTATCCATGAGACCTTGCCCTCCTCACGCTGTAAGAAAGGGTAAGTCAGTCCATACTGCTGCGTTTCAGGCAAGAAGATATTAGTCAGAATCTTGCTGAGACGAGTTTAAGTCCATGGCTGTGAGAATCTGAATATTACGCAAATAACTGCTGTTGAGGTCGTACAGATAGATTCATGGGTGGCGGAACGTTTTACACAGTAGGGGGACACAAGTTCACGTCAAAAAAACAATAGAAAAATTTTTTGTCTTGAATTGGCAATTGTGACGTCACAATCATTGAAATATGGCGTCATCACCTGTACATCGTATGAAGGTCTAAATTACATTAATTTAAACAAAATTCCACACGTATGAAAACGTATCGGTGAACCACCTGAAATTCAAATAGGCTGGTACAGGGACGACCCAGGTCAACAGCGTCACACAGGCTCATCATACAGCTTATTCTGACGGAATAAAACCGTTCGAGGCTTGCGTCATTGAAATTTCTATTTGCTTTCGTTCTGGCTGGCATTATCGTTGCTGTGTGACGTTAGTTACGCCATAATAAATGAGAAGTTCTCATGACAACTTCTCCATTGTTGAGCAACGTAAGTCACAGAGCAATGATAACGCCAGTAAGTCCTCTGCTTACTAGGCTCATTCATATTAGCCCGAGTTGCTGGGCAATTTAACGTTTGTTTGATATTATAACTGTCCGTTGGACTGGACTTCAAATCCAATGTTCTACACAAATCCTTTGCTTCAAAAAACATTCAGTCCGTTATGAATTATGTTTCAAAAAATACTAAATTGCATAGGGCAGCTCGGGCACTAATGGATGAGTAACCACCTTGGAACACCACGGGGGGGCGAAGAGTTTTCTGATAGGGGCTCAAACTTTTTAAACGATGTTCAGTAGTTTTAAACTATGTCCAAGACATTTTTCCAGGTGGGAAAAAATTTTTGCAGGGGAGATTTGCTCTCCTTGGTTACGAGCCTGTCTGGAACACAGAGGTAACATGACTGAATACTAATTCTACAACTGCATTAGATACCGGAATGCAAAGATAAGACAAAGCATATGTAGCAACCAGCAAGTTGTCTGTAAGGATGCCAGTTGTTTTGCCAATCACAGGCATAGCCAGGGGGTCCCAGGATGCCATGCCCCCCGCGATATTTTTAGCATACATTGTCATTTCGTCCTTTGAAAGGTGGCATCCCAAACAAAATATTGTTACTCGCCTAAAATCAAACATTTTGGCCCTCCAAAAAATTTTGGGCTGGCTACGCCACTACTGCCAATGCAGAAATAAAATATAGATATTTAGTGCTGCCAATGCAAAAAACTTAAACACAATTGAAATTGATCTGTCAAGTATTTCGCTTTGCGTATAAGATTCAGAAAAAATTCACTACTAGGAATGGTGTTGAGACGGTTGAAATTACACCAATTTTTTAATGGTATGGCACAAACATTTTCATACACACAAGCATGGGTGTCGGAAGGGGGGGCAGGAATCTAAAAATTTCAGCAAAAAACGCTCTTTTCTTAATGTCGAGTGGTAAAAAACAAATTTCACCACTTTTGTCCCCCTGTAGACAGACGTTTGGAAAAGCCACTAGTGCCCACCCCGAATAGATTCCTTCCGACGCCCATGCACACAAGCATGTAAAATGATACCATTTTTGTGAAACATTGTGTTGTATTACACCATTTGGCAACACTGTTCAACAACACCAACGCGGTAAGCAATCCATAGCACGGTGACAGACTGTGCACGGTGTATTCTGCCAATCAATTACACAATCCTGCCAAATTACAAATACATGTTAGAAGTAGTATCGACAAACTACTGCCAAAATTCTGCAACGTTTTTTTCAGCGAACGATTTACTTTATCATTGGACCCAATACTAATTGTGTTACTTAAACTTACGATATTTAGGCAAAAATATGGGGGGCCAGGCCTCCCCAGAAATAAAAGTGGGGGGACCTAGACCAATGCGGACCCCCCCGGTTCCGCCACCTATGGATAGATTTACAAATTATTCAAACTGCTGCGGCCCACTCCTACTTTAGGAAACTTCTTCGATGGCCACTAGTGTCCGATGAATAGGTGAAATACAATGCCTCATTCCAGAGACGAAACTAGAGAACATTAGTTAGTCCTCAAAAAATTAGCAGTTAGTATCGTTACCGTGCCACTTGAGAAAACGATGTTAATTCATGAAAGAGAATTGTTAGTCTTGTTTAGAGCTAGCTTTTTCTGTCCAAATTTGGCTTTCTGTTCGATGTCCAATAAGGCCTTGTGGAAAGGTCCTGACTGTAAAAAACTATAAAATTACGTGTGTCAATTTAGGAGCTGTGTACAGTTCAGATGTAGTTGGCAAGCAATTATACGAGAAGATTCTAGGTTGCAAAATCCTGATTTCAAGTCGTGCAACTTAAAATTATCGCGTCCTGCAGTCCTCCTGACATTTTTCGAATTGCTTTGCAAATAATACTGACCATGGCAGTATGCACTGCAAACTGCCAACGGTCTTTCAGTAAACAGAAACTGGTTCTTTCATACCTCCGAGCCTCATTGACTGACAATAAGTCAAGGAAGGTTGTGTGATCTAGCTTTGATGAGAACAGAAAGGGACGAAACAGCGAAAGCTTACTTTGAGGAAATCATAGACGACTTTGCTTCGATAAAAGCACGGAAAGTGTTGAACTTTCAAAAAGTTTATCTTCTTCACAGTTTAGCTTTCGTAAAAATTGTGCCTACATCTAATCTTCAAATTATTAGAAAGGGCGCACATTTAAATTTTGCCATGGGCGCCACTTTGCATAGATACGCCAGTGGTGACAAGATTCTTATATATGTGGAAAGCGTATGACTACCTTAACTGTCTAACACAGTGGCTCCCAACCTTTTAAGGCTTGCGGCACCAAACAGAAGAAAATAATAATTTGCGGCACCCAGTGGCGAACCCATACCAACTTGCTTTAAGGTTTGATGACAGTTTGAAAATGCATTTTAATGATATATTAAAAGAACGTATTTGCTCGCGGCACCCTAGGGTCTCGTGGCACCCCGGTTGGGAACCACTGGTCTAACTATACGAATGAATGAACTGGATGTTAAATTTGCCTGTTCCTAGATCGACTGTGAGTTCTTGTTTCGGAAAAGTAAACCGGCGCCATTATGTTGGATTGACACTGAACAATAAAGTGCACACCAATGTTTATGTCGGAGTGCAGAAAAATATTCGTGCTGACATTTTGATTGGGTTGGTCGTAAACCAGAGTTAATGATATCCTCTGCATCGAAGCAAAATGCACTGTGGCTGCCGCTAAAATCCAATCTCCATCTATATTTGGTACCTTAACGGCAGATTGTCGTCCGATAGCTGAACAGTCGAGATATAGCGCACCTGATGCTCAGGATATCGTTAGCTCTGGTTTACGACCAACCCAATCAAAACGTCAGTTTCGAAGTAAAAAGACTGTACGAAGTCGGAATAATCAGACCTAACAACGTGGCGCGCTTAACCCTTGGTTGTCTCCAACAGTGAAATAGGCTAAAAGCGTTTGTGCATCGACTTCTCTCAAACGTTCTGGTTCACAGTTTTATATGCTTGTCCGTTGCCACGAATAGAAAACGGTGCAAAAACTTGCGAAGTACTTTGCATTCTCAAACTTTGATTTAAAAGCGCATATCACTAACTGGAATTAGAGGAAAGTGATAAGTCTTTTACAGCGTTTGAAGCTTCAAGCCGTTTTGGGGGAATACAATCGTCTCCCATTTAGTGCCAACAACAGAGTTCCTGCGTTTCAACGCACGATGGACGTTGATGCCGAACATTTGACGAACACTTATCCACATCTCGAAAATGTTACTGTATGTGGCAAAACATAAGTGGAACATGATGCGAATGTCCAACGTTTTTTAGCGGCTCTCTAGGAAAGAAATATGACATTGAACGAGAGCAAGACCATTTTATCTGAGCCAGAGGTGTGTATTTTGAGGTATTGCATTGGACACGTGGTTTGAAGCCTGATCTGGAACGATTACGGTCGTTACGTGAGTTGCCTTCACCTGGGTCCTGTACTGCTCCAACGAGCACTGGGATTATTTGCTTATTACTACTGGATACCTCAGACTTTTCTGATAGAATAGCTCGACTAAAAACGTGAAGCAGTTGCCGTTGCATCAACAGTGCGTGAAATATTTTGAATCGTTGCAAGCCGTTGATGAATCACTACGGTTCGTGGAGTACGATGCTTCTGACGTGGCGGTTTCTGCTACGCTGAATCAAGGGGACAGTCCTTTGCTTAAGGTTGCTAAGTCAGAGTAAACTTAACACCCGTCAGGTGGATGCCTCCGCTGTACCCGGAGGCAACCGCAATTTATCGAAGCTGTGCGAAAATGGCGTCATTTTTGGCGGGACGTCATGTTACTCTGGTAACGGATTTTCTATAGGCTTCAGGGGAATCAGCCGATTGGGCTCTGCTTTCTTCTTTTTGCGATGTTTCAAACTTGCGCATATCTGTATTCAAGTAACTTCACTCCACAGGTGCAATAAGCAAGGAATCAATCACAGATTTTTATCCCTTGCTTATTTCACCTGGGGAGTGAAGTTACACGGATCGTGAACCTAACAGTTACAACCATTTGGGTGCGTTTTACGTGGGGTGTTTTGCTCGTGTGTGTCAGATATTTACAGCCGTGGTAAGAGAGTTGCAACGTGGTCTTCACGTTGTGCTTTAAAGTCTTTATGCCGCCACGCATACTATATAGGTGCAGTGTGTTTTTTTGCAATACAGATAAGAAAACACAGATGTGATTCTTATAAAAAGAGTAGACCATGTGTTGTGTCAAATATTTCAATTGTGGCGATTTCGGATGGTTTGCCTGTGGCGTTAATAATCCTGTTCCCGCCAGCCAAGTAGGATTCCAACAATTCCGTGCAATTTAACGCTTTTGCATCGAAGGCAGCAACAAACGCAGTGATCGTGGGCACTTTACCAATGATTGAGAACTTTTTAATGACCGTACTTTCAGAGCATAATTTTCCGATTTTCGTGAATTGATTGACGCTTTCCTTTTTTTCTCGAAACAATGGGTGAGGGGTCCTCACAAGTGGATTAGCCTACTGCCTCGCATCAGTTTAATCCGGTCCTGCGTATGGTACTAATTTGTATGACATCATTCGCAAACCTTTCACAAGAGCCCCTTTTAAAACAGCCAAGGGCCCTGCAAACGATGCGAAGTATTTGTATCAGGCTTGCTATTTTAGGGTATGTAGATTGCAAATACAGTTTTAGCAAGTAGTCTATAGTATGAGGTGTTAAATTTAGACTACTCAAGTTGCATTGCCTGAACCACTTTCGGAGATACGTAGCCTATAGCCTAACGCTTTTTGGTTGATTTTGAAACGGTGGTTTTCAGAATGTACTGTTCGTTTTTTGTATTTTTAAAATGTACAAAACAGGGTGGGCCGAAAGTAGACGTGCTCTTGATTGCTTTTTTATATTTATGGCTGAAATTTTGGGAGGGTATTGACAAATACTGGATCGTTCCGGTAAGAAAATTATTCTACTTTTACCACTGCTTTATTAGGAATTGTTGCGACTGTAGTCAGTTTGCTTGATAGTCTTGGTGAAACAGTATGGAAAAAAGCACGACATCCCTGTTTCGTTTAATAGCACAAATGTGGAAAAACTTGCAGCAGATTTCGATATTCCACAACGACGTTGTCTACAACATTTGAAAAACAAATAAAAAATACTTTCTAACTATGACGCAGGGCGTAGCAGCGAAACAGTTAGCGGCAATACTGATCAAAGAACATTTTTATCCTTGCTGGGCTTTGGGATTGAAACGCCATTTTTGGAACGATTTAATGTAGTTCGGCCATGACGACGCTTCGCCTATAACGACGCTTTCTCCGGTCCCATGAAGTGACGTTATATAATTCTGCTGTATATATTTGCCACGGTTTCACTGCCAAATACAAACTAACCAAAGAGTCAAAAATCAGCAGTTCACGCTTTTTAAGTATAATTCGGTTAAAGCGTGCACCTATCATGCCAGCATGGCAGTTATTCAAAAAGAAACGTATATGTAACCTGGAAACAACAGTTACAAATGCAACAGGCAATTCAGTTTTGCGCGAGTTTCAGAATGCATGAGCAGGAAACCGAGTGAGTGTAAGTTGAATGGACGTTAAGCTGAGGAACCGCTGCGCGCACATTATCTGGCAAAGAATTACCTTAATATCAACGACTTTCGAATAACGACATCAAAAAAAGACTTATGTTTGCAAACGGTAATAAGTTTTTTCGAACACGCCGTTTCATATGTTCTGATTGTTTTTCCCATTAAGTGAATCTACAACCGCAAGATGAAAATGTTTCAAAACACGATTACGCAAAAAACTTCATTTTTCGATGTTTAACATGCTTGCTGGTTCGAAGCAGAATCAAAATCAAACCAAAGTCATGCAAAAGATTTTACGGGATCGCAAAGTGACTTTGCGCGGCGAGCATCGAAAATTCATACAATTTTTAAAAAGTTTTGACCGAACTCCTTTCAAGTGTTGCCAATTTTGTGATTCACGTTGCTACGTTTGACCCGTATCCCGCATCTGAACATTTTTGAACTTTGCCTCCGATGTTCGGAGACTAAGCATGCAACTGCACTCCGCTACCTTTACTGGCGCAACAAAAACGAGAAAATCAAAACAAAGCAAGAGCAAGCTTCAGGTAAAGAACGACACAGGTAAGTCGGGAAGTTACCTCCCCAATATGCAAGGTGTGGGACGACTAGGCAGATGCGATAGCAGGTGGAAGTGACATCAGACGTATTCACGACGCTACATTTCCACTAGATGGGTTTAACACGCAGAGCACTTCTACTTTAGTTTACAGCAGGCGTGGGGTTATACTATCACGGGCCACATGAATTGTGGAATATCAGGCGCGGGCCACAAAACATTTCTAATTTTATCTTCTGATGAAAAATACAACAAAGCACACATAATGTACTTTTATCTAAAGAGAACACGGAGAGAATTATTCTAACTTATTGTCAGGCCCGTAACTAGGGCGGGCGCAGGATGGCGAGGCCTCCCCTGGAAAAATGTGTTGGACATAGTTTAAAAAATTTGGGCCCCTCTTAGAAAACTCTTCGCGTCCCCTGGTGTCCCAAGCCAATTACGGGCTTGCTTATTGTCCAAGTATCCGCTAATGTTGGAGTTACATTACTAAACTTCTGACGTGGGCCACATGATATGGTTACACGAGCTAAAGGTTCTGCCAGGTTCTTTCTAATCCATATCTTAATAATGCAAAGAAAATCGCAAACAAACATGAGTAATTGTATAACCACTAATCGTTCATGAACGACTGTCGGCTACAGTCATATAAATTTAAACGATGGTCATGGTTTTGACTCATTCGACAGCGAAATCGAATTTCTGCGCTAAACAGGTAGTAACGATTAATCAGTCACACTATGATGGTCGATATAAACACAAGTTATATATCTACGCAAAGCCCAGACAAAGGATTGATGCAACAAATTGAAACACTTCGGGAATTAATAACACTTACTATGAGTACCTTTCAAGAATCTCTGAAAACGAGTAGCAAAAAAGCTTCATTTTTCGCGCAGCTACAAACGCACTAAACGCTACTAAACATCACGCCGTGCCAGCGGCGAATTATATGATGGGCCCAAATAGCAGGTAGCACCGTTGCAGTGTCGCTCTCGTTAACACCAGCAAGAAGTTTCTATTGCAAAGCACATTGCACTTTCTGAGAGTAAAAAGGAGCAGCAAGACGTCAACGTTACATACTGCAATACTGAACTCCATTAAACGCATGACTGATCATGGGGGTAAATGAGACAATGCAAAGACCGAAGTCGTGTGGGGTCCTCGGGGCGAGAAAAGGCAGTTTGGCTGGATGGGAGTCGAATGACATTCGATTTGAAGTAGCTCAGCGTCACCTGTCAAGTGAAGCGTAACACAGAGGACTACAGTAAGAAAGTGCCACATACATCTTGATAGCAAATTTGCGCTTCGGACAACAAAACTCCATGTTTTGGTGGTTCGCACTTCAGACGTCAGCACTGGCGGTTTCATCAACTCACAAAAGTTACTTGCGACAATTGCCAACAGTTACAAATGCGTCATTAACAGCGTAGATGTTTTTTCAAGTGCGAACTGACAACACATGTTTGCATTAATCACGGAAATCCAAACAAAACAAAATGCAACGAAAAAGGTCCACCCACTGAGGCGAAGATTTACTTTAACGACGAAACTACACTGTCTTTATAGGCCCGCTCGTAATGATTAGGAAAATTTACTAAGCAAAGTACGAAAACAAAGGCTTTTGCTTCCTGATTACAAATAAGAAAATCTTGGACGTTCACAATCATAAATACACTGAGTAGTTCAAGCATCAAGGCATTTAACCAAAGAAGACGAGCAACGACACCAACAGCCACATAAAAATGCTAGGATGGACGATGAGTTACAAGAGTTCGAGCAAAACGTCCAAACGCAAATGAACCCTGCTACAATGTAACGTTAGTAGTTATCACCAAGCTTTACAATTTCCACCAGATTTTCAAGGACAGCTGCACATTGGGACGGGGACGAGCCCCTGCAACACGCAGCAATGTTGGTTGGTTTTTCAAATAACAGCACAGACATGTTTTAGAAGTAAAAATTCTTCGTTTAATTTGCAAACAATCCTAAAGTTCAATGTATAATGCAATATTTGCCGTTATATCGCATAGGATTCTTTAAAAGCAACAAAATTTTGCACAGTGTATTTTGTGCACGTTAAAACCAGTTCACAGAGTTTTTTGCCAACAACAATAAAATACAAAAATAATAATCGTCGAAACCACTCGAAATCAAACTTTATACTAACTTGATCTTTCAAAGCATTGAGGTCCAAATGTCCCAGAGACTCTAAATGCGAATGAAACAAAGAAGATTCGGTCAGGGACACGTTCAGACGGTTGGTTATGACGAAGCCCAGGGCACAGTCGTCAGGGCAGTCGATCCAAAAACAAGTTTTTGAAAACAATAGCTTGCTGAAAAATGATGTATTACGCTTTCGAGCATAGGATGAAGAATATAAGATATGTGAAACTTGTGTTGCATCATTTAGGTGTACGCTAGTTAACGCCTAAGAGGAGTTAAGCCCTCATAAGACTCTATGCAAGGCCAATATGGAGAATTTACTTTAGCGTAAGAATGTAGTTCCAATCCCAATAACCTTTTACTGATTCCTCAGTCAGACTGAATCTTTTGGCGTATGAATAAAAGCTGAGTATGTGCATCAAAAGTTTTGTACTTGTAAACCGGCGTTATGTACGTACAAATAAAGCAACGAATGTATGAACAAAAGCAAAACTGCACTGCATTCTTCTCAGACTAGCAGCATAAAGCATGTGGGAAGGAAAATCCTCCAGGATCAATTTATTCTCGGAAAGTGATTTTACGGATGTTTGCTTTTACAAAACACATCTCCTTTCATCCACTGTTATTGGCTCTTTGGCAAAAGCTCACGCCTTGCGCAAATTTTCTGAATGGCGTCAGTGCGTAACTTTATGTCTATGGCTATTTGAGTGGCAACCACTACTTCAGTGCAACACCCAACGTGAGTTTTACTATTAAAATTACTGACTTAAACTCCTGTTACACAATTTTTCAGAGTTATAAGGCAGAGCTGGCAATGTGGACCCTACTGAAAGCATGCATTACCTGCAGAAGATTGATACTACTTGAGCGTGACAGCAAAGCCAAAGCGCATGCGCAGTTTTGGCATCCGTTCCGAACAGGACCGTTCGTAGTAAAAAAAGCGTTTAGGAATTACGGACACTTCTTGTACCTACTGTACAGTGTATAATACATGTCTCATACACCTTCCCTTACAGATGAAATGAGCAAGACACTTACGGCAACCACACAACCTTCGCAGGAAAATGTGAATTGACAAAACCCCACGAAATAGCTTATCGGAAATTATCACAACACATCAAACTGAATGAAAACTGTTGAAAACAAAAAATGCGAACACTGTGTTTAATTCCCTTTCGATTAAGCGAGTGATAACGACAATTTGTTAGGAAATTATTCTCAAAATTACAGAAAAACGTAATTTTTCAGCCACAAGCAAATCGAGCCTAATCAAGAAAACAATACAAATCTCGCTTTTGAAACTGTCTGTTCCATCATTAAGTAAAATTTCTGTAATTGTTTCAGCAAAGTATTTCACCTTTAAAATTTAGGGGTGACAGCGTCCTTACCCGGCCCTTATTTTGTTACATCATGTAACTTTGGGTCATCTTCATAAAAACTGCACCCGTAAAACTTCATCTAACGTACAATAACTACACATACATAATATACTGGCAGGACCTAGGGCAAAATGCGTTTCGTGATTCAAATTATCAACAATACGCAGACATACCTGCACCAAGGTTTCATATCATTAGCTAATGATCTCGTAAGGCAGAATCCCGCCCCACCTGTTCCAAACTGAAATTTCTGTTTATGAATTCGTAGCCACGGTTTCTAAACAAAATACATCGGAAAATTGTGTCATTCAACAACGATCCAAATAACTTAATTCCTATTTATTGCGGTAATTAAAATTTTGATTAATCGGAGAGACTAACAGACAATTTCTATTTGGTATTCGCAGTCAAGCGAAGACAGGTCTGACTGCACAACAGCAGATTCAGCTCGGAACCGGTCCCTGGCAACCAAAGAGAATATTTTCCTGCTGTTGCCTGTTTCATGAAAGATATAAAATGGCTTCCATTGGAAACGCACACCTCACTACCCAGCATTCCTCAAAATTATTCGCATTGCGTAAAAAGGCATGGAAAGATGAAGAAACGAAAATATCGCACCAAAGCAGTGGAAAACAAATGCAAAACTATTCATCGAACCGTTTCAGAAACAAATGTGAATAGAGCCACTTTATTTCATGTAGCACTTTTCGATATCTAAGAAAAATGGATGCTTTGCCAAGGGTCTTCATAATCCCGAAGCACTAAGAAGCAGGAAGAAATTAAATGGCGCAACGCAAGCAACAATAAATAATTAAGAAATCTGACACAAAATAAGCTACGAAACGTTGGCGGCGTTTCAAAGGTTCCCGACAGCGCATTATAGCGCTTTACTACCCCTGCCGAGTTAAACAGGCTATTTTCAGCAAAGATTTGCTTGTGGCGCATGACAGTGTGACAAAGTGCAAGAAAAAACAATCTCCAGAACTTTCCTTGGCACAAATTTCGCAAAATTGACACTAAATCAATGGTTTTCGAGACATATCTACAAAGTTACGGCGGAACCACAAACGCCGGTTGGTTTTTCTCAAAGGACGTTTCGCCATATGTTCTTTGACCTCCAACATCAAAGACCGGGTTGAACTACAGCACGTACCGGATAAATAAAAACGTCTGTGGGCGAAGGTTCACCCGCTGCATGAAGTAACAAGTTGTTCGCCTAATGCCATGTCTGGGGTTGGTCACAAGAAAATTCAAATATTTGGTAAGTGCCTTGTTGAGGGGAAAACTTCGGAGCAGAACAAACGCGTGTTTAATGCAGGAAACAGCAAATTCGAAGGAGTTGATTGTTGCAAAATTAACAATAAAAACAACAAGAACGGTCGAAAAACATTTCCCAATTTCTTTGCACCGCCGAGGAACGACGTGTTGCGTATGTCATCAAGGAGCAACGAATTGAAAATGTGCGTTAGTGTGACGTTTTCGCCTCGATCGCGATATTTTTCCGCCGCCCCAGATGGAGCATACACACGTGTTCGCACGACCACAGTCTCGCCCTGGTCGACCACTCGCTACACATAACTTCCATGGCATAGGACTCATTCTACTCACGCCCGGACCGCTATTGGTTGAATTTGCTGCTGCATGTTCCAGAACAGCACTGACAAAAAAGATGACAGACCACACGTCATTTTTTCACTTTTCTGTCGGATTAATGTGGCGTGACTAGTCATTATCGAGTCGTTTCCGAAAGATCACAGTGCAAGAAGATTACCAACTCTAAACTCGCCCGCAAAATTTGAATATTGCTGGACCTTATAAGAAATTTACCATTGCAAACAACCAATCAATGAATGACAGTTGAGGCACCGTCTCGCAGGTATTTCTAGAGTACAAAAAGATGGAACAGGCGCATGGCAAAAATAACATGACATACAATGGCGAAGGGACGGCTTCGTCTTCCAATATAAACCTGGTCTGTCCAGTCGTACTGATTTAAAACTTCCAGCAAACGTTCAATGTTGACGTAGTTGTCATCATCAAAATGACACCACCACCTGAAAAAAGAAAAAGCGGGCCGCTGCTCAGAAAGACAGCAGCCATGTAAAATATTGTCAGGCGTGGAACACAAGCCATTGAAGGGGATGGATGTCAAAATACCAATACCTTAAGTTCTTTACACCGGTTTCCTACAGTTCCCAACAAAAACAAAAAGGTACATGAAACCGGTGAAAATGGACGAAAGAGGGTGAAACAAATGTAGTGGCAGAAATCTGCTTTTGTTAGTAAGCCAAGGTTTCAACTGCCTTGTTCATTTTTAGCATATAATTTAACGTCAGCTACGTGGTCTTCGAGTGTTCCAATAAATGCTGCGGAACGTGCGATCGCTTACACTGATAAAAAGAACTTTTTTTCAGGTGCCAAAGATATTTTAACAGTTCCAGGGTAATTTTAAGTCTCCGAGTCCGAAAATAACGTCGGTTTCTTTGAAAATAGCTCTAGTTTGAGAAATCGATATTTATCAAGTATGATTCGTAAATTTCTGACTTTAAAGCTGGTCGTTTCTCTGTTGGTTTTTCAACACAGAAGCGAGCAAAACAGCTTGCTTTGCTGTGTAACGACACTGCCGTTAACAAAGAAAGACTGTTGATGCACCAATCGTTGGCCTACCTCTACCCTTTGCTCTAATCTCAAGCATCGGGCACTGAGGATCTACTACAGTTGCTGCGCAAAAAAACAGTGCAGCCACCAGAACAAAAACCGCGGCAGGAGTTGTCGATTGCCTGTTTCTATTAACTATCATTCGCAGCTATTCAAGACGTATCTTCAAGAAATATAACCCTATTAAATTTCCAATAATTAGGCCATTAACTTCAAACCATGATACAAATTTATGCAACTGTCGAGGGGCGCACAACGAGACAACCTGTTTAACAGGGTTTTTTCAGTGTCCCAGTGCCTTAACTTTAATTTGTATGAACTTGTTGAATGTTTGCGCCAATAAACTCAAGTCAACTCATAATACAGCTTGCACAGGCCGATGCGACTTGAACACCAAGCTTGGTGCTCGGTTTATGGTACAGTTCTAGATTTCATTTTAACGCTAAACAATTCATCGCAGTGGGACCTTTAAGCTCACAGCTCAAACGCTGTATCTAAAATGTTAATTATAGGCTTTTGGTGAAAATTGCATTGCTGCAACTTAGAAATCATCAAAACGTAACTTAGGCGTGACAATCGTCAAGAAACATATTTCTGCAACTTGCAAGTCGTGGGCCATTTGCCTGACAGTTTATTGAAATAAATCGATGCAGGCATTTTTATACTCCAGCATAGATTTTGCTGGTGGAAAGTAAAGTGTGTCTTACAAACGAATGTCAAAAACAGGCTCTGACTGCGGAAGGTATGCAGCAAACAATGAGCAAAAGTCTGTGTCGATTATACAGTCGGGGAAAAAAATCACGTTAGCATTAAGCTTACTTTTTTTGTTCTGAACTTGATATAAAAATATCGAACTCAGTTGCAAGTTTGCAGCAAAGGTCATATCTGAAAAACAAACGTAAAAAACATGTACTGCTGGCAAAGCTAATCAACATTTATTCTCGGTAGAGTTTCAAAGCGTTGAAATAAGGTATGTTCAGTACGCAACAAACTGTCCTATGTCATTCAGTAGAAAAGGGCTAATAAAGCATGGAACATGGATGCAGCCAATCGCATTGTTTGTTTTATGAAAAGCAGGGAAGGGGTTCTTTCTGAGAACAGCTTGTTTGAACAGGAAACTCAGCGGCACTGCTACAAGGAAGCTACAGAACCGCAGTTAGCTAGTTTTATAGTAGAGCAGAACCTGCCTTTCACTCTGGTTAAGCCAGTATTTCTCAACCTGTGGGCCATTAAGCAGTCTTCGAGTAGGCCACGGAGTTATGACAAAAATTTGGTGGGATGCAATTACCTAGACATCTAATCACTACAGCGTGGGAACACATTAATTGTGTGCAGCAGCAAGATTCTCACAGATTTGCATACAGGAATAAACTCGCTACTTTAGAATATTGCGTATTTACTTATGCGTATAAAAGCATAGCCTAAGCCAGGGGCTCAAACACGCGGCCCGCGGACCGCATGTGGCCCGCGAAGTCGTTTTGTGTGGCCCGCGATGCGTTTGGGGAATTTTCAAATCATTCACATTTACGTTGCCAAGTGCCTTGAAAAAAGATGCCGCGAAATAATTGAATCAAAGCTGAATGATACCCAATGCGGTTTTTGTCCCAACCGTAGCACTACAGACCACATTTCACTCTCCAGCAAAATTTCGAGAAATCTTGGGAGTATGCTAAAGACGTCTTCACATGCTTTGTCGACCTCGAGAAAGCATACAACTGGGTTCCTTGTGACAAATTTTGTGGAGTGTTGCGTGAGTACGGTGTTGACAATGACGGCCGCCTGTTACTGGCCGTCAAGTTACTGCATTCCTGCTCAGACGTTTGTGTCCGTGTCGGGTGAGCTAAATTACGACCGTTCACCGCTAGTGTTGGACTCCGACAGGGGTGTGTGCTGTCACCGCTACTTTTCATAGTCTACATCAGTGGTTACCAACCTTTTCGTTGAAGGGAGCCAAATCCACACCAGGATTTTGCTGACGAGCCTCACTAAAATTTTTTAACACAATTTAATTGACGTTTGGTTTTACAGCAAAATGAAGTCTGTTACACAAAATATTAGACTTATTGAAAAACTGCTGAGGGCCGCACAAAGGGTGCCTGGGAGCCGAATGCGGCCCTCAGAATCGGGGTTGAGAACCACTGGCATTCATGAATTGGATAGACAGTCGCATTGGAGTCGACGAGGGTGTCGCAGTCGGAAGCTGCACTGCCAGCATCTTCTCAACAGTCTTCAACATGCACTCGATCGGTTTGCTACCGCGTGCGACCGAGCGGGGATGAAATTCAGCACTAGAAGTACCGAGGTACTATGTCTCTCTGCAAACCCAAGGCAGTGTGTGCGGCAAGTGAACGGCAATACACTGCAGCAAGTGGATAAGTTCAATTATCTAGGGGTGTTATTTACGAGTGATGGAAGGCGGAGTGTCATGAGATTGATGCACGGGTTGGTAAAGCTAACACAGTTCTGCGTGAGCTTTGTCGACCTGTGGCCACAAAACGGGAGCTTTCAATCACCGCAAAGCTGTCAGTTTTCAAACCGATTTTTGTTCCGATCCTTACCTATGGTCATGAATCTTGGTTAGTGACTGAAAGAATATTAACTCAGGTGCAAGCACCAAAGATGGGATTTTAGCAAAGAGTTCACCGTGTGACAAAGGGGCGTACCAAGGTTAGATTGGGCGGGGAAAAAAACAAGTTTGGCGCCTCCAGATTTGATCCTAAGGTATTTTGGGAGTAAATGTACGGCAGTGAAGAAAAACTTGCGACATTGTTGCGACCTTAGGCGCCCCTCTAGTGATTCGGCGCCCGGGGCAATTTTTCCTCCTCGTTACGCCCCTGGTGTGACACTTCGCGACGAAGCGCGCAGCCGTCAAATTCGCAGAGCCATGAATGTCGAACCAATTCTAATTGAGAGAACACAACTACGTTAGTTCGGCCATGTGTCCAGAATGCCCAACGAAAGACTGGTGAGGCAAGCCCAGCTCGCTAAACCCCCGGGAACCAAGGCCTAGCTGGAGTAACTGCATCTCCGACCTTGCTTGGCCCCGTATTGGTGTGGAACCAGCGGAACTACCTGAGATTGATGTTGGCCGTGAGGTATTCCAATTCTCCTATGGATCTTGCTCCGGGAACCCTCCTTAGAGAAAAAGCGGGCATGAAAATGAATGAAATGAATATAATTTACGTTAGTTTGTTGAACGTGCTCAGCTGGCGAGTGAACAAGTTCCTTAGACAGATAGAATTGATTAATACGAACGTAGAGACGGCTAGATATGATTTGCCTACAATTCATGATACCTTTCGTAGGAAATATGTAAGATGTAAAATTAGGTTCAGGTACCGCTATTGTTGCGTCAGCGTCACAATGCGGCCCGCGGGTTACCTTGTAAGTCCTCATGTGGCCCACGGAGCGATTTGAGTTTGAGACCCCTGGCCTAAGCCTATGTTGACAAGGTAGTGGGCCAAGTAATTTTACCAAAAGTTATCTGGAACATGCAAGTGAAAAAGTTGATAAACACTGGGCGAAACTATTGCTGTCTCTTGTTCAATCAGGGGTACCTCAAGAATCGTCCCAAAAATGCTTTGAGCACATTAGTTTGAGTGACGCCAAATGTGCAAATGTAGTCCTAACTCTTTTTTACTACGAACAGTCATGTTCGGAACGGATTTCAAATGGCGCATGCGCTTTGGCTACATACTACTTTGTGCAAACTCCAAAGAGTTTTTCCGAAATTTTGGGAATTTTAATCTCAACTTTAGGAAATTTCTAGTAAATATTTGTGGGAACCCTGAGTACGTTTTCTTCTCGATGTAATGATTACCGAACCGTTACGAGTCAATCTGACTGCATGGGGGAAGCCGCTCCACTGGCATTACTGAAAACTTCGCCAACTATTAACATGCAACTCCATTCGTATAACAAACAGAGATTGTGGATAGTTGTTTTTCGACCTCAGTGAAACGACCGTCACATCGTTTGCTGGAGTAGTATGATAATTTTCGGCCAACGTTTTATTGCTTGTTTGCCGGCTTGTCGCGTTCAGTATCGCCGCTACCTTGTTTATCCCCCGTACCTCCATGACAGATACAAATGACACAGCTGGGCTTAACTACCGCGTTTTGCGGGCATTCTTCCTCTGCGTTCGCAGTTAGTCATTGGTTTGCAATTGTTGCTGCTGTTACGATAACGACGGTGGCTTGCAAGCAAAACTAGTTAATGTGATTTTATACTGAAGATAAAAACTACGCAGACCCAACTGAACACCAATATGACTGACTGTTGAAAAATACAGATGGGTCGTGTGTTCACCACATGCTGCAAACACGCGGCCAGCGAGCTAATTTTCTGAACCCATCAACCTTAGTCATCCTTTTCAATAAAATATTGCTACGTCACTGTTAGTGACTGAGTTCAGATGTTTAGATGCTTGCTGCATTTCTCACACAGCAGCAATTAAGCATTCAGATGCATAAGTGTGGTGAGTAGATGTGCACCAGTGCGAGGTCTAACTGACTCTTGGCACTTCTTTGTTTCAATTGGTCCTTTTCCTTGTGTGTTTGAGAACCCTAGTTCATACACTCACCTACCCACTTGGGCCATATTGTTGCTGAAGCAAAATTTTATTGAGGAACAGTTTTATCAGTGAAAATGGCAGTGACATAACCTTTGCTTGGATTTATTCTTAACAAGCCCAAAACCGTTTTTTTTCTAAAATCAATGGTTCTCATAACACATGTTAGCAAAAGTTTCGAAATGGGCAATTGATTTCTGATAGTACATTACTGACTTTTCCCAGATTAACGTGATAGTACAACCGATGTATTTTGCTGCTGATCCTACTGTATGGGTTGCCACATAACAAATTAATCAGTATACCATTCTAAAGTAACTTATCACAAAATGCCCTGAAATTTGCACAGTTGGTGACATCACAAACGATGTCACTATAGCCTTTCACTGAGTGAGACAATTTTTTTTATAATCTGGGCCTTATGAGGAAAGCCTAATACAGGGTTCCCACACAATTTTCAAAACCAAATTCCATGACTTTCTGCGACTCTTTCCGCGACTCTTTCCGCGACATTTTCCGCGACATTTTCCGCGACATTTTCCGCGACATTTTCCGCGACATTTGTTACACTTTTTCCATGCGTGTTCAAGTGATATTTACACTTGCAAACTGGTAATAGTCTCATTAAGAATAGCTGCTGTTGCGCTAATGGTCATCGAACTCTCCCAAACTTGCTCCTTGTGTAATTGTGTCGCATCTCAAAACCACACCAACATTGCTATCAATATCAACCAGCTACCTACATTGCCAAATATAGCAATATAATTGCCAAATATTTTTCGTTTATCTGCTAGCGCAAAATAAAGAAATGTGAGGTGCCGATAATTGCAAAATAACTAAAAACAGATCCCGTAAATAGGGCACAAAACTGACGCGGGAGAACATCAATGGTTCTTGGAGAGTCAGTTAGTTACGCAATGTTTCTTTTCATGATTAGCCAATGGCATGCTAAGTTACCTGTACATAATAAAACAAAGAAAAGAATTTGCTGAGAAATGAAAAAAACGCTGCACTTCACTATTATAAGCTTACTGTTGTAGTGTCGCTGTCACAAAGTATTTACAAGACACAGTACACACCTTAATACTATGAACTTCACTGTCACAAAATCCCTATCTTACTATCACACTTGCCTGTTAATGTTGCAAGCTAATAGTAAGAAATATGCACATGCAACAACACTGTACATAATACTGTTCACAAACTTCACTGTGGCTACAAAAAGAACTTGCAGAAAAATAAAGGCTGCACTTCACTATTAAGCTTACTGTCGTTGTCACGCAGTATTTACAAGATACAGTACATACCTTAATATTATCTACCTCTCTGTCACAAAGCATTGACAAAACTCCATATCTTACTATCACACTTGGCTGTCAATGTTGCAAGTTAATAATAAAAAATAAGCGCCTGCAGCAAAACTGTACAAAGTGTACATCCCACTACTTGCAAACTTCACTGAAGCTACAAAAAGATGGATAAAACTTGATTTTTATTCAGGTGGGAAAGAATTTAGCATCTTAAGAATCTCAAGTAGAAAACATTTTATTGCATGAACATAGGGTTAACAGATGCATCAACTTGGCCACACCGTCAAGCCTTGTCTTAAAACATAACATCTTTGCACACTATACTGTAGATTTGGGAGTAGAATTATTTTAGCAGAAATATAAAGCCAACAAAAAGTTCCAGAACGTTTCAACAGCAAATCTAACATCATCAACTATTTCTTGCTTATAAAAAGCTAACTTTGCAACCATTGCATAACAACAATCAAAGAATTATGATGCTTATCATAGATATTTCGCCCATGCTATGAAAAGATGTTTTTAAGATCAAGTGTGGCCTGGCTAATACAGCTTGTAACCTTCTACAGCAGTAAGTAAATGTTATTTTTCAATTGAAACAAACTAGCTCTAATTTTATTGAATTGTTGTCAGCCAATCCAATTGATTACTCCAAATTTTATTTGTTCCATACACTCTAGCTTCTCTTTCAAACTGCCTGCTTGTTCGCAAAGACTTTGCTCCTTTGCTTCGCTTTCATGAATTTTTTGTCTAATAGCTGTGGTGAATGTATGATTACCTTATCCTTGCCACGTCGTGGCGCCTGCAATCTTGCAATCCTTAATTGTGCACCAGTGTTCGCCGCGCGGCTGTTGCGATGTGCTTGCGGTCTCGGAATGCAATACTGCCAAGTGTTCTTTTAGTGCAGTTCGCCCGCCCTGGGAAGCATTTGATCAGTTACGCTGTCGTGTTTGTTTCAGAGTTTCATTGCTCGCTTGTTCAGCTCCATGACTGAGCGGTGTCCTTAGTGAATTAAAGCCTGGTTTTCTGCAGATAGTGTTTAATAGAATTCGCAGGCGAGTGCACGACAAAAGCGTTGGACTTAGCCAGTAAAATAAAACTGTGCTTTTTTCAGCTTGCACGGCTAATGCATCTGCCCCTTGGCTCATAGATGCTATGCTTTCGTTTAATGACTTTCATTTAGATTTAACAGCACGGATTTAATTTTGTACAGCTTTCCTCTTTCTAGCTTTTTCACTTTCAGCAGTGAGTTTTCTTTGATATTCTAAATGCAAATGATATCTCATCCTCGCTGCTCAAAAATTTCGTTTCAATCTGGGGATTAATGGAATTTCACTGAAATGAACAGCACTGCTCTTCACTGTGTCATACACAAAACGACCAGCAATTAATGACTCCTCTTTCATGTTTTCCACCATAAGTTCATTGTTGATTGAGAAACCCCTCTCAACAGCAGCTTGGCCTTAGATAGCGTAAAGATAATTTAGAAAACTTCCCAAAGCTTGGCATATTTTGCATTCTTCATGTAGTTCCAAAATTGATATTCAGAGATATGCTATTCGCCACTCAATAAATCGCTAATATACCAAGTGGATTTTCAATTGAACTACAAACTTAAAAACAAAATTGATGAATTCAGCCGAAGATCAAACTACGATAGTACAATGCACAATCTACAAAAAAGCTTCAAAAGATTTGTGCAGAAAAGCCAAAGAGCTAAGCATTACCAGAGTCTATTTATTGCTGATGGCATAGGTAAAGCAAAGGACTTAAATTGCAAAATTATTTTTTGAAACATTGAAAAATTTTAAAAATTGTTTCTTTTCTAGCTCTCCAAAATTTTTGGTGATTTTTTTATTTTTTCATGACTTTCAAATTTTTATCAATTTTCCATGACTTTCCAGGAAAATTTTTTTTTCCAGGATTTTCAATGATTTTCCATGACCGTGGGAATCCTGCTAATACGTTTAAAATGTGCTGGCTATCAAGGAGGAACTATAACTCTTCTTAGAACAAGAAAACTAATAACACAGTTTCAGTAACTGTAGGCCAATCTAATAAGCTACAGATTTTTCTACAGCAAATGAGCAAGTGTATATGCTGAACAACATTTCAACTGACAACTTTTAAAAGATGGTGAGTGTTGTCTAGACCACCAAACTTTGTTCTGACAATTGTTCGTATATTAAAAACATAGTGCCATTCAGATAAGCCAACTATCTATAAAAACAGAGCACAAATTTACTGGGCTGTTGCACACTATGCAGTTACATATAGAGCAATTCTTTTAATTGATCACAATCATCATGATACCTGAAACTAAAAATGAAAAACACAATAGCAACGCCCCTTTGAGAGCTGGAAGTAACATCGCAAATTATAAGCAATAGCAATTGCACGTAGCACATGTTCAACGCTTACCTGAAATGAGTGTTGCCACAATCTGTCACAACCATTTGTTTACCTGATAAAAAGACCAATAGTTTTACCCTTAAACAAGTGAATAGCTTGTTGGCTTTTAACACTGATTTTCTGCCAAGTATCCAAGCATCTTCAAAAAACTTTGAATACAGTTCTTATAAAAAAAGCTGCATTTGCATCAATAGCAACTATTTGCTATGTTAATCTGAAAGCTACAATCCGTGCCTGTAGAAACATTTGATCATTTAATCTTAATTAGGCAATCTCATATCAAGCATTCTGCACAGTTTTGTTGCAGTTATAATAACAGGGTCAATGCTGGCATGAAGCTACTACTTGCTTCTTTAACTACTTGACAAAAATGCAACTACTCGCTGTATGGCACTTTTGCAACATATAAGAACAATAAACAATCTGTATCACCTGTTTTTTCCAAGAAGATCGGATCATGAAAATCCGTCACAAAAACAACCTGAAACCATGGAATTTAAATGTGATCTACTGCAAATATAGTGTCTTTTTAAAGAAATTGGAATAATGTGCATCTAGACCACATGCGCAACAGTTATTTTAGACAGGTGCATATGTACTTCAGTACTGCCACTGACTTCCTCAACAGGGAAGTACAAGTTGATAAGAAAAACACAGGTGCAAACAATCCCAACAAAAAACGAATCACATGATTTGCTGATCCTCAAAGCAAACTTCTAGTGATCTTCCTTAAAAAGCATAAAGCAGAAAACAAAATACATTAATGAGCATGATAAACACTTAAAACTGAGAGAATGTACAAAGTCCAGTATGAAGTGCAGCTATGCTGAAGCTGCTAATGCTTATGTCTAGGAACCAAGGTTACAGTAACATTTGCACAAAATAGTTATCATGTAAATGTTAATCCTGTGCAAAGCTACATGCATAAAGCATTGCAAATTTTTTTTAAATGGTAACAGTCACACTAACCTGTCCATTTGCTTTCTTAAACCATGTCTTCAAAATCAATTCAACACGATCGGAATGATATCGCTTGCTTGTCTTTACTGTAAAACATACATCATCTACAGTGATAAAAGAGGAGTTTTTGTTGATTTTTTTCACAAACAGTGGAAGATGAAAGTTTTCAGCCAGGTGATAAGAAGATTGCACAATCAACTTTCTATGACCAAAGATGTCGACCCAAACTATGATGAATGCCAACATAGTAACCAATAAAACAAACCGAAAGCTTCTTTTGTGACAGCAATTTGAACATTTTCTTCTGCAGAATTGACACATTTAGCATATTTAACAGCAAATGATTAAACCAATAGAAAACTACCTGTAAATACTTCTAAAGCAAAAGTAAAAATACATGTAGGAAAATGAGATAATGCAAAGGCAATGCAAATAATTACATATAGTTTAAGAGAATTACATATTATTTAAGAATTGCAGAATCAATCTACAAAGTGGGATTATCTCAGACAACAAATTGTCCTTAGGGCAAACAATAAATAAATATGCCCTGAAAAAGATGCATATTGTATACCTGTAAAGAAAATTGTGATACTGGATATACAATGATGTAATCGGAATCATGAAAACAGATATTTTACTGTGAGCAATAACACTGCAACAGTTTTAAAATTATTGTTATTGCTGAAATACTTGCTACGACATCATAGATATGTATTTATGATGACCTGACATTTTTAACAAACAGAGCTTCACAACAGTTAGCATCTTTGTGAAATATTAAAAACGAAGAAATTAATAACACTGTAGACTAAACAGTTAAGCATTACTTGTTCATGGGAAACTAGCATTATATTATATTCCAGTGAGAAATAATTTTAACGTAAGTATTTCCAGTTTTATTTAGGCTACAGTATTGCACAACAAAGTTTAGTTTTTTTTAATAATAATAATTCATTTACTAATGCTGACTTATGGTACATTTCACAAGCATAGACAAACAACACAGAGCACAAAAAATGGTTAGCCATAGCGCATTACAGAATAGGTGTTTGCACACCACGTAACCAACACAACACTTTTCACTCCCTGTCATCACAAATCCATTAATGATATCCATCTTAATTGATAGGTAGTGTCTATTTTACCGCCAAGATTCTGGCGGCAACTCATCGGCTGGAGCTATTGTGCCACCAGTCAAACACTCTGTCTCGTGGCATGACGCAATTTGAATAAAAAGGTCACTTTGTCAAGAAAACGCAGTACCACTTGTGGTGTAATGGTTAGGTGTTACGGCTGCTATGCCAATGGTTTGCAGTTTGACTCTCGCCTTTCCCACTTGCGTTTTTTTTCTTTGCCTTTTTCCAGGCTCCGCTTAGGTGTTACCTTTAGGGGTTAGTGTTGTTAGGTTAGGATTAGCGTTAGGTTAGCTTGGGGTTAGTTTAGCTTAGTATTTGGTTCATGTTAGCTTAGCATTAGGTTAGGGATAGGTTAGCTTAGTGTTACGTTAGGGCTACGATTAGGGTTAGCTTAGGGCTGCAGTTACAGTGTTAAGGTTAGGGCTAAGATGTAGTTTTTTCTTTTACTTATATTTACTTCTTTTCTATCAAGCCTTTTGCTGCTGCCATCCTGGCGGCAAAATAGACACTGACTAATTGATATCCATGCTTTACATTGCACCTGAAATGAATGCGCTAGGCTTAAGTTATCTGACATTTGATTATCTCTATGGTAAATACATCTCAAATGTTTGGTAAGCAATGGAATTTCTGTCTATCTCCTGCATTTTATTTATTCCTGATAACGGCTTATGACTAAAGGTGTCCTTGTTTCTACCATAGTCTGATAGTAGTGCAACCAAGCTGAACTACAGTACCGTACATGTCCAAAAATAAAATTAAGTTTATTAATTTCTAAATCATTTGTAGGGATGAAGTTTTGTAAGACAGATTAGAGTGATCATGGCATGTGAACTCTATTGTTGCTTGTTCGCACCACACATATGTATGGTGTTGTTCTTCACACACATGCCGTTCGTGGTGAATCACACATTTAACGCAACACCACTGGAGAGGTTGCAACACTTTTAATTTCTGATGCATTTATAGATTTGTTGGTAGTCAGCAATGTAAAAAAACGTCGATTTGTGTACATACAGGAGAACAGTGTTTCCTCAGTATTGCCTTTTCTTTTTCCATGAAACAGCTTTTGGATTCTTATTGCGAACAGTATAGCCACAAACATCAAATACATTGATTATTTTATTCAACGTTTCAGCTTATAGAACACATCAATTGGGTTTCATAAGAGCTGTCAGTTGGAGTGCACAAAACGGTGAATTGCATTGGTCACATGCAGTGGTGGGTTTAGGGTTGGAGGGGCCCGAGGCAAGACTAAAAAGGGGGGCCCTCTGATGATGTCATCATAATCAGCCAACCGTGATAGTCACGTTTGATTTGCCTAAGATACAGTCACCCAAGGATATGTTCCTCAGACTACGGCAAAACCGAAATAGCAGGAGAAAATGCAAAAGGGTGTTCATGATACACAACTTTGAAAGCACTGAAAGTTGGGAAGACATGGCTTAAAGTTAGGCAATAGCAAGTTGGCATCGCCCCCACTTTGTTTTCGCGCCCCTTTTCTCTGCATTCACCATCAATAAACTACACAGTTTACTCCTTTGAAAGTTTCACACTTTCCCCATTTGAAAAAATGCTTGGTAGCTGGTATCCTGAATTTGTTCACATTCATGTCTTTGTGGGAATCCATGAAACTAAAAACAACAACCAAGAAGATTCAAAACACCAAATTTGTTTTAAATTTTATCCTTTTAACTGCAAAAACATTGCATACAAGAGCATCCAATTAGAGACTTGTTTTGGCAAGCTTTGAAGCTGGATGAGTCAAAGCTGCCCTCATCTTGCACTGACATTAGTTGTTTGAAAAATGTGCAATAGTAGGAAATAATTCATCATGTACTTTATCGAAAACATTTCTACTGCAGCAAGTAGCCTACACAATTGATTAAATCTGTGCTAAGAAAAAACGGTTCAAGTTATACTGGCTAAGAGCTGGCAAAAGAGCTTAAACATCACCTACCAAGTCTACCTTTTACTAGTCAAGCTTCAAATACCTGAAATATCTGTAGAAAAAATGAGTATTCATAATACTCAAAAATTGCCATTTCTGCTACGTGATAAGAAGCATGGATGTAGCCTTGCTTATTAACAGTTATTTCAGCGCTACAGCAATAATACAAAATTACTTTGTAAACTGAGAAAAAAATGTCCTATAAATTAAAAGATGTAGTGTGGTGTGGTCCCTGCTATAACAATTGCATGTTGTCTTATTTTCTGATGGA
>Ga0210059_1000233_pt1 | contig 61110 bp, 44 predicted proteins | sample Ectturendosymbi2_FD_188042 | JGI IMG/M metagenome (GOLD analysis project Ga0210059, IMG submission 188042) | Ecteinascidia turbinata endosymbiont from Florida, USA - Sample 2 (SPAdes) (version 2) | ecosystem: Host-associated > Tunicates > Ascidians > Unclassified | place: Key West, Florida... | reverse complement strand
TGCAAGTATCTGTAATTCTTCCAAAACATCACTGTGATGCGATGAATTCACAAAGAGAGGCAGCATTTGCTGAAATTGTATCTTCAGCAAATGCACACGCTCCATTGTGCGCTAACCAGTCACTTCACCACATTGAAGAAAGCAGTAATAGCTAACGCGCAAATAGTTTTTTCTTGAACGCAGAGAGACAACCGCACGAGTTGCATTGTCCACTACAAGCCAGTTAAATGCCCTTGGCCACGACAAGGGTTGATATGGCACCACTCAAATGGACAATCATGCACGAGACCTACAGCACACCGCCAACACGGTCATTAGACGGTAACAATTAGAAGGCACTGTGACGCCACTGAGGTGACGACCTGGTCTGTGGATAAGAGAAAACGACGCCAATGCGATGTGCTGTAACCAAGTTACGGAGAATCGCGCCTCACGTTTCACCGCCATGCGGCATTTGAAGCTCAGGGTCATTGTTTGCCGAGCACTTTCACTGACTGCTACCGCGGTGTCATGGACAACTGAGGAATCGATGTTAACGCGATGAGTGCCATCTTTCAGAGCGAGCGAAAACGCTGTTTAGCTGGAAGCATTCCGAGATCAGCACTGTGCTCGCTACGTTAAGTTACGCACGATAATGCATGCCAGGCACAGTGGCGCAGCCGGACCAAAATTGTTTTGGGGACCAAATGTTTGATTTTAGGCGAGCAACACTATTTTGTTTGGGATACCGCCTCTCAACGCACAAAATGGCTAGATATTCTAAACATTTAGGGGAAGCATCCTCCTGCTCCCCCCTGGCTACGCCTGTAGCCAGGCAGCAAAGACACTCCGGAATGCGTCTTTGTTTTTCTTCAAAAGTGTAGAGCAAAGCATGTGTTATTCGCAACTGACATCAGTAACATTGTTGTGAGAGCTCGTTTCAAAAGCGGATTTAAGGCCCGACTTGTTTTGTGAAACCCAGATGATGTTAAAGGAAAGCGGCGGATTTATAACACAAACATAACTATCTACATCACTACCTGTGGAGTATCGTCAGGTTTTGTTTGCCGGAAGAGCTGAGATTTTAAGAAATGAAAAGCTAAAAATGTTATCAACTTTAAAGGTCATCGACTTTTGCAAACAGCAGTTACCAAAAAACGCCGCTACACACCACGTCTCGTTCTTCCACGACTGTGGGTATCGAAACACAGTATGAAAAAATTTGCTCAAAAATGTTGAAGCGCCACTGATTTATTCGAGTCACTGATAAAATGAAATTCCACGCGGTTGCAGTGACGGAAAAGTTGTGTAGGAGAAACAAGAAGCGGGGAAAGATTTTCCTGTTTTTTTCGCCCAAACATGTTTCGAATATGAGTGAATGACTAAAAAAAAACATCACGACATCCGATTTCCAATTACCCAAAACTTCAGAGGTTTTCAAATTGATTTTCCAATGTACGTCACAAATGAAATTTTTACATTGCAACATTCCAAAAGAAAAAGTGCCAATGGCGTATGAGGTAGCCCGTACCACCGCCTCTCTCTCCCAGAACCGTCGCCAGAAAGTATTCCGTGGGGGTGCGTTACAATGGTGCAAGAGGGGCTTGATATGGAAAATTTGATAAAACCTCCACTGGTTCATAGTGTTTCATATTTCAATTTGGGGGAGCTTGGTGCTTTGTTAGGGGGGCTAAGCCCGCGTGGCGACGGGACTGCTCCCCTATCGGTGACAGACCGGCACTACGCAAATCATTTCAACAATTGTGCATGAATGGAAAACGTACATTTCAAGGCAATAAAGAGAGACAGAAGTGTAAATTGCCTCGCAACACCAGGATCAACGTCTTAGGTCAATAAGTCAAGCATGTATTTGATGCCATAACCGTGAAACAATCATTTCTGTTATGTCATCACCGTGAAACAATCACGTCTGCCTTCAATAAAAGCTTTTCGTTGTCATGAACAACTAGGCTCCACATGGAACTTTCTGGTGGTGACATTGAAGTCATGGATGTCCGCAAATACGTTTCCAGAAGGCACAAAGCACCAAGTGGTATTTAAAACGTCTTTTGATAGATAGCTTGTAACATTGATACATACGTAACGGGTAGTTTGGTTGTAGCCAACTCTCTGAAAGCGTGGCTATTTGATAAATATCACAATCAGGGGCGCTGGCTGCTTTGCGTTCAAAGAAAAAGATTCGTATGAAAACAGGTCTAGCTGCAGAATGGACAAATAACTCCTGAGACTTGCAAAGTCTGTCACAAACAGTAACCAACGGTTTTAATGAAATGCTGTTGGACGTTTCCAAATGAACTGTTTTTCTATCGTCAGCGAAACGTCAACAAAGAAATCAATTGTTTTCCTAACGTCCAACATTCTTTCTTTCACCAGGGCAACTAGTTTGTTTGCCTGTTTGAAAATGTGAAACGTCTTCCTTAACGCCTATATGTTCTGTTATATTTAAAACAATCATCTCTAACAAACTGTTTGGGAAAAACGCTATTACGTGGACACAACGAGGACTTTACGTAGGTAGTTCCGCAAGTTTCGTGTGAAGGTGAAGATGAATTTTTCAATTTTGCGACAGTTCAAAAATGGAACTAAACCAGTTCAAGTAACAAGCCGCGAAACCAAAATCGATAAGATTTGTGGGGGTCCTCGAACTGTCAGCCCTCCACTAGAAATAGACTAATCAGGTGGACAGCAGAGACGATGTGATTAGGACACACTAATAAACACATGCGCATCGGAAGGGGGGAAGATGGATATAAAATTGGACATTTTCCTATCAAATTTTTAGCAAAAAAAAGTTGCTTTCTTAGTTTCGAGTGAGTAAAATGAAATTTCACCACTTTTACGTCCCCCACTGGAAAACATCCTTCCGAAGCCCATGACTGGAGATATGCACAAAAACCGAATACGGGTGTATTCGGTGGAAAGCCGGTAGAGACTTTCTGCGTTTTCAGTCGTTCGTTCGAAGACACGAGAAAATATCGGGAGGGGTTTGGACAGAGCGTGGGGGAGTGGAACTTTTCGCTGGGGGTGGAGTAAGAACGAATATGTCCTGGCGCTGACGAAAAACAAAAGCCGTCGCCAAATGCAATGAGGTTGCCCACCGTTGATATAACGCATTGACTTTCAAATTCCTTTGTGGAAGCAGTGCTTAAGTAGACTTCTGTTTTTCAACTTTGGGAAAGCATTTGGTTCGTTTTCATGCGTGAGCAAGTTTTGAGAAACCGGAATTTATGCAATTTGCGGAGGTTCGTTTAAATGCATTCATGACGTTGGTTTTATGATAACTATAACTGCTGCAAAATCAACGTCAATGTCTTGCTTCAAAGGATGCACTGATCTCAAAGGTAACAGCAAACCAACCGCTCAGCGCTACTGAAAGCGATCTTTCAAAACACTGTTACATCACTAAAGAGAAATATAGCATTGTATTGTAACAGTCTTGTGAAGAGATACAGGGCAGTTGGAGTTGGGAAAATTGCAGCGCGAAAAAGCAGTGGCCATCATCCAAGTTAATATCCAAATTGATGCCCTTGGACCGTGCTTTTGGGAAAATGGTGATGAACCATGTAAGAGCATAACAGCTGAATGGTCTGTTGCTTGTCATAATAAACAATTGTGTTATAAATTAATATGTAAAAAACATGGAGTTAATACTGCAAAAGCATGCGTTTAATTTAATCAATAAGCTTGCACTTGGCTTTTCAAGTGCAATGCTCGATGTGCTCCTTGCGGACGGCCACGATTGTGGCTATGAGAGGTAAAATCTCATGTTTCTCATATTATGCCACTGGACACCGAAACACCACGTAAAATTAATGGCAAAAGGAGGAGCATCATAGTCGAGAGTAGCCGGATTTAATTCACTCTGTCTGTTTTGGAAGAGATATCAGCAAGGTCCTGAATCATCGGAGCTTTGCACGCCCTTGGCTGGAGGCCAGCCAGAAGTACCCCTTTGGCGAACAATGCTCTTTGAACGCAATAATTGGGCGTATATTTAAGTTCCACTGCAAATCGCGACAATCGTTCGAAGTTGCTTCCCAGTTAAAATATCTCGTCGGCGCAAAAGCCGTGTTGAGCATCCTGTCGCCGGAGTGGGCACCCGCTGGATGGCGTACTTCGGATAGATCCAGGACTATAGGTGAACAAAGGGAATTGAATCTGGATAACCTGCAGCTTTTAGGTACCGTCTAAGACTCGACGTCAATGGTTATCAACCTTCTTCAGATCGCGCCCCACTTGCTTTGTTTCGATTACTGCGTACCATCCGTTCCAGAAGAACTTGTTTTGCTCAAATGCGTTTATTATGTTTATTATATCAGTAAAACAGACAAATGATTTGCCAGAAAAACAATTTATTGCGGGGGCCGCAACTTTTTTAATTGAGTAACAACCAGGGTTGTGGAGGCGTAGGCGGAGTCGTAAGGACTCGGAGGTCTTTGGGTGGAGTTGGATTCCTAACAACACTGGGAGTTGGAGTTGGATTTTTTTTGTCCGACTCCGACTCAGGATGTCCAGTTTGATCATTTTTTACACCACTCTCCTAAATCGGGAATTCCTGTTGAAATGGTGCAATTTCTTTTGAAACTTTTGTAGAAACAGAGATTTCTTGCTGTGTACCACGATTTCCATTGATTTTAACAGCCAAATTTCATTCCCTTCATGTTAAGGAGTCGGAGCAGGAAATTTTGGAAAGGTCGGAGTCGGGAGTCGGAGTCGGAAATTTGTAAAGTCGAAGTGGGGAGTCGGATATTTTAGCTCCGACTCCGCAACCCTGGTAACAACAGCTATTTGACTAGTCACGGTGGCTTGCATTTAACCGTAGAGTAATTTCTATATTGCAACCAGACGTGTAATTTGAGCCAGTTGCAATAATAGGCTCCATTAATTTTCCTAACACTAAACTGTGCAATGCGCCTATGACCCTGAAGCTTCCCGAGTACCACTTGAACTGAAAAGCCACCTCGCACCACTGGTGGCACCATGCTTGAGCACATTCCACTGTTGCTGGCAGGTGGAAGGTTCGAATCCCGGTCTGGACACACCGAAGACATGAAGAATGGTACTTGCGGCCTGTCCAACCTCGTGCTTGGAGATAAATTCTTGAGTGCAAGAGACAGCTTCACGCAGAGTGCAAATGGCTTGCGCCAACAGTGCAACATTCACTGCAAAGTGGTGTGGACCCCGGTGCAGAGTACGCGGAGATGGGCGCCCACACACCACACGTGCTCCAAACGAAGTGCAAAGTAAGCATTTAGAAACTTTATTTCTAACTTGAGGAGTCGAAATTCTATTGAAATTTTGAACAAATCTTTCATCATCCGTTCTGAGAAAGTTATTTGCAACACTGTTCTTCACATAAGTGCGTTTGTTCTCTATAACTCTTCCTGCTCTAACGACGAGATAGCAAACGTCGAACCAAGTTATAAGTCGATGCAAAAGACGTTGTGTGGAATGTGGGCTGTTGCAGTTAATATTGATTTCCGATAAATTTGTGTTCGTTCTCCTGATCACCAACTACATGTTTAGAAAAAGAATTGGAGATGGTTAACTTATTTTGCTTAGAATCAGAATAATAAGTAGATAATATGTCATTTCCAAGTTTGAATAAGATCGTGAAAATCCACTGTCTGTACCCCACCGCTCAAAAGCTATGTGAAACAAACTACTGCAGGTGCGCCCACCGCGGGTGCTTGGAAACGTGTCTTATGAAAAAAAAAAAAAGAAAAAAAACGGGTTTTGACAATTTTTTTGACAAGCAATTGCAGCCGACCTGTTGCGCATGTAATTTTACGGCAACAACGTCGTGGTTTTAGAAATGTTCATGATGGATGTTAGTGGGCTCTGAATGGTATAAACAAAGTTGCAGAAAATCGGAGAAACAATTTTAAAAACAGAAAAGTTCAGGAAGTTCATTTTTTCTCGCTCTTCTAATCTTGGGCTGTCGTTTCCGGGCGCATCCTTTCAGCGAACACGCAGCCACCTTGGCAGAATATGCTGCGAGACAGTGACTGCTGATAGCGGTAAGCTTCGTAGTTTTGTACTGCTTGAAAAGAAGCATGAATGAAAAAGATGCATTGCTGCGCCAACGAAGCGCGATTTTTACGACTGTTGCCGTAACAAGGAGCATTTTCGTTATAGTGTAGGAAGGGCAAAGCGTTTTGTGAACGTTCATTTGCATTGCATCGTCAGCAACATGAACAGGATAAGTAAAATCTTGAGGTTGCCCCCCCTGGAAAAATTTCTGCGGACGCCCATGATCGCCACGTTTCAACACAACGGACATTTAGCGCGAGTCGCCAACTATAGCTACGGGGTCAGCCGCCCGCATGCCTTCCAAACCAGTACGAGAAAAGTAGCGTTCCGGGTGAGAAAAACATGTTCATTGTAACCGCAGACAACAAGCTATGATTTTTTCCTTATGATCAAGCATGATCAAGCGTGATTTGAGGGATTCACCACACCAAGTTTAAATACCATGGGATCTATTATTCCAAAACGTTTAAGAAACATTAATGGATGCCATTATTTTTAATTTCATGTGGCGAGTGCAGAGCATTTACACATTTTAGTTTATGCTTAAAAACTATGTGTAAATATGCTGCAGGTTTGCAGGCAATCCTGCGTAAGATGATCTGGTCAACAACATCGTATGCACAGCAGCTATGAGCGCCGCAACCGTCGACGAGGCTCAGAATGAGATCCTTGATTAAAAGCCGATGATAAGCAACGGCGCTACGTTGATTATCCCTCCTGGAAAATCCATATTCGGAATGAAAGCAACAGGTTCTCAGTCAAGCAAACAGAAGGATAGCGCCTGTTTCGGACTGTATCGATCTTCCTCATGAATCATGTGCATGATCGGATTTCAACCACAGCGGACCTTAAAGTTCATTAAACATTTACTTTTCATACCGAGCATCGCTTCCCTGGAATATTTGGTCAGCTCGTTGCATCTGTTGACCCCAAATAGGGTCTCGGATGTCTGCGCAAGCCACTTCAACTCAAACATATGTATGCACCAATTTCAAGTCGACGCAATTCGCACAAACTGTCCACTTATAAATTGAGTCGAATTTTAACTCTTGCATTACCTCTGAAAAGTGTTTTTACAAGTTGGCTACTGTCGTTCAAACCGTTTGTGCTATGTTTCGTTTTCAAGAAATACGTTGTCTAAGACCTCACAAAATGCATTTTGTTCGGTGATAATGATTGTGTAAGTCAAGGGTTCCCAACCTGAGGTACATGTACCCCTAAGGGTACATTTGCTTGTCTGAGCGATACATTTAAGGTTAGCAATAGAAGGAAAAATATATTTGTATATTATTTATTTCGAAATATTCATACATATGTAAGTGAATATCATTTTCAAAAATCATTATAAGCTGATTGTAAAATATACAGTATTTATAATTAGCCATGATAAAATACTTGTGAAAAGGTCGATCAATTTTGAATAAACTTTTAGACAAGGTTCTTTAAAAATTTAGTGGCGTTTGTTGTTTTGCTTAGCCTTTTGTCGAAAGAAGTTTCAGGGGTACTTGCTGATCTGTCGAAATACTGAAGGGGTACATGGCCAGACGACGGTTGGGAACTCCTGGTGTAAACGATGTTAGTGCTTCGGTCATGTCTGAGTGAACATGGATATCATGTGGGAATCACCATCGTGAATGAATCCAAAGCTAATAAGCTAAGGGCAAACACTGTAGAAATGAGCTACAAGAGCGTTCATTCAGCTGAGTGAGCTAAAAGGCGTTCGTCGAACGCATAACCTCAATACACTCACCACAGCTACAAAGAAAGGTTGAGGGTTCGATTCCCAACTTCGATCTATATCTTCAAGGCGGCGGCAGCTTTACTGCTACTCTCGGAAGGACACAAGGACTCAAGTCTTGACGTGGACACTGTCCGAAAACAGTAAACTGATAAAGAACATTAATTTATGTTCTGACAAATTGCACATACAAAGTTTTGTGTCCGAAAATAGTAAACTGATAAAGAACATTAATTTCTGTTCTGACAAATTGCACATACAAGGTTTTGTGTCCGAAAACAGTAAACTGATAAAGAACATTAATTTCTGTTCTGACAAACTGCACATACAAAGTTTTGTGTCCGAAAACAGTAACTGATAAAGAACATTAATTTCTGTTCTGACAAATTGCACATACAAAGTTTTGTGTCCGAAAACAGTAAACTGATAAAGAACATTAATTTCTGTTCTGACAAATTGCACATACAAAGTTTTGTGTCCGAAAACAGTAACTGATAAAGAACATTAATTTCTGTTCTGACAAACTGCACATACAAAGTTTTGCATCTAAATTTTTAGTAGCACTTGCGCCACCTCCTGGCCTAAGCAAAAGGGAGCCCTGATAAAAAAAAACTACCGCACACCTTTTGGCCGGCAATGTGCAGTACTGGCCTCCATGACCTAGCAAGGTCTAGTCTTTGACTGGGCGCTGTCTTTCTACGGCGCTGGTGACCTTGTTGATGAACAGCCGCTTAGAGTGGCAATCGATGGACGCTTAAGGCATGTTTCGTTAGCGTTGGGGTTACAAAAACAAATTCCTCACAAAATTAAATCTTCATAAAATAGAAGAGGCAGAAATATTTGTAACACCTGAAGAATTAGGTTTTGTTCTGTGATTCCTGGAACCTTTTTAAACTTCCTTCTGCTCCAACATAAAGTGGAAATATAAATGTGGCTAACACTACTGTCTATAGATATCAGGGCTAGTTTTCAAGAAGGCGAAGTGGATTTTTGCTTAATATGATTTGAAGCTGGCTATTGCCGTTCACTGTCACAGTACTTGTAGGTATTTCAGAAGAAAACAGTTATTACCAAAACGTGATATAAACTGATATTTTGGACTAAAACACAAAGAAGCATAAAAGACGGGCAGGTTACCACAGGCCCGTCGCCAGGGTTTCGCAGCCGGGGGGCCAAAAACCGCAAGAGGGGCCACATTTTTAAATACAATATTGGATGTATGCAGCAACCGGGAAGCCAAACATGAAATTGGGGCCACAGATTGTAAATGGGGGGGGCGCTGGCGACGACCCTGGGTTACCAGCATGATACAGGAGTTACTTTAGAACGAGCGGTCAGCAGAACAACAATTTTACACTAAAAAGCGGTGGCTGTCATATCAAACAAAGCTAATTTGAGTTGGAAATGAAGTTTGTTTTGTGGTAGTTGATAACTATTTCAAGATTCTCTTGACTTGGTTCGCTCCAGACGCAGGGAACAAATGCAAAACCGCCGTAAACTAAGAACTGTCGACTTTTGTAATGACTGCTAAAAGCATGGACATTGTGTGCGATTCTTTCAAGATTGCTTGTGCTTGTGAGGTCAAAATGAAGCGTTGTCGTTATTCCACGCTTTGCTGCTGCCGTTTTTGACTTGATTAGAAAATTCCAATAAAACAGCATTGCGTATCTGCCTATTGTCGCAACATATACGCCTTTCCTCCACTTTCACCCAGGGTTGCGGAGTCGGAGTCGCAGGTTTTTGAATGGAGACATTGATATTTGTATGACAAATTAACCTCACTCACAGACACGCATTTGTCTTAGCGGAAGCGGCATACACCCAACACCATTGCACCCATCATGATCAAAGTTCACTATCGATAAACTACGCGGGCGAGACAAATGGCTTCATGGAACAGAAAAATCGAAGGCAAGAATAGGAATACTATGCAATGCATACGTCTTTGGAAGTTGAGTCATGCAGTCAGCAGACAGATGACCTTTTGGTTGACTTATTGATCGCCTTCAATATGACAGCTTCACTGGTTTCGAAAATGTTTTGCATATTTCCAGTGGTTTTCGCAATATGCAGATTTTCTTAGTGCAGACAGATTTTCTTTTGCTTCCTTGACATCTAATATCGTGCTGATGCACTTTCAATGTTATTTCCACAACAAGCTCCGCACAAGCACTTAAATTTCTTCAATATTTAAAGCTTGCACAGCTGTCCAGTGCGTATATGTTGTAATCTCAGGCCTGTCTGAATAGAGGCGGCACACACACCAGTTCTTATTTTTTCGAATGTTTTCCAAAATGTTGGGGTCCTGAGCCCCCCCAAGTCAACCCGTACGGGCATTTTCGTCGAAACCAGTTTTTTCAGAATCACGATTTTGATCGCAGCTCACCAACCGGTGGAGCTGCACATCGAAATCGTAGACATTGTCGGAAAGGTTATTGTAGAGCGCATCCTACGACGTTGTTTGTTCTTGCGTGCCGTTGCTGTGACGCACTACAGGGGAAAACCCGATCGTGGATCCATGCCATTACTGTAGTGGCCTTTTACAAAGGGTTGTGCAGCTAAAAGTATACAGGTTAGAAAATTGATTCCTAATAAAGAAATTTCGCTCAGAGGTCATTTTGAAAACACGTTTCGCTTCAACCCTTTTTTGCGTCTAGGAGGGTCAAACGTTCAAAAATTGGAGCTATTTTTTCGTTCTTCGGATTTTAGACTGCATTATTCCCGTTCTACAAACAGCAACCACCTGAAAATCGCAAAATAGATTCCCACATGTATTTTACGCCTTCCTGCCAAGTTTGAAATACAAATACTATATCAACCAAAGGCGTAACTAGAGGTTTGAGCTAGGGGAAAATTTTAGCTGAAGGTGGGCCATTAACCAACACTCACAAAAAGGAGAGAAACGATAGTGACGTGGATTTCTATACTAAAACCCGAAATAACTGGAAAACATTCCGACCAACGCACAAAACAACAACCTACTGAAAACCAAAAGAATATTAAATACCGAAATATAAGCTAAGTTGGGGCCCGGTTTCATTTAGCTTGCCAGGGGTGGCGGTTCGCCCCCCTGCTCCCTGTCAGTTACGTCACTGATTTCAACGCGCTTCTTCTCGCCAAGTTCAAAAAACGGATTAGGGAGGCGTGGAAGGTTTGGAGGAATCGCAAAGAAGACTCACTATTACGGTGACGCGAAATTTTGGTGTATGGTGTTGGTGTATAGGAGTGCGGATAAAACGTTTAAGAATCAGTGGTATTCACCTTTCTATTGTCCTTAAAGACCCAAGATATCAAATATGCATCCTTGCCATCAGGCAGACGAGTGAAATAATTTTTTTAAAGTCTATGAATGGATTTGATGAGAAAACGATCTTGGTAAAAAAAAACAAATAAAATAAAACGACCGACACCATATTAACGAACCTCATTGCAAACCACGGGTCTTCAACGTGAGTGTTCCAATTTAATAAAACCAAAACAGCATTCGCAAGTTCTTTGAACCCTGACATAAAAGCGACCGCCAGCAAAAACAACAAATTCCTTCGGTTCAAGAGCCATGCAAGAAGTACCAGCAACTTGCGAAACAAACTTCATTAAGAGAGTTGAAGCCATAAAATTTACCTGAACCTGAGGGCAATGACGCTACCAACGGGTTGAAGTGTTCGTAACTGACTATCACCGCACCTAGGATGGGACCTGCTGGATAGTTTCTGTTCATCTATGACGCTATGCAGCAGGTTTCGGTGACGTACGCAGAGCTATCTCCGAAAAGACAAATAGCTTCGTAAAATCGAGAGGTTTCCAGAGATCGCGTTTGACGTAAGGTGACATTCAGGTCTCTTGAGTCTCTGGAATTCGAAGGCTTAATACCGAATATATTTTGGGGATTCTTGGGGTCCCAAAACATTAGGTATTACTCCCTTGAACTTGAACAAAAATGATTTAAACTACAGTACACTATTTTACAGAAACAAGCGCATATAATCAAATATTGATGGATAAGCAAAGGTTCGTGTGAAACGAATTTAAAGACTAGATTTCTTTTTCTTACAGATTCACTTTGAAGGCGATGTTTTCGGAGCAAACACCTGAAGTGGTTTTTCTGTGCTTTTTCTGGTCATTGTGACGTGAATTTTGGAATGTCTTCTAAATTATTTCGAGTAATTCGGTCTTAGCTGATTGACAAGATGGAAAAGAAACAGATCTGAAGAATTACATTCAAACGGCCTTAGTTCGGAAGATACTGAAAACAAGGTTTAAACATGTTTGAAGGCAGCCACCGTCCATCGGCTGGACTATAGGGTAACGCCTGAGAGACGCTTTTTGTTTGAGAGCATATTAATTCCAGTGGGGTCACATTCTTTAGATTTAGAGAACCAGCTTTAAGCCTGTTACAAAACAGAACTCTGAAAGTTGGAATCGAGGTTTGTGCGAAGTTTTTTTCGGCTCAGCTTCTTTTTCATGGTTGAGTTCTTTGGGACGTCGGCCACATACAACAGCCTGAGTCAAACCGGGAACAAACTTCCACGTTAGTACGAGGTAGGAGGAGGAGGTAGTGTGGGAAGGATCAAGTTTCAAAACCTTTGACTGTTTATTCACCGCCCTTCAGATTTCCGGTCCTTCCAATCACAACTGTGGGACAAAAACCAACATCTGGTAACCTGTTACCGATGGCGACAGCAATTGGTCACGAAATCAATATTTCAGCATTCTGAATTATTGAAATCAAGTTTACGCGATGGTAGGAATGTAATTCGCGTGCATTGTTGCTGAAGCTAGCAAACATCGTACCGGACGAGTTAGAAAAGAGAGGAGTGGGTTCTGGTATCCAGTCAAGTTGAGTGCACAACTCTGGTTTCGGTCGAGACTTCAAAGGAACCGGAAACGCAGAAAATCTACTGCTAATCGACCTTTGCAATATAGGATGCAAACCGCCGCATACTCTTGCCAACACAACACATGGTCCAAATGTGCAGCTCAATCATGGTAAGGTTGCCTGTAAAATTATCCATTTAGAATGTTGAACTGCATGAAAAAGAGGCTTGGCCTGCCATGCACCTGGCGCGAGACAGTGCATCACTTTGACAGTCGTCAACCAACTCATCTCGGAACTCACCACGAAAGGACTTACATCGTCAGGACAAGTGCAAGCCTTCAATTGGCACTTCGCTTTGGCTTGGCTTTATCTTCACAGACCACACACGAGTAACACGCGAGCAGTTTCCTCAGATGGTACTTGTGATGGAAAGTTCCCTCGGTGAAAAAAGGTTTCAGGCTCAACGGGTAACCTAATTGCGACCAGCTGCGAGGAAATGCCCGCTCGCCTTATCCGAGTGATTCGTACCGCTGTTGGTTGAAACCAGCTTGTTGGGTCTAACTCTTTAGCGAATCAATGGCAGCAACTGTCGTAAGAACACGGTGCAACTATGTCTGGACATACGAGCTACATCGAAAACAAGCTACGACCAACTTAACAACCCAGCACGAGACATTCCTGACGCGAGGTCCACATGTCCGACCTCCTTCGCATTTGTGTAATGCAAGCAGCAGTTGATGCGACAGGCAAGGCACAGCATTCATTTAGCACGGTACAAGTTTCACCCGACGTTCGTAAATTTCATGGCAAACCATACTAGGTGAAAAAATGCGGTATAGGACATTTGTACGCCGTCACCTTTACCCCTGCAACATCCCTGCCATTTACTCAGCATCTCCTTCCAAAGTCAATTTTTACAGCAAAGCTGCTTTACAACGATGTTGGCCAACACCCGTAAATCTTAACCTTACCAGCTTCGACTCGACTGAGACACGAAGAAAATGCTCTTGCTTGTAGTCCAAGCGAAAATATTTCCCAGACATTTGAAATAGCGAAGTTTGGAATCTGAAACCGTTTTCCAAAAAGCCATTGGGTCACCTTAAAATGATTACAAAGTGCACAATGAAACAGACTGGACAGAGTCAGCAAATCTGTACAAGGAAATACACAAAACCTTCTTCCGCTTGCAGTTACGTTGTGTTGGTCAGGGGTGTATTGCTAAAAAATAGGTGTGGGAATGCCGTTCCCACCCCACCACACCCCTGATTTAGGCTATAGACAAACTCCAACACCAACATCGATCAGATGCCCTCACACGCAAAAAACTCCTTTGGTTCTCGCAATCCACTCAGGCAAGCTGCAACTTACCCAGCAGCAGACCCGTCGCCACGGGGGGGCCATTCGGCGGCAATGCCCTTCAAATTTTTTTGTTTCCCCTAAATTTTGTCGTGGCCAGAAAAGTTTTTATTAAAGCATATAAAAAAATCAAAAATCTTGCCCGCTTGAAAATGTGTTTTGTCCCCCAAAAAATTAAAACCTGGCTACGGGCCTGGTCCGTAACGGCCTGAAAATTTCAAAACTAGTTACAGTACTCCTCTGAAACGAAAATAGCAGAGTTTCGATAAATGCAAACAATGAGATAAAGCGTGGAGTACGCAAATACCATTGTGGACGTCACAAAGAGTAATTACGCAACCATGCGACGGTGCTATACACGAGATAATTTGTCCGTTTGTCATTTATGCTGCTCCAGGCGCTACTCGAAGAAATTGAAATGAAAAATCTAACTCTTCAAGTAACATTGCTAGCACAATAAGGTGTGGGGACGCGTTCTCACCCCACTACACGCCTGGTGTTGATGAACGGCTTACCTCAGACTACAGTTATAATCTTCACCACGAGCACAAAAAAGAAAAAGAATAGAACCGGGTTTGTCGTGATGGAGTCAGGCTTCATATTTTTTAACCGAAGTCGTTTGTGGATTGTGGAATTTGATTTTGGTAAACCTCTGAAATCTCAGCGCTGACGCGAAAACAAACGTTCTGAATAAACCACGACGAAACTCAGAAAGCGAAGTACGAGGTGCGAAGAGTACGCACTGCAACTATAAATAAAAGGTGGTGTAATTCTGTTAAAACACAACCAACTAAAACTTTTCTCTGCGGCTTTCGTAATCCGTCTTGGTCGGCGCCAAAGGAACGGACAGCCGTGAATAATCAAACTTTTTATGTCATTTTCGCGGTTTGGAAAGAGTTCGCTCGCCTTTCACTGCAAATACGTCTTTACCTCAACACTGCTCGCACGTTTGCTTAATTTTCCCATCAGAGGTCAACAAAAACGTTTTTGATGCTCATTGAAAAAGCAGATTTGGGTGAAATATTTTGGCATTTAGGAATATGACGTTTCAATAAAATTGTCTTCATCACTCCAACACAGGTTATTGGTTGCACTTGACATCTCTTCTTCTGCGTGGTGAAGTACTGTACATGCTAAAGTAGTGTTGACTAAAGTACGATTGCTGCCAAGCATTTCAGTGTTAATTGAGTAGTCAAAACAAGGTAGCAGACTTAAGCTTGAACCAACGAAAAGGTTAGCAATGAAAACGTTCAACTAATCGTAGAAATGTTGATATATGTACAACATGCTGTGATTTCTTTGTGCTGATGGTAGTGCACTAAATCGATCTGCCTGTAAATGAGATGACAAGTTCATTAGCAGAACAAGCATCATGCAAATCTGCGACCGCCACCACGGGCGCTCCTGAACTAAACCTTGCTTACACCTGACTTCGCTGGCGCTGCTCAGGACGTCATGGAATCTCGATACGGACCAAACGTGACCGCCCGTGCTGGGTATGGCTTACCTTCGGTAAAGTGCTTCCTCCGCTGTTTCCTCACGTGCACCCGCATAATACCTCGGTAGCATCAGCAGCAGTTCAGCTTCGATGCTTGCTAGAGCAAAGCAGAGTACATACCTGAATCCAACCTGTACCGCTAAAACGTTTCGAGTTCTGTCCTGAATGACATGCCTGTGAAACGGTTCTCTTATTTGTTGCAGGTAAAAAAAAACATTTGAACTTCAAAAGTCAATGAAAAGACTTGCTGCGCCACCATAGTTTTGTTCTTCCCCAAAAGTACGACATGGATTGGATAAACTGCTGACGTCGAATGATCGCGGCGGTGGTACCCCCAGTACGTATCAGAATCAAAAGCGGCGCTAAGTCAGCTGCTATGAAGGGACCAAGCTTTTTTCTTTTTTGACTAACGCGCATGGCACAGAAAAGCAGCATTGGTCTTTATACGGAAGTGCGATCTGACTGAGAGCGTACGTTCGAGAAATAAGGCTGTGGATTGTGACGTGGTATATCTTATCTTTCAAACACAAGCACAAAGTCTCGTCGAGACATATTTTTCCGATGCAGGTCAGCTAACCATGACAAAACGCTCAATAAGCAATGGGAAATCATCCAAAAAACAAACTTTTCATCAGAAAAATTCACTGGAAAGAAAACGATAAAGCAAATATAGAGAAATTTTGGAGTCATTTGAAAACTACAGACCAAACAACCCTCTGCGCAAGGTGCAAACACCGTGCACACTTAGTCAGAACCATTTTTGAACTGCACTGATGACAAACTGTAGTAACATGACAGTTTAGATCAGCAAGACGCAATGGCGGAGAGTTACCTGCGTGGCGGCAGCTGACTGAAAGCAACGTGTCAGAGATGCTTTGTAGACTGCTTCCGCATGACCGGCTTGGCACATCCTGATGCTGGTTGCCGCAAAAGGCCAGCACCTTGCTGTTACTGCTATTGCAAGCGACCTGCAGAAGAAATAAAAATGTTTGCGAGATCTATCTACTGTACGCCTGCAGCCTTGCATCGCTTTCCAAATCGAATACATTGGCAGCGGTGACAAAATCGAAGGGAGATTTCTTTCAGCTAAAATTCGCCAAGTTTTCTGCGGTAACCAGTGTTGGGAAAAGTTGGGAAACAAAATAACATTCAACCAGCATTTTTGCTGGCGTTCGCTCACACGTGATTGATTTGAAGCGCAGTGTAAGAGTTTTAAGCTCCACTCCTAGTAACATCCTCCCCTGCAGCAAATCTGGGCGTTGTCTTCAATGAACAACTACCAATTTAGGGTTATTATCCAGACCAGCCTGAACTGTCTCATCTGCCAAAAGACAAGCTGTTTACCGATATCAACTGCTGATAACGATTTTCGAGAGTGCGAATTTTTGGTTAATAGTCGAGATGTTCGGACAGCTAAGGTTGGTAGGCGATTAATCGAACCTGGAACAGTGACAGCTTGCAAACCGGTTTGACCACGTATATTAATTGCGCAAGTCAGTTGACGCTACCTTGATTACTGGTGAGTGTTTGAATTACAAGTTAATTTCGACAAAAGGTGCTTGTTCGCGGGTAAAGTTGGTTTTAAACGGACTCCTGATTTCTTTAATTGTTCACGACAAAAAAGAAGTGTAGAACAACCGATCGCTCCTCATCCTCGCGGAAGCTGTAAACGTGGTTGATAAGTGAATGAGAGAAGATCGTGGATTTTTTCAATTTACAACTTTGGTGCAAGCGCATCCCCCAAAAGTTTTGATTTGTCAAAAATTCGGGCAAAGAAGCTTCGGAATTTTTAAACATATTAATGAGATTATTCCTTGTTACTGAGTGTGTAAATAAAAGTTTATTTTGTCATAGAAAACACATTTAATATATTGGCCAAACTGTTTCTAGTAACTTCATGCTTTAGTGTGTAAAACTTGATAAGAAACTGATTCACTTGAAAGTTTGGCAAAAGAAAGCATTTCATTTATGTGCTTTGTTAATTGTACACTGTGGGAAATAAGTACACTGCAAGGCACCTACTTCATATTAGTAGAGTCCATGCTAAGCATGTACAGAAAACGTATGTCTTAAATTTTGACTACGGTGTTTGGATGAACACATTTTGCCAGTCGTTTGTTGCATGTTGCATATATGTGCAGTTAGATAGACAGTGTTATGAGACTCATGGTGCAGTCATAAAGTATAATTGATATGACACATGTCACATATATCAAACATAGGCGTAGCCAGGAGGGCCCAGGAGGTCATGCCCCACAAATTTCAAGCATATCTTATCATTTCGTCGTTTGAGAGGAGGTGGCCCAAACAAAATACTGTTGCTCGCTTAAAGTCAAAAAAGATTTGGACCCCACAAAATTTTGGTCTGGCTACGCCACTGGTATCACACATATGCAGGTTTTTTTTAAGGAAAATGTTAGGTACCCGGCATGGATTTGTAGGGACCCTATTTCTCTGATTCTAGGGACCCGATTTTCTGTAATTTTAGGGACCCGATGATAATGTTCTCGGATTCTATGGACCCGATTTGAAATACTAGGGACCCGAATCGGGTCCCTAAAGCCCCTTATAAAACCCTGCACATATGTATTCATAGATGGAAGTGGGTTGAGGCCTACATCAGCGAGATTTGAGGTTTGTTGCTGACAGCAACAGCTGGAATGTGATTGGAAAACGTCCGAACTTTGAGGCAGATGCTCAAAAGAACTGAGCTAGCTGGCTTCTGAAATTATTTTTGCACAGCCTAGCGTATTAAGAACCAAATCTCAAGCACCAGATTTTCTATTTTCAAGTCTATGGCAGCATGGTGCAGGAAAATATATTGTACCAACAGCTACAGAAAATTTGTATGGGAAAAGTTTGTTGCATAAAACTTTTTTCGAGCAAATTTGGGGAAATTCGGGCAAAATATCTGCACCCCCAAAAGTTGCCTGCTCCTACACCTATATTTGCAGTTGTCATTTTATGTTTTAATTGTTCAAAAAGTTAGAAACGATGGCATCCTAACGGCACACGCGCTTGAAAACCATTGTCTCGGAGGTGCAACGCTCGATTCTCCACGTTTTGGTTCGTTTTGCGACAAGCGTGAGTCGTCTAAATGCAGATAGAAAAACTACTGTGAATCCAGTTGTTACAAAAACAACCATAACTGTCCAGAAACTTTTTCTACAGAGCGATACTTAATCGCTCAACTACTGGGTACGCTACGGATTTATGAAAAAATATATGCGTTAATCCTGGCATGCTAAACTTCTTACTTAAACTTTTCCAGCAGAAAACCGGAGTGGAATTTCTTTTTGTTATGTTGGTGATGTTCAAATTGTTTTTGTTATTATTCAATGAAAAAAAATATCCACCCTGCTGAGTACAAGGTAAGTACAAGGGCATGCCATTGAAAACATCGCTGCACTGAATGAGCTTTTGTTTTTACTTTTGATCTTGCTGCAAGGTGAACCTGTCATCGTGAGGATGACCAAAACATTGATGTAGCTCACATCATCTTGTAACTGAGTCACTAGCTGCCGAGAGCAATGCATTTGGGCAGCAAACCTGTTTGTTCGCGTGATGAAATGGATCGATCTGTTCAAAACAATCACAGGCAGCAAATCGAATTTGCATCTTCAGAGCTGGTGTTCATCACGAGCAAGCCTGTGTACGCAATGAAGCATGACTCTGTCTGGCACAAGGGTCTTCACTTAAAGCTGTTAAAAATCATTAAGTGTAAGAAAATGACTAATTTTATAATGGAACTACTTTACACAAGAACCTTTGTTCTAGTGACTAGCGATGGTCAGAAGAGCCGCCCCCACAGGTTAAAGAACGGCGTGTCACAGGGTTCTGTCCTAGCCCCAACATTGTGTAATATCTATACGTCGAACTTCCCACAACAGTTGCTGATCGGTATGTGTATGCAGACGACATTGCTCTGACTATTGCTGTCCCAACATTCAAGCAGGTAAAAGACATCCTCTCCCATGATATGAATATTGTGCAAAGTTACCTAAAACGGTGGAGGGTTAAAACTCAAAAAACAAAACTGTTTCATCTGCGTTCCATATCCGTAACCACCAACTTAACAACCAACTAAAAATTTGCCTGGATCAACAACAAACCATCAAATATGAGCCTACTCCAAAACTTCATGGAATCAATCTGGATCGCAGCCTAACACTCAAACATCACATCGAAGAGCTGAAGAGCAAAGTCTCAGCTAGAGTGCCCCTAGTTAATGACTGGCTGGCACAAATGGGGGGCATCCTACAGAGCTCTCAGAATATCTGCTCTAGCCCGGGTATATGCTCCAGCTGAATACTGCGCACCAGTCTGGTGTCGCAGCTTACACTCGTACAAAGTTGACGTGGTGCTGAATTAAGCCATGTGAACAATTGCAGGATGTCTGAAAAGTACCCCAGTAAGTTATCTACCCTTTCTGGCTAGAATCAGTCCTCCAAAACTCTGACGTGACACTTCATGTCTGGGCCTCTACAGCAAAGCTAAATATGTTGATCATCTACATCACACGTTGTATATGCAACCTAGTCCAACTGGTTTAAAATCAAGGCGGCTGCTACGGCCATATGTGGAGCATCTCGAAAGAGAAGCTATTGCTTTGCCACAGGTCCCCTCACCCCTGGAACTACACATCAATGAACTAACACCAAAACCAGTTGGATATCAGTACCCCAGAAAATCTTGGGTACAACTAAACCGGCTCCGTACTGGAGTCGGTCGCTTTGAAGCGAACATGGAAAAGATGGGCCTGGCAACATCTAACCAATGTGAGCGTGGCTCTGTCCAGACCGCAGAACACATATTGCAAGAATGCGCTATACTGAGAACTCCGTGCAGCATCTCCGACATTAACAGAGACGACCTACTACAATATCATCTGAACAATGATTTTTGACGACTACTCGTCAATCGTTCTATATTGTGAAAAAAATCGCCCAGTATTGTGTATACGAAAGAAGAAGCAGCATGACTCAAAAAATTCGCGAGATGCAGTATATTGATTAATGGAGCAATGGCGGTGCGTGCAAGCAGAGTAAGAGGCAAGTGTGCATCAATTGACACCGGCACCAAGATAACCATGACAATGCATGCGCATTGCTTGAAAGAACCAAACGCTGCAGGAAAAGCAATTACGCAGAGTGGAAGTAAAGGTTAGATTACAGCAATTTCGCTAACGAAATAGAAGGAAACGTGTAAGGTCGCAGACTCATAATTGTTTTCTTAAGAGAGCGTTTGTCTACAGAACACTGTGCTGCGATCAAATGTGGGTACAACAGTTCGTGCAGGGTTGTAGAGCATTTGGTAAGACAGTCAATATGTGCGAACCTTCAATGGTTTTATACACATTTGCATGTCGGAATCAGGCAGCAACGAAATTTTATCTAGAGACAAACCGATCAAATTAACTGTTCTGAGTATCAAACGCTTTGAGAAATAATTAGGGGTTGCTTTTCAACTTGAAAAAGACGTCGATAAATAATTACGGGTTGCTTTTCAACTAGAAAAAGACGGCACTCATTTGTGCCCGTCGCACAACAACTCATCAGTTCATCTGATGGCAACAACGGAAGTGCGGCGCTCTGGGCGGGTCACCGATGGAATGCGGAGTGGTTGGATATCACTACAAGACTCCGCACTTTCATCCCCGTCATTGGCACCCACCCTCCCGGAATGGCCCTGTTAAGAACAGCGTGGTTCTGGCTTGACCGCCTCCGCACCGGTGTCGGCCTTTTCCGTTCCTGCTTACACAAATAGGCATAGAACCCTTCTGCAGCTTGTGAGAATGGCGCAGAGGAACAAATTGTTGACCATGTTGTCCTTTACTGTCCAAACCATCGAGAGGAGCGCATGGCCTGATGCTTCTGGATGACGAGGCAATCGAATGGCTGTTCAATACCTGCCCTGAGATCTAGTGCGGCCAAGCAGTGGATAAGAACAACTGGCTCGAACGATGAAGAGGAAGAAGAACGATTCATAGCAACCAACCCACAGTGACACATTCCCCCGTCAAGATCCTTCGAAGCAGGTGGAGGTTACGGCAGCAACACGGCGTGCTGGAGACCAAGCGCCTCATTCCCTTGTGTGTCATGCGAGACTCAAAAGTATCCAGATTCTTTGATTTTTAGATTTTTATACATGACACAGCGAGTAGACATCATTCTCTCGTTCTTGTTTGAACGCCCAGCTCTGCAATTGCACAAATGCACTCTGCAGTGGCGACCTGGTTCTAATAAGCACGTAAAAGAAACGTTGCTGGAAAGCTGGGAACCATTACGCTGCTTGCCACTGAAACACGTCAATCACGAAAAACGCCTTGGCCCGGCGTATAATCTCACTAAACGCTCCCGCATTCTTTGTTTGCACGGGGGGTTTGAACAGGGATGAAAGAGTTGCATTCCTCTTTCCAATGAGCTGTTCACTTAAATCATTGTTCCTTAACTGGGTGCGATCGCACCCAATGGGTTCGGTGAGTCATTCCCAGGGGTTCAGCCGAGGTCTGATGCAGGGGCGTGCAGAGGTCTGATGATGTCCGGGATGAAAACTTGGCTGTAGGCCCTCCCTATCAAATTCTAGTATTGAGGAATGTGGGAAACACAGGCACAGAAAAACTACCTGCGCAAACTTTTGCCACGTACATTGGGATTACACCACAAAAACTGCCCCTTAAGTGAGAATAAAGGAGAGAAAAAAGGTGTACGAGTCCCGTACCACGTTACGCAACAATAGCAAGGGGTCTTAAACGTTGTAAAACGTACGTGCTAGAGCACATATTTTTACATGTCACTTTTGGCGAGAAAACGTACGTTTCAGAAAAAACACTGGTGCTCTCCTCAAACGGTGGTTTTTAAACGTATCGTACATAGCGCCGGAAGTGGTTTAACAGCTCCTGACGTCTAACCACGTTCTTTCTGAAAAATTTACTATATTATTTTGATCTTTTTTACAATAATTGAAAGCGAAGAATCTATCGTCAAATCGTCGCGCATGATGTAGTTCTGTGACAAAATTCGCATTGCCACTTAAAATGAAACCAAGCAGACAAGACACTAATCATAAAGCGTTTTTACTTATAAATCAAACTTTGAGTTTGAACAAGCAAGTTTAAGAGGTCTCGGTTTTTGTGCATTGTACTGTCTACTTTGTTTTGATTATTACGTTTATAAGGAAATGATAATGAATTTGCGAGTGATAAAAACAATGCATTTATTACTTTTGAACAATATGTCACTGCCATAATCGAACCCCCCTTGCGAACCTTTTATGCCCCCCAGTTTAAGAACCTAGGCTCTATAGAGAATCGAGAGATATTTTGAAGACTACACGTCGCAGATAAAAAAAAAGCTAGCAGGAATTGGCCAGCCTACAAATCACCCCTAGAATAATTTTCGTCCCCCTTGGAAAAATGTGTTGGACATATTTTAAAACTATTGGACATAGTTTAAAAAATTTGGCCGCTCTCAGGAAACTCTTCGCCCCCTCTGGTGTCCCAAGCTGGTTACGGGCCTGGGACAAAAGCAAGGCCAGAGAAAGCGAGCAAACTCAAAACTGAAACGAATAAATGAAAATGGTAATTGTTTATTGTTTCATATGACTCAGCAAATAAGCAGAAGCAATACAAGCCAGCGCACACCAGGTCGACCACCAAGTAAACCAACTGTCAGTGAACGTTAGAGCAATGATAATACAATGGCACAATAGCTGACCACAGGTTGCGGCAAGTAATAACTGCAAAATAGGCCGTTCTCATATAATAAATACTTTCAGTAAAAATGAAAAACTATCTGACGCCAACTACAGAGCAATAAAGCCACAGTTACGATATCACCACAGGTACGAGCAACATGGCGACGACTCAACACAGAGCGGGCTCTGGAATGCGGAAGCTGAAAGGCGGTCATGACTCATGGGCTTGTGAGTTAACAAACGTACTCTAGGGAGGGGCTGCTAATTTTTAGCAAAGCACAAAAATCGGTAAATGAAAACCTGTATGTGTGGCCAGAAAAGGAATCAAACAATTGGTCAAAGAGGAATGACAAAAATATACCAAGGAACATCGCAAGTTCATAAAAAAGGGGGGACAAGGATCATTTCACATGAGGGGTGATCATGCGTTGATTATCAATTTGAGCGTTTGGTTGGTACGAGAGTCAAATCTGGGTTGTTCTACAAAAGCAACAGTGTGCAAGAGTAATAAATAAACGTTTTATTTAGGATGCCATGAAACGCTGCATCATTAGTGCCGCAATAAGGCGATTTGGCCCCTGTCACCCTCTTTATCTTGTTTGTTTCAAGTACCTCGGTGCCTGTACCATCTCTTGGAAAATGTGTTTACTGTTTGGCCAACATAGTGTTGACTGCATATCACGGAGGTCGCACATGAAAGCATAGTTTGCCCGTCAGGTTGTGATTCGGCGAAAACGGTTTAGTTTTTGCCGGGATATATGAAATGGCTGGGACCATGGATTTGTCCTGTTTTCCATAGCAACCATAAAGTGCACAGTGTTTGCAAGGCCCTGATCAATTTTCGGTTTGTTGTTTTGTCTTATTTAAAGCAAGGTTGTCCAATTGTGGTGGACCAAAACTAAACATGATTCTATAGCAGTGGTCCCCAACCTTTTTTGATGCATTCCTCCATTTGCTAATTTTGGAACTTTTCATCCTTCACCTGAAAGTTTTTATTCCTCGCCTCATTACGGTACTTTTCATTCATCTCCTTATTGTTTGGGTTAGCAGGCTAGTATTAACTACAATTAGAACAATGGTCTTTATTGACGACAATAAGTTGATTAATAAAAGTGGGACAAAAACTATTTGTTGTCCAATAAAGGCACTAAAGTTTGTCAACAAAAGCGTGTGATAATCCACTAAATAACTTACAGAAATAAAGTGATATAACTAATTGAAAGAGCCAATGTCAACTTAAAAAAGGCGTACAACGCTTACAATGAATAGGTAACTTAATAAAGTGGAAATGCCTCCCCTGAACTCATGAAAGTCCTCCCTGAGGAGGAGTTCCTTCCGTTCGGGAACCACTGCTGTACAGTGTATACTGGAGACAAGTGAACAACATCGCAAAACCATGCAAGGGCATTCGTTGTTGTAGGCGAATGCAAGAAGGCCGTGCAGCATGGGCGTCCGCAAGGGGACTAAACGGGCATTTTCCCCCTTGAAATTGGAACTAAGACCAAACATTCTCAGTTTATTTGCTAGAATGACACTCACACTGCACAAGAGCCAGGTCCACTGTTCTGGTGTCAAGCAGTGATGAGCTTGCAGTTCACTCACTGCCGATCTTTTTCCTGCATAGGTTGGTTAGAAAGTTGCGAGCGGATTGTTCCATCGTTGTTCTTTATTGTGCAACATTAACATGGCAACAAATCTTCAAAAGTGCACTTAATGTTACGGTAACAGGCGTTTTGTTGCACGTGACTGTTGAACGCGACATCTTGGCAGGTAGTGCAGTGAGGCAGTGACCGTTGATAGCGGAAAGGGTCGTAGTTTTATACTGTGTGAAAAAAAGCATGGGTGAATCTGTAGCAATGCTTCCGCAAGTTTGAAAAATCCATTGTTGGTGTGAGACTATGAGTGTGGACCTGTGTTTATATTTTTGGTCATAGACCGAGTCTTGTCTTAATGTCCGAAAGAAATTTGTCGATTCGGTCATAAAGCCTGAAGAGGTAGGCTGGTGAATACCATTACGGCGACGTTAAAAACAATTATGGGACAAATGATTGAAATGTCTCAGCGAGAAAAAGCAGGTGTGAACAGTTCGCCTGAGTGAATAGTTTAATTAAACTACGCTTATGCAGGTTTCTTTTCACACCGTATAAAACTGTGGCTTATTAGGATACGTCTACACAGGCTTGTGGGGATACGTCTTAATCGTTTATTTCTGACTTCTGAGTGAATACTGAGTGCAAAGCTATATTTGCTGTGCCGACTTCTTGTTGCAACCTCTCCGGTGGTGTTGCGTTGATTGTGTGATTCACCACAAACGAGATGTGCGTGAAGAACAACACCATAGATATATGTGGCGCGAACAAGCAATAATAGAGTGATCGTGGCGTGGAAGCTCTGCCGATATTAACTTGTGAACCATTGAACGTAACGACTAGCGTACGCGGAGAGTGATCATGGCATGTGAACCCTATTGTTGCTTGCTGCCACAGTGCGAAGCTTTGCGCATATGCCGCTCGGGATTTCCGATCGCAACATTCTCATAATTTATCTGCTCAGTTTTTGTAAACCTGCATGGTATTATAAATTTAGCAAGTTGTCCGATAGTTGTGTCAACATACCCGCTGTACTTGTCCAGTTATGATGAGCGTTCCCCCATGAAAAACTAAAAAATCTAAGAGGCAAGGTTTTTCAAAAGGTGTTTGATCGCTTTGGACGAGATCCCAAACGTTTGTAGCTCTTGTTTCTAATTAAGTGACGCTGACGAGTCTTGCTACGCACAATAAACTAACAATTTGTTGTTTTATTAAAGATCATGGCAATACTTTTGTTTTTTGTGAAAAGAAGTACCCTGCTTTGAAAATCTGCAGACAGCCCATTGTGAAAACTATCAATTATCATAATCTACCTGGCTACTTCTGACAACGAAGCGCATTTTTTGTGACTGCTGCCGTAACATGGGGCATTTTCCTTGTGGTGTAGCAAGGGTAGAGCGTTTTGTGAACATTCATTTCGTTGCCCACCCCGGAAACATTTCGTGGAGTGTGAGTTGTAGGCCTATCTGTTTGTCAATACAATTTTTTTTTATTTTTCGCTTTCTGTTAGGATTTCTGTTCCATAGACGAGGTAAACACTTTCAGTTTAGAGAAAGAAACATTGTGCTTTTGTATTGCCGACGTGACAAGACACCATGCTTTTGTGGTCAACGTCAACCGAACGCTTGCGAAAATGACTGCAAAGGTTTCACGACTGTTTCATTACGTCTCAGTCACGCAAATTGAACTACACGGAACGCGCACAAACAGCTCATGAAAAATGAAAGACACCTCCTGCCACACTGTCAGCTCCGCAAATGGGGAATTCCTTGTTGAAGTACGGTGATGTAAATTTGTTTGTCGCTGTCTCCAAGCAGCGGCAAATAAAGTAACTTTACCAAACGTGTTTTTGCAAATACCTCCCGCACAGTAAAACCTAAAGACATTACGGTGCAAACTAACCCGGGAACCCGGTTTCAATCGTGATCTTATCAGAAAGAAACAAACTAAAGCTCTTGAAACTAAACAATTTCAGCTTCTTTGCAACTAAGCAACCATAAACCACAAACTTCTAAGTTGCAATGCATTTTAGTGTTACGAAATCACAACCTTTACGCCGATTCAGCGCTATTCTGACTGGCATTGCAACAGTTGGATCAGAATCAAGTAAATGTACAGTATAAGAACGTACTATGTGGAGAAAAAGCCTCAGAAGAAAAGAAACTACCTTACCGGCTTGAGCAGAAGAAATATACCTGTCTAATCATGAACGGAAATGAGAGAGAGTGGAAGTTCGCAACTTGTACGTAAAGAGATTAACTGCTCTCAATTCACTCAGAATTAAATCTCGTTGATGAGACTGAAGCTCTTGCCAGCAACAAACAAGCTCGTTGCAAAATTTCTTAACTCGTCGTCTGTTCCAAAAAACTGTAATCCTAAAAATTTGTTTTGAGTTTCACTTTTTAAAAGCCTGTTTTTTCCTTTTCATGACGCCACGGAGAGACCTATTAGAGCAGGGACTCTTAACCTGGGGTCTGTGAAACCCTTAGGGGTCCATGAATGTGTTTTAGGGGATCCGTAAACCGAATCCAATCAAGAAAATGCGCTAGTTTCATCCGCCCATTTGGGCCATTATTCAGCTTAATCGCACCACAACTGCAGTCTGACATGTTCATATTACAATTGACTGATCTTTTTCATTTGATTTTGGTGACGTCAGTTGGCGGCAGGCCGAAGTCTGAAATTTGCTTCTTGCCGGGGATGGTTGAGGCGCTCACGCTATGAGCGACCAAATCTAATTTCTGAATAATCGAAGAAACGTTGACAAAGCGAAAGGGTGCGCAGCGCTTTTGGGTGCAGCGAAAAGGGTCCACAGCGACAAGAAGTTTGAGAACAACTGTGTTAGAGGAAGCTACTGACAAATAAATATACTTAATAGTTGCGGTTGCTTAATTACTTCGTTAGCGCTTAAATAATCCCAGCGCTATAGTTTGGGATGAAGACTCTGCAAGTTTCTTTTAGTTTGAATATTTCGAAATGGACTTGTGACGTTTCTGCTTCGAAAATGTCAGATTGACATGGACTGCATTGAAAAATATGAGTATAGTCATTTTCTCTGTAATCACTCATTGGAAAAAGTACGCCGTAATCCATCGTAACCCATTAAGCCATTAAGTTCAACTGCCTGTTAATAACGTCCACATCCGGTACTGAGCCGAGAATCAATATTTTATTGCGTTTAGCGTTTTCTGAATAGCTAGTGTTTCGACTCTTGGCCACATGTACCGCACTTTTCAATTATTATTGATTCTGGCCCTCCCACAGCAAAAACTGATTAATGTGAAAATATTTGAGCTGCTTTGTTCACACGTTATCATGAAACATGGTAAGTGTTGATCCTCTCTTTCGCAGACGTCAGGCATGTACGGACCAGGAAAGGTTGTGGTGTAATCTTCAGGTAAATATCACATTTAAGCAAACAAACGAATCAAATTCGGCGAATCCAACAATTCCGCTGCTTTGATCGTGGACTTGTGAGATTCATTAAATATTTGCGCTTCAAATGTTCAGCGTCAGAAAGTGACGGAGAAATCACCATTTTTTCCCACGTTTTGAAAAATTTGTGCGTCTAGTCCAATTGTGTTTAATGCCCTAATACAGTGGTGGTCCCCAAACGTGTTCGAGAGCCGTGACCCAAATAAAGGTAGCGATTGTACCTTATTACCCTCAATATTTAGCAGTGATCGCTCATAATACAGAACAACATTATGGTTTTGGTTCCGCGTTACTCCCCGAAGAATCGAATATTATCCCCAGGGGGTAATTTACCACCAGTTTGGGAACCACTGCCCTAATCTGTTGACTGCACCATTGAAAAATCTCGTATCCGGCATCCACAATTTTCTTGCCATGTGTTGCTTCTACCTTTCCATTCCGGGTTTGGCAGTCAGTTCCCATACACCTAACGTTTCACCTGACACCAGAGCTATTGACGTTCGGTTGCAGCAAAGTTGCCTTTCTTGCATATTTATGATCTGTTAACAACAGTAACAAGCAAGCGCATACGTTCACATGATAAGAAAGCACAAGGGGGTTTCCATTCTTACACAGCACCTAACCAGCACTTGCCTCGTCTGCACCATCGCCGTCTGCATCGTTCACAGCTGTAAATAAATTGCATCGAATGTGACCCACGAAAACATTGAAGTGTAGGTGAACGGGCACGATTTGTTATGTTTCGGAATTAGCGAAACGATGAGTATTTCCGGACAACCCTGTTTTCAGCTCTGCCGGCGCCATAGCAACAAAAGCTCTCGATCACCAGCTCGTGGTACGTTTTGAAAGTTTATTTCACAATAGGCAGGGCAGCGCGAGCGTTTCGAGAATTTTCTTAACAACATGTTATTACCGTTTTCGAAAAGAAATTCATGATTTCACCGTAAATTCACCCAAATCCCAAGATTTACACCGAACCACTTTCAGCAAGAATTCTGAAAACTGTCCTTGACCTATTTACAAAATGCTGACCAGGGTTCGTCAAACTTTTTGAAGGGTTGACTCGGGTCAAAGGTTTCACAAACCACGCCACCCACACCTTTATTCATCCTCCACTTGAGCCATCTCTCGGAGAATCTATTCTTTGGCGTTGTTCTATAACAAAACGTCATCAAAATTTTAGAAACTTTAGATTTTTAACTTTGAGATCATGTAAAGCCCGCGGAACACAGAATAAAGCCTCTGCTGGTAGGTGTACTTTTAGATGTCATTTGCTGTTAGCCAGGTGTAACAGCCATGTGACCGAAAGTGAGAAATGCATCGTCGTCCTTAAAAAAAATAAGTGCTCTGCAACTAGGTTGCCAGATGGCCGGTATTTTGCTGCTAATTTAGTAGAGGCCGGTAAGAAGCCGGTGTTTTGAAAACTAGTGCCTGAAACCGGTATTTTGAAAATAAATAATTTGCAGTAACTGCAAAAAGAACTAATGCAGAGCTTCTGAAATTATAATGACTCTAGTAGAGAATCTTGTCAGGACAATTCCTTCAGGAAAGTTCATACAAGGGGCAATTTTTGCTTGTGCCTTAACAACACTGATTGTCTCTCCGTTTCCCTCTTCCTTTGTTTAGTCATACTTGGCATTTTTCCGTGGTCCTAAAAGTGATCTGTATGAGCATTTCTTTTGGCAATTAACCGTGTAACCGGCGTAGGTGGGGTTGTTGTCTGCAATACCACCGTAGGCTATTGCAGGCAGAATGCAGGAAAATCATAGAATTGGACAGGACGACAGTGACATTGTAGAGACTAGCGAACCTTTCACAATCACGCTGTCTGCATTGAATAGACACATTATTCCGTCAGCGGACCATAACTGGCTCAAGCAAGGGCCAGTGAATCAACCGGGAGGTCATCTCTCAGCCAGTCTTAGTGGTCCAAAAGGTAGTGAGAAAATTTTTAAAATGTTGCAGGTGAGCTGGAAAAATTTTGTTGCAAACTGAAGTGAATATAGCACGCAAGAAATCATTAGCTGTGTTATGGTGTGCACGCAGGCAATACTACCGAAGAAAAGCAAATACCATCAAATTGTACGGAAAGATGTTCACTTCCGAAATTGATACACAACATGTAAAATTGGATTTAACTAAGCGCATTATTTTTGCAGAGTTTAAGAAAACGCCCCCATTCACATTAAACCTGCAGTTATCGTTTTTCATTTAAAGTAGGCTAGTTTGCTAATGCTTAGCATAGGTCTATAGACCAGGGGTGGGCAATTAATTTGGCTCGGGGGCCACTTTGAGAAGGCCGTACTTAGGGGAGGGCGGTACCTTCTATTCTAATGCAGAGTTTCTCAACCTTTTTCGGTTTGTGTCCCTTTGGTGTTTTTACACAACCTGTGACCCCTTCCTACTCTTTTTTCAATACATATGATATTATAACCAGGGTTTTTTAACTTGTTTTATGGGCCCGATTCGGGTCCCTAGAATTGTAAATCGGGTCCCTAGAATCAGAGAAATCATGTCCCTACTGGTCCATACCGGGTACCTAACATTTTCCTTAAAAAATTGTTATGACCATTATGATTGCAACAAAAATGCTGTTCTATAAAAATGCAACAAACTACCACAACATTTTTACCACAAAAATGCATTTCATAACATTTACTTTCAAACGGCAATTGAATTTCACAAACATTTTCAATGCGACAGTTGACTTTGCATCCGTATGGCCAACTTCGAAATTCGTGGTTGAGTGCTTAACAGTGCTAATCTTTTATGATACGCGACTATCCTTTGATTTCGTGCCTCCGTTTTGATGTGAGCTAGAACTGAAAAAACACTCTCGCAGAGATATATTGTGGCAATGAAAGCAACATTTGGAAAGCCAGTTCAGACCTTTGTGGATATGATTCACGCACGGCTCACCAGAACCGAGAAAATGGCATTTCATGAAAAATATCACGTGCTGATGAATCATTCCCAAGATCGCAAAATTGATCCTGTACTTCAAGAATATTGGCTGCAGCTAAAGGGATAGAGAACGAATTTCGTAAAAATGCATCTTCTCCTTGAGCTCAGAGAAATATCACTGGAACTCAATTTCAAGTGATTGAAGGTGGTCTATTAATTATTATAGATGTCTTCAAATTCTTAGCAAGTTCTTCAGTTTTTTCAACAATTGACAATTTCTGAAACATAGCAACGTTCCTTGCATTACTTTACGAAGTCAGTTTTGCAACGTCGAGTAAAATTCTTGCAGATTCGTCGCGAAGCTGGATGATGTTTGTAACCTTTAGCTTCACCCCTTCCAAAATTTTCAGCCAAATAAGCAAGACTTATTCAACCAAATCTTGTCACTAATATATAACAACAACTCGTTTGCTTTCATTTATGAGAAAAACTTTATTTCATCCTTAATCACAAAAATGTGGTTTACAAAGTTTCCTTTAAAATAGCCAGCAAATGGACGTGTGGAATAGAAAAACTCGTGTGTCGAAATCAAGTCTTTGCAAAATTCTTTAAACGGGCAAGTGTTAAGGCTTCCTGATAACTATTTTTATCGTGGAATCCAGCACATTTTACAGAGGAGTAACAATCATAAGGATATTTCCACTGCCACTCTGCAGATTCAAAATATTTTTACTTCTCCCGAACATCTGCACTTGTAGTTTACAGTTCCTCACAAAACACGATCTTAATGTCTCCCGAATGAATACGCGTCATGAAAACAAGCAACTGAGCACATGAAGTAACATATGTTGACTCATCCACAAAAAGCATTGGAGTTGGAGATGTTTTCATTTCTGTTATTACCCGGTCTTTCACATCTTCCGGCAGATCTGAAGTGCACCTCTGATCAATATCGCTGAAAATAGATATTCGTCTCATGTTGGCCTTACTAGTTTTTCCAAGGAGGTTCACTGTTTCCAAGAAACAGGTTTCACAAGCGTTTTTTTTTCAATGGTGTGAGTTTTCTACTTGGCAACTTCAAGTGCGACTTCATATGATGCTAGTCTTCTTGGTGGAAACATCCGGCGAGATAAGTCTCTGATGTTTCAAACTTGCTTCATGGTGTGGGAAGAATTCTATAACTTTTTGTGACGTGATTGGGATGCTTTGTCTCTAAATGACGTATCAATTTCGAAGGCTTCATAGCACTGGCAGGCTTTATACCACTGCAGTACGCTTCTTCCTGAATGTTGACTGCAACTTTAAAACAGTCAACTGTTGGTAGGCTATCTTAGTCAACAACTGGTTTAAAACTAGAATAAATTATTTGTGACATGTTGGAAGGCTATGGCTCGAATTGCTCTATGAACTTCGAAGGTTTCACAAACCCAGCATCAACACAGAGAACAACGTTGCACAAAACACACTGTGGCTTCACTGTGTTTTTTCCAACCATGGAGGTGAAACCAAATTTAAAATACTCTTCAAAATACTTGCGTTTCTTGTCCATGGCAACAATAGAAATGGAAGTATCATGATACCATTGGAGGTAGAATATGTTTCTACTTGACTGCTGGCGGCAATTTCACAATAATAAGTTGCTGGTATCAAAGACTACAACTGTTTTAGAACATGAACAACTAAATACATCAATTGACACAAGTCATATACCCAGGGCTACCATCGATCTAGAACCAAAAATAAGGACGGCTGTGGAAAATTTGATTTTATTACCTAAAAACAAAGCAATTGGTTCTGTTTGCACGACTAACGTCAGATCATTTATTTGCCTATTTATCTCCAGGACATCGTAGGCGAAATATATACTCTGTAAGATCTTAAAGTGTTTGATTCTTTGCTGAGAAAGGATCTCTTTCCATAGACAGCCAAAGAAAATAACATTCAAAACAATCAGATCAGAACATTTGAGAAATGACCATTTTCTTAGCAATGGCACAGCCAAAAATCTTGCGATCACCTGGTCTATCTGCACCATTCAGATATTGCTTATTTAAAATTGTTATGCTGCTGAAAATAAGACAAAATAAGGACGCAAGTCACAAATAAGGACGTTTCTTAGAAATAAGGACAGTAATATTTTCTAAGACGTAGTACTGCAAAATAAGGACAAATCTTAGAAATAAGGACGGTATGGTAGCCCTGCATATACCGCTTGTGGTTTACTTCCCCTCGGATTTCGACGATAGACGTGCAGGATCGTGGATGATAAAACTAACAGATTGTACTCTACAACGGTGGTCTGACGATGAAAATACGTATCTGATCTTCAGTTGCGACTTCGGATGCATACATTGCCAATCATATTTTGCAACATCTTATGATGTTTGAATTGGTAACTCCGATGCTATAAATTGCACCCCTATTAAATTACCTTATACGCAACAAACAAACAGCTCTGAGAAGCAAATTAATTCCGATGACTAGATTTTGCGATTTGAACTTATGTGTTAAGACAAACACGACAAATTAAACATATCGTTACGTTGAAATCTGCGCGCCCTAAACAAAGTTCGCGATCTCAGGTTGAGAAATGCTGCTCTAGTAGAAATAGAAGCAAGTCTCGCTTCAAGTTAGCCTGAACACTAACATTAACTGTGATAAGTTCGAGGGAATTTCAGACTTGATGATTGTTCCTGAATACTTCCGCGGGCCCCTGAAAACGCTGTAGCAGGCCACATGTGGCCCGCGGGCCGCTAATTGCCCACCCCTGCTACAGACTATACTCACAAAGCGTTAGTTCAAACACTGTTTGAAACATTTTCAAACCAAGCATTGTGGGAGATTCATGACATTGTAAAGAAAATGAGACGAAAAATAAATGCATTGTCAAAAAAGCGTTCATTTTTTAAAATCTTGTTCGAGAATCCCGCAGGCCTACCATTAAATATGCGCTTACGAACGTAGCCTAGATTTGTCACTTTTGACATAATGGCCGGTATTTCTGCAAAATGCATCTGGCAACCCTGTGTGCAACGACCGCTCTTAATTCTCATTCACAGTATGAGTGCAGCTACAGCTTCGTGCCCACACCGCGATAGACAAGTCATATGTCCTTAAAAGTTGAATACTTCGTTTGCACACTGCAAAATATGTTTGTATTGTGAAGCATCGATAAAATAGAAATTCAGCAAAATTATTGTAAACTATTTACAGCACTTGCCAGCAATGGCGTACGTAGAAAATTTTCATGGGGTTGTGTTTCTATCAGTGGCACATGGTGGTCATTTGCATTTGCTGTTCGCTCGTTGTGACGTCACAATTTGACGCCATATTCATCTTTCCAAACCAACATTTTGGCGAAGTTTGTTGACATAATATACACATTTTTCTACGCGCAATCCCCTTAATTTATGTGTCATGGCCCTGAATATAAATTATCAGCTCTCCAGGTTAGGATAACGGAGGAAATAAACTCAACCCTACGACACAGCAGTTCATAACTGCAAAATATCAATCATCTCGTTAAACCAGGCGAGTCAAACACGCTCATCACTGCGTCAGAGCATTTTACAACTGCAAAATGAGGCTGCGCTAATGTCTCATCGAATAGAAGCAGTGGAGCATAGAAAGTGTGGGACTGGGCTGTCTGACGCAAACCCCGGTTTGCAAAATCGGATCTTGCTAAACTACACAAGAATTGAGATTGCGCATAAAGTACGCAAGAAAATTTTAGAATTTTTCTGTATAGAAGTCCAGCAAATTTTTAGTTGTCCCTTTTCCCTGCTGAGACATTATCAAATGGCTGAATGCTTCTATGTTAACAACTGTTGTTTTTGAGCTCATGTAACAGCTCTATCATGCTACAGAAATTGGTAAAGTAGTCAATGCGGTCAGCGCTTGCGCTGATCAAGCATAGCAGACAAAATAAAGGCAATTGTTTCGGATAAAGTGAATTATCGCGGAACAATATCTTAAACATGCAAAGTGGACGAAAGGTCTGCAAAAAGTGGTGAGATGGTGTCTGGATGCAGACGATAACCCAGATTCCCAGCAAAATCTCATTATTACTTTTTGGTCCATTTACAATGCTATTTGAAATTTGCATGCAAATCCATTCCGTGGTATTTGCAATAAGTCGACAAATTAACAAGCAAAAAGTATGCGAAAACAATTAATCTCCTCTGCACACGCAATAAAGTTTTTTTTAATATCACGTTCAAGGGGAGGGGTTTAATCCCAACCCCCCCTTGCTTACGCCTTTGCACTGCGGTCAGTGCTTGCGCTGATCAGCCTTAGCAGAGAAAATAAAGACAATTGTTTCGGTAAAGACAATAAAGTGAACTATCGCGGAACACAACCTTAAACATGCGTAGTGGACGAAAGGTCTGCAAAAGGCGGTGAGATGGTTTTTGGACGCAGAGGATGACCCAGATTCCCATCAAAACCTAATTATTACTTTTTGGCCCATTTACAAAATTACTTGAAATTTGCATGCAAATTCATTCCGTGGTATTTCCACTAAGTCGACAAATTAACAAGCAAAAAGTATGCGAAAACAATGAATCTCCTTTGCGCAGGTAATAAAGTTTTTGTAAAAAATCAAGCTCAAGGAGGGGTTTTAACCCCAACCCCCTTGCGTACGTCCTTGCTTGTCAGACATAACTAACAGCCATTACAAGTGAATGTTTGACACATGCGACTCCAGGATTGATTTGCTTTTCAAAAACGACCAAATCTTCAGGAAAAAGGTCAAACAGCCAACAAAATTGCTAGAAAAGCCAAACACTCAAGTGAAAACGGCCAAAAATCCCATACTCTTCACTTGACAAAGCCAAATAAGCAAGTTGCCTCCTAACAGCTCAAATTCATGTTCACTTAAATTACATCTTTGTTACTCACAGTGCTTCCACAAAGAGCAAATAAATCAAAACAATTTTCAGAATAAGTCACTTAAGACAGAAAATGCTAAAATTATTTTCTTTTTCAAAAACACCTAGATAAAAGCATCTGAAAAATAAACACTTGAGCATCACTCAAAATTTTGAACACTTCAAAAACAGAACTTGCAGTTTGCTGTACGATGTCACAATGTATTCAAATACAAAATAATTTTGTGCCGACGCTGACTAGCAAGGCACAGACTTTAAACGGAATGGTCACTTCAGAATAAACACAAGGTGGTGGATATATGACATAGTGTTTGATAACACTTGAATGCATAAGCAGCAAGAAAAGATTCACGACAAGGTAGAAACTATTAGTGTGACGCTACAAAATCTAACAGCTAGAAATTACAGCCATGGCATGTTGCAAGGTCATTCGGAATTGAATAAACTCTTGATTTCCAGCGGTTAACCTGTCTACCGTAAGCAGCACTTAGCGCAATTTGTTGAAGACATATAGTGGCAACATAAAACGCACTGTGAACACTGACCAGTAATGCAGATTGTTAGCAATATTAGAAAACAATATGAAGAGTACGTTTTCATGCAAGCAATATCAATTTTAAACATGTAAACGCACGCACGCATGGCTTTGCTTGCACGGTCTGCACCACACGGTAAGCACAATCCCACCAGTCCACTTTCCGTACACAAGGCGGCACGCACACACAGGGACTGTGGAAAAAGGTGTTGTCGTTGACATTTTAGTCTTAAAATATATAATTATTTTTAACAGCTAACGGACAACCATGAGAACGACCAAAAAAGGTAAACGGTCAACTCAAAAATCGTACAGCCAAACAACCCGAAATACGGCCAAATTTGTAAAATTTGACCGCAAAACGGTCAATCTGTGGCAACCTGAATATTTGCGACGTGCAGTCTGAGTTCTGCTGTATGAGTAATCACAGCGACTGCCTTAAAGTTAAAACATGATATAAGGACCACTTTTCTCGCTAACAACTAATACATACTACAGTTGATCATGAGTCTATGGCCAAGGTCTGCTTCAAGGTTTGCATTCAGCTATGCTGATTAAACGGGCGCTAATCAAAGCTACGTTGCGTCGAATTGAGTGCAAAAAAGCGATAGCGAGTTCTATTGCAGTTTAGCAACTAACGCTGGCACACTAAGTACTTAACTACACAATCTTACAAGCACCGTTCGAATTGCGAGGCAGATATGATTGACGAATGAAAAGTGGAGTTTCACCAGCGATTTTGCTATTGACGTGTGTTGTTCTGATTCTATGAATGACGGGTTTTCAAGAAGGTTGTTCAAACTATACTGCATGGTAATAAGCCATTGTTAGGTTATCGGCGATAACCACTGAAAGGAGGCGTCCGGTGAATTCTGTGATGATATCGCCAGGCCTGCACCTGAGGTTAACTTGCATTTTCGTGCTTACTGCATAAACCGATCTAGTCTTCCATACAATTCCACTCGAGTGACATTGAAATCTATGCGTGGCACAGTTTCTTGCGCTTGTGGAGAAATGGCGTCATCAAGAGGAAGAAAATATTGCTAAACTGTCAACGTCTCTTTGTCCCATGATAAAAATCATGTGATTTTTTGAAAAATCATGTGATTAAAAATCATGGAAGGGAAATTTCCTATAAAGCAAGCGCACGAGACATTGTGTTTTGGGGACGAGGCCGTTAATGCGATTTGTTTTGAAAAACAGGCTGCGCCGATTTCGATTTGTACATCTACCAGCGCAGTGATCCACGCTGAAAGAACGAAAGGATTACGAATCGATGCGAACATTATTTTGCAAAAGTATATGAAAAATAAAATCTGTTCCAGTGGAAACAAAAGCACAAGTCATTAAGCTTTTTCCTGCAATACAATTTTTTTCGGAAAAATTGAAGATGTTAGGCTGAGATATAAAAACAAAGCTTAGTTGTCATAGTAACTAAAGCATGCTGAACTGAATGTTGCAAATTGATCTCGCCAAAAATCTTCCACGCTGTGGCCGTTATTTCAAAACATTTACGCCGCTAAGCCACGCTGTTAATCAGGTTCTATCATGATGGTGTTTGTTCAAAACAGACCTGTTCATGACAGACGACGTTCGTAACAGACCCCCGCGAACGGGTCTGTTATGAACGTGGTCTGTTTCGAGTGATCTGTTATGAACAGGTCTATTTTAAAAAGTGAACCTATCGCCATATAATCGATTACGGATGAATGCGTTTTTTATCGGGTCCTTCTCACTTGCTTTAAGAAAATACATCAAAAAGAATTTTTATACTAATAAAAATGCAACGTAGCTCATGGCTCATAAGTTCTTTATATTTGAGTAGTTGGTGTTTCATGGTGTGCAAGCCAATGTGGATCAAGCTCCAGTCTGTGTGAGAAAGCGGGACAAAATTTGGAGAAACGTTTAAGGTTACGTCAAGAAACGTAGTTGGGCAGCGTCTGACATTATAAACGTAAAAGTATGTAGTTCTCTGTACGTAGAACACACACAACAAATATCAAGATAATAAAATTTTAACAAGTTATTCTGGACGTATCTGACCATGTGATGAACCTTTAGGTCAGTGTCATTTTTCCCGCTTTGATACACAGTTTGTTCGCTGTGTCTGCATCTTGTGAGAAACCTACATGCGTTGCACGTATCTGGCAATCTGTTCTAAGCAAACCAAATGTTTTTAGTAAGAAGCTTTGAGGTAGTTGAATGTCTTTTGCGTGCCCTTGGTATCCTACTGTATGTGCGAATTGCACAAAATGTTGGTAAGTGGAGTCCAGCTTTATTTAAAAAAATTCTGTCTCATATCAAACTTAACCGATTTCCGCGAAATGTCTGAATGAACTGCAGTAACATTGACCTGCAGCAATATCTAGTGTAATTTTGAAAAGTGACTTCATTGTTCTGCTTTCTCAGTTTGCTGTGCCTTTGACGGTTAACATCGGCTGAATACAGACAAAGTTCTTGGGATGGGCAAAAGATTTCATTAAAAAATCATATCAAACCATGAACGGCAAAGTTAAGTTGTGAAACGTGGTTATTGTAGTATTTTATTATTTATGAGTGGAGAGTTTTTTTCAGAAATATCCAACAGGAATTTTCTGATGGTGGACTGGCGAAGGGTAAAGATTTTCAAAAACTATTTATTTATCCCAAATTAGGAGCCTATCGCTACACGAGTGACGTCAGCTAGAACCAAGCGTTTGTAAAGCATCGAGGTAACCAGGGTTGGCAAATTTTTCAAATCTAAAGTAGCCAAACACTGCTCTGAAAGGAGCAAAAGTGAAACATAAGTAGCCAAACTCTAGCTGTTTCAAAAGCTCCAACAAAGCACCAAAGACTCGACAAAAGCAAACCTAACTGTAAAATGGGCAGACACACTTAAATTACATCACCAATGGCAGTTACAGGGAGCTTTATGGCAGATGCAAGTTCAATTTAATATTCAAGCTGTGTTATTTCATCAGACATTTCGGATTGATATGCAATATCAGACTTCAAGTTTCTAGCATTTCATTTGTTGCTGGACTAGACTAGTACATGCAAAACATGAGAGAAAACACAGCAACTCTCACAAAATCTTTACAACCTAAACAAAAGTAAACCACACAGAATACTTCAATTTCACAATTGGTGTCTAGCTGGCTTGGTATACACCTGCGCAAGCTAATAAGTAAATGCAATAAGAAAAGCACGTGCTTATGAGACTATGACCCCGTCGCACTGTCTGGTGGAGTGGTGCAGACTGGAGTCTAGATCGCGCTGTGCAGTGCACCACTGGGCACAGCATGGGACAAAGTGTTTTCTTTGTCTCTTCTTGGGTCTGCATGGGTGCGCAACTATGTGGTGGCCCTCCGTCTTGTTTTATGGTCGCTGGGCTGAGCACGTGCCACCATAGCGGTACGTTTGGATTCAATTCTCGGTCGGGTCATACCGAAGGCTTGAATAATGGCATTTGTGCTCTGTTCAACCAAGCCTGGGTGTAAGGAAAGGTTCACGCGTGATGCTGCAATTGGCTTGCCACCAATTCAGCATTCACTAAGAAAGTAACTGCGTGGCCCCAGGTGGAAGCAGGCGGAAATGGGCACCTCTGAGTCTCTGACCACTACACGTGACACCTTAAGAAGAGTACAACAAAGCGAAACTGAACCTGAATCTAAATCCGAGGAGTAAAAAATCTGAGTACAAATGAATGATTTCGAATATAGATCTAAGCGTGCGAAACACTAGTACTTTTTATTCATGTGTTTTGCTCAGACGGTAGGTCCCTATAATAAGGATTTTTAAAGAACACAAAAATACAGAAATCCTGAGTCGTAGAAAATCACAGGGAAGTTGGTGTGCGGCGGAAATACTGAAAAGAAACAAACAGTATAATAATGCACCATCAACTGCTGCATTCAGTCTTCGCTGTGCAGTAGCACATTTGGAGAAAAATGTAAATTTGTAAAAAGTATCATACTTTAAAGAAAACGAATAAAAAAGTTAGGTGAATATGTACATCATTGAACAAACGCATACAAATTGTGTTTAATCAGTGCATCAGAAGTCATGACCGAATTGATAACTTTTATGCGCAAGAGCAGTGTTTTTTACTGCAGTAGAACACTGAGCAAAGGGACCTCTGAGTTTTAGTGACTTGACTTGCCTCTTGATGTCGCTGTTATTCTTCAGTAAGGCATAAAGAACTCCACCAAGATGTTTGACATGGTCGGAAATCTTGACAACACTTGTGCTATTTTGAGAAAGATTTGCTACTGCCAGCTCTTTATATAGTTCAGAAGAAAAAACTACTCTGGCTGTCTTGTTACAATCAAAAACGATTCCGTCTTCAGCTGGATTGTATTATCACAAATATTCAAAATGTGTTGAATGACACTGATGCTAGGACTAAACACACGCTTATCATAAGTAAAGATCAAGCGGTTTACAACCATGCTTCCCACAGTGCATCCCGCTCTCGCCGAGACCAACAGACCTGAGAGTTCATCAACATAGATAGCGAATATAGATGTGGACTGACAACCCCCTTTGTCTCACCCCATTGGTTACAGTGAAGGAATCTGAAAGAAAAGTTCCTAGTTCCATACCAACTCCTCAGTAGTCTTACCGTAAACATAGATAAATTGCTCTCAATTATTTTTTGTGAACAGCAGTTTGTGATTACGTCTGTTAAACGGAGTTTTTTTAAGGCGTTTTAAGGACCCGATTCGGGTCCCTAGAATTGAAAATCGGGTCCCTGCAATCAGAGAAAATCATCATCGTGTCCCTAGAATCAAAGAAAATCGGGTGCCTATGATCAGAGAAATCGGGTCCCTACAGGTTCACATCGGGTATCTAACATTTTCCTTAAAAAAAACTTGGTTAAATGCCTAAGATGCATCTGAATACGCTGAAAAGATGGGAGTGCCTTTCTTTGAATAATACGATACAGTCTTTTTGAGTAAAGTTCCACCATATTAACACCGTTGTCGCTAAAAACCGAACTGGTTATAAGTGATGACAACATGTGGTGAAATGGAGGACAAAAGGAAATGCTCAAATAGTTTCTAGATAAATGTTGCAAAAGAAGCAGGTCTGTAATTATCCAGCATCACTTATGCTTCCATTCTTATTTTTGAAGATACAGGTTCAATAACAATCTTCTTTGCCAGACCTTCTTGGTAGAGTGGTCCTGCATGGTATTGTCAAGTCCGTCTTCCATGTGCTTTTCCTTTGTGTTACAACAGACTCTTAACACACATTTGACATGTTTGGGCCTTTCTTTATATTTCCAAACAAAGCTGCACGTTGGGGCTAATTATTTTGCTTTCCTGCAGAAGTAAACATTTCTGGCAGCACAATGTCGTTCACTCACATTCATGTTCCACCAGGAATGTGCATGATGACAGGGTAGTGTACTACTGTAGTTTCAATTGTCGTCATTTTGGAGTGACATAACTACATGTTGTATGTTTGTTCTGGCATGGCAATGTGTTTTCAGATAGCACATTTAATAAGCTCTTCGGATAGAGGTATTTGTGAGAAACATCTACTATTAGTCACGTGGTATCTCAGTGTCTGTTGCTCTTTGGCTTTCTTCCAATGCACCTTTTTCTCATGTTTTATCACGTCATTACATGCAAAGATTTGAGGCAGCTGTGCAGTTTTGATGGTCGCTGCTACTGCCCTGTGATCGAAAAGAATGAATTGGTGAAGTATTTCGATTTTTGCAACAGAGTCATGAACAGACTTTTAAGAGACGTAGTGATCCAACCAGCTGCATGGTCCATGGGTATCACTTCGAATCAGGTGGATACATGATATCATCAAAAATCTCTCTCCAAGCCAATTCCGAGTGGAAAGCGCAAACATCTTATTGGGGCAGACGTTAAAGTCATCCACTATGAAGACATTTATGTAGAACACCAGCAAATAATTTCCAACGAAAAATGGTTTTGAAAATATGAAAATATACTCTGCAGTTATCTGCAATGGAGCATACCGTACACTCATTCACATCTTTCTCCTCGGTGGCAACCGGATGGAAGCTTATAAAGAGAACAATACTTCTAAATCTTAATAAAATATAAAGCAAACCTTTGCTCACAATTTGGTATACCTTCCAAAATGGGGAGAAAAATGTTGGCTTCCTTATTGCGGCAATCCAGCTGGGGTGGCTGACAAAGTTAACCCATGCTCGTATAACGCTTTTTCATCCAAGATGTATTTAGGATCAGGGCTACGGAGTCGGAGCCGGAGTCGTAGGTAGTCGGAGGTTTTTGGGTGGCATCGGAGTCGGAATGTTTTGTCCAACTCCGGATGTCCAATTGAAGCATTTTTTACATCACGCTCTTAAATTGACAATTCCTGCTGAAATGGTACAATTTCTTTTGTAACTTTTGTTGAAACCATTTCTTGCTGTGCACCACGATTTCCATTGATTTTAATAGCCAAATTTCATGCCCTTGATGTTAAGGAGTCGGGAGTCGGAAATGTTGGAAAGGCCGGAGTCGGGAGTCGCAGTCGGAAATGTTGGAAAGTCGGAGTCGGAAATTCTGGAAAGGTCGGAGTTGGTGTCGGACATTTTACCTCCGACTTCGCAACCCTATTTAGGATGCATGAATTTTTTATGCAATTTTAACTGTTTTCTTGAAAAGAAGAAACAGACTTCAAAATACTTTGTGGCAAAGCTTTTTTGGGTGTTAACGCAGGAGTGAGGTGGCAAGGTGCACTTGGTTTAGCAACAGATTATCTGCTTCTCAAGTACGAAGCACATTGATGAAAAGTCCTAACTCGCGTCGCTCAGCAGAGGCATTGTAGCGCCCAAGAACGCAGTGGAGTTAAAAGCGCGGAATCCTTTTCAAACAAACAAAATACTTTTTTAAAAACCTTTTAATGGTATCATGGCGTTGCCGGAAAATGTTGAAACCAATGAGTTAGATTTTTGCATGCAGAAAATAAGTAAAATCCACAAAACGTTGCTTTCCTAAAGCTTTCCTGATTATGACGGCAAAAATGGCTGCAAAGTTTTTGATAACTTTCTGAGGTTTCAATGGATTTTAGAGGTTTTGCAAGTTATGTACAGTTTGTAAGATTTTTCTGGTACCTTCGACCACTAGCCTGGGCTGTTCCGTGGGAACGCACAAGTAAACCTGATTCTCATTGATAGAAGAGCAGGAAGTGTGGCTCCTTACTGTTACGTAATAAACAGTGTGACGAATCTCGTAGCTGTAACGGATAACGTGGTCGGCCTCGTTGGGAAAGTGCAGTTGTTTCAGCTGTTGTTTCAACGTGTTGCTGTGTACATCACCTGACAGAAGTCACAGCGTTTCGAAACTTCGCGTTAGTGTGCTCGACTGTGGTCTCAGTAACGAATAGAGCTTCATTCGGTGCAAGGACATTTGTGATCGACGAGTCTAGTTCGGAGAAGCAGGCGAGGCGCGGAGTTCAAATTTATAAAGTACTGTAGGCTAGTAGGCCTAAACGCCGGGACGATCGCCCGGGTAAATCTGCATAGTTGCCTATTTTGCTCACTTGAGTTTCTTTCTGTCTGCAGCAACCCTAACCAAAATATTATGGTTTTGAAAGCTTTGTGTCAGAAAATCTGTTGCAAAACCTTGCGATTGCTACTAGGTTTTCAGTATGATGTTAGCAGCTTCAGCTTGCATTCTGTTTTCTTAAATTCATGAATCACAGCAGGCACATGTTGTAAGCAAGCGAACGAATCAGATCTTGAAGATCTTTACGGAGAAACAATCATTTTCAAGAGTGCTTTTTTATGATACTTTTAGTCATTGCAAGAACACAGAAACTGAATGCGTTTCATTCAAAGGCACACCGGCGCGTAAAACTATAGAGAACAGTGTGGCAGTTTGAAAATAATGTGCTCTTCTTGCTCAGACCAGATCCCCTGTGGAACAGCGGCACCAAGTGGCATCTCACGCACAGCATCACAAGGGGAGCTAAAAATTTATGAAACCAATTGTAGATGACCAGGTAGAAGCATCTAATACGAGTGCAAACAGTGTGTTCGTGTGTGAATGCCTTACACGTGTGTGTGTGTGTCACTGTGTGTGCACGCTGGCACAAATGACTCCGAGATTAAACGAAAACCATAATTTAGAGAAAGTTTAGCTTTTACGACTTCCAGCTATCATAAAATATCGCCCCCTGATCTTATCAATGTAAAAGACAATGCAATTTAAAAATAGAAAACAAAATGACCCTCATTTTATTTTATGTGGTTGTTTGCATACAGTACTGCAACTCCATCATTCTCGTCGGCATGTCGGTTTCTGCGCGGGACTTGTTCTCCCAATTTACCTTGAAAGCAGCGCATGAGCAAACAAGTACATTGGTTATGCGAGCATACATCGAATATGCGATCTAACAACTTCATCACAAGCCACCATTGCCGATAAAAGTACTTCACATTTCTTATAAAGGGTTCACCACTAAACTAGTTTGTTCTATCAACCTACAAACACGTGCTCAGAACAAAACCACCAAGTGTACGTCACCCAATCAGTGCACGCTCCTATACCTGCTGACGCGGTCAGCATTCATTATGGAACTGAAAGCACTGGAAAAATTACAGCTCAAAGTGTTTCGACAAAGGTTATATATTGCAACTGAACGATTTGAAAGTGATTTTCAACATAAAACTGACTTGAGTCAGAAAGATGGCTAGAGGGAAATGGGTGCACAGTGTCGCGGAATGTGAGTTTGGCGGTGAAGACTTGTTCAGGATGCCAAGCGAAGGCCTGAGCTGGCCCAGTCAATCCCTCCGATCGCCGGGGCAGCCAATACTTGGTGCAATTGCTGCTGCCCATGAACTATACCGTGCATGCCAGCAAGCGATGTGGTGAACGTGGTTCCTGGTTGCAGGCTTTGTAAGCTCGGAGCACCAATGTAGACAATCTCTCGCGCCTGCACAAACCCGGCGTCTGACACGACGAGCGATGCCTGCTTTAGATGCGCAGCATTGCCGCTGGGGGCAGTCAGGTACTGATTTGTCAAAGCTGAACTAGCGAGAAGGTTGAAGTCGGTGAGCGGACTGGTCAAACTGTTCGCTGGTATGGGAAGACTCTGATGAGCACTCAGCATCGTAGGCTTCAGTGACGATTTTGAAGGAAGATGCTGAAATAAAAAGGCTACAATAGAGACGTTGCATTTAGAATTTTAAAAGTATTGCTTTTTGAACTCCTTTTGAAACTCGGTTTTAATCAACACTGAGGTTTAAAGAAAACGTTTCACATTTAATTGTTTGTATAATCGTGCAGCATGTGTTGCAGGGCAAAAATAAGTTAAGGATCACGTTCCAAATTATTTGAATGTGTGAACGCTGCTACTGCCGGTTGTGCCGCCTCAGGACTCCACCCGAGACCCGTTTTTGTGAGTGATCGGTCTTGGAGGTTGTTCCAGTTACTGATCTCAAACCTTGGTATTTTGAAACAGTCTTTCGGCGTAACATGATAAAGCGACGTAACACTCTATCATTTCAGCCTGTTTACTGTTGGATTTAACCTTGGGAAGAAAATCCAAAAAGTTGGGAAAAACGGAAGAAATTTGACAAAATTAAAGTTCAGGAATGTCGATGACCTTTTTCGATAAATTCAAGAAAAATCCTGGCAAAGTCGACTAATTTTAAACTTTCTGAACGTTCATGTTTCGGTCTCAGCGTTTTTGATAGTTTCAATCTCGGTCACAAAGTTTGAACCTTATCTCGGGCGTGGAGATCAGGGTCTCAACTGCATCAATTAACACAGTCAAATACTAACGCTCTTCATTACCACAGAAAGACGAACTTTCAATAACTTTCCTCTACAACTTGATTACAAGGCGTGCTGTTCAGCGAGAGCATTATGTACATTTACCCAAATTTGCGGAAAAAACAACATATAGGAAAACAACTAATAAATCAAAGAGAAATAGCATTTTGCGCAATTGGCTTGGGATCCGCGTTCGTATTTTTTATTTGTAGTCCCACGGTGCATGTTATATATAACATGGTATACTGCATGTTCTTGTGACATCGGGGAAAAAACTCAAACCATAAAAATTCGATGCAAAGAAAAACCGAAGACATAAACCCCACTCCGAAAAACTACAGCAACTGGAACTCTTGTGATGAAGAAATAAGAGCGAAATTGATCGACAAAAAAGCTGTCAACCCGGTGCACTCTTCATTTAATTTGGACAAAAAGTGCTAGTCGATAATTTCCACTCTGCTTGATGGAGCAAGTCAGCGTTCCCAGTACGGGTTCTTTCAGCATTTCACCAATATCAGGTTACAGGTGTGTACGCAAGAGTCGAATTCTGCGACCGATTGAAATCGTTAGATTCACGAGGTTCCTAAACTTGATAATATAACTCGGTATGAAGAGAGGTTATATCTAAGGAAAAGTTAACGTCGAAAGCTGCTGCTGCATTGCTTTTGTTTGCATAGCGGCAAGTAATTCAATTATCAGCTTAACGGCGCTCACCAACAAAGCGGACTGGCGGAGAAGCGGATGGCTACGATCGTACGGCGACCATCTCGGTTTTGGAGGTTTTCCCTCCAAGATGTTCTTATGCCTTTGGCTAGCCAGGTGCTGTAAAAGAAACACGCTCGTAAGTGAATCGTATCGCAAAACAATGCAAATGTTGACTATATCCATAGAGCACTGCAACAAAATCATAAAGTCTGTTTTAAAGAAGTGTGTCTTTCCCAGCTGGAAGCAAATATATTTGAGTCTGACTCATTAACGTGGAAGGAATGGCCAAATCACGTGTTCATGAAAGCCAACAGGACAACGCTAGATGGTCAAAAAACTCCTTTTTGCGCTTCGTATACCTGTTTCTACATGAAATTCCCTTCTCTAGTCTAGAAACGAGTTTTACTTAGAATGAGATATGCACAGACTGAGGGTTACTTTCCTGAAACTCAGGCATGAGAAAACTGATGCGGCACAAAGATAACCACGTTCATACAGATAGGAGGATTACAAACTAATGCAAATTGAACAAATAGAAAAAATGAATAGATCAAGATCTGAATTAGATTTCGTCTGCGACAAAGTTTAGTTTGAATCACCCACAGGCAAAATGAAACAAACACTCTTGTTTTTCGTGCACAGTGTTAAATAGCTCCTGAGTTTCGTTGAAACCATGTGATTTACTTCGGTTTTAAAGAAATTTTTCAAATCTAAGACAAAACATTAGTATTGTCAATACAGTAACTATAACATTAAAACCTAGCAATGATTCCAAAAATTTAATTCAAGAAACTTTTTCTTATTTCAAGGAACATGATTATCTTTCAGAAGCACCTGAACAGATTTTTTTCGAAACAATTAAAAACTCTTCGCAGATGAACCATATCTAAAAACATTGAAATTTCCTCCGATTGCGATATCTTTACGACTCGTTTGCTGTGAACAGACGACGCTGGGGCGTTACTTGTGAGAAGGTTGAAATGTGGCGTCAACACTCAACGTTAACGCCGTAAACGTAAAAGTGATATGCTTGTATTCGTCAAACTTGGAATAATTGCATTGAAAAAGGGAACAACAATCAGACACCAGTGGTTTCTAACTCGACAAGCGGTAATTGCTGGACGAAATAGGAACGGTCAGAAGAAAGTTGCTTGGCTTGCGAACACCTGGTTGGTGCCAGTCAAGGTACAAAGAGTACTTCACTCTAGAAGATTTCTCTGTTTCTGTCTAACAATGCGACCGCCATGTTTGCAATCGACACAGTTTTGCAGCAACAAATAAAATCGCTCGTACCCAGAGGCTAAGCTACATCTACTTTTCGAGATTAGTGAAGTGATAAGTCGGCTGGTGTATTCAAGAACCAATTGCGTTTCAACGCACCATTCATTGCAGTCAGACGTGACCTTGGGTTGTCGCAGTTTGAGTTTCAATAACTTAAGAAAAATTTGCGTTCTTGTGTTTTGATGAGTTTCTTCTCTTCGCTCTGCAAAGCTTTCACAATCATTCATTTCAATGATTTTTGTTAATCGCTAAACCGTTTCGCGTTTTCGCACGAGCAGTCAGCACCGGCTAATTATTCAGACTCGATACTCTTCATACAAACCGCGAATCCATATATGGTCATCAATAGACCACGTACTTTTGAAAATTCGCGTTGCGGTTGACGAGAAAATTCGCTCTGATTAAATTTCGCGCTGCGGCGTCAAATCAAGGCTCGAACCGCGATTTCGCGCTGCGCTTTCAAACGTTAATAATGCGGAGCAAGAAACAACTTGGCGATGAATGCGCAAAAGACACGTCTGACCGCAACATCTGAGCAGCAGCCATTGTTGAAGTTCCTTGGATCACGAAGTTAATCAAGCTAAGGTTGAAAAGCATGAAGTACAGTCAGTTGTTACCTGTGCCTAAGTTCGCACAACGAGACTTTCATTGTTGCCTATTAAGTGTCTCAACTTCTGAGCATTCATATACCAAGAAAAAACGTACATCTTGCAACATTACGTTGTATTTGCCGAAGTAACTGCTCTGCGTGCGACCTTCTGTAACTTGGGACTTAAGATTTTCACCATCGCAGTATAAGGTATGTACGAGCTCCGCACAGCAGCTCAAAATGCCAAAATTATGAATGGCCACAAAATGTTTACACTGAACACTGGCAGCAAGTAGCAGTCTTTCAAACGCGTGCAATAGCTGTGAAGGACAGAAATGCAATTAATAAAGAACTCACCTGTGATAACTGAATGTCTGAATTGAGAGTAACTTTGCAGATGTTGCATCGGTATTGCTCCTGTCAAAGTACAAGCAAAGATATTACCGTTGGGCAGCGTCGCTATTTGGATGCCTTTACATGGGGAATTCCCTGCGCAAGTCCTATCGAACATCTATCTATTCCTTGGAGTAAGTCCGGTGCCGCGATGAATCATCTAATTAAGGGGAGGTGAGTGGAAGATCTTTTACGACAAGAGGGAATCGGGCAAAGGGTCTGATTTTGATCTGCTAGTCAGTGCTGTGTATTGCGGTGGAGCTTGCGCGATTGTCTCTATAGGAACGGAGTGAGGAGGAACCACGCGGATGTCGGCGTTGAGAAAGCGTGCGATAAGAACTACCGTTCACGAGTCGACTTTTCTGTGTTAATAAAAATGAAAAATACAAGAATAATGAGATTAGGATTTTGTGCTTATTCGCTTTGGAAAAAGCCTTTCCATGTGCTGATGTCAGTAAATAGACGATACAAGCTTCTGTATTCATCCACAAAGAAAGTTAACAGAGCTTTTATCAAGAAATAATCGTACCGCTCGTATCTTCGGCTTTTCATCCCTCCCTGGTTTGGGGGGAGTAGGTATCCCCTGTAGGGTATTTTTGTGTCGCAAGCTGTTCAAATGTTGCTTCATCTGATTTTCGGAGTTGACGTAGACATCACATGTCGTACAATGCAAAGATTCTTTAAGGACTGCAAAGAAACACAAGACTCACAAAACATTTGATATGAATCAACTTTTCCGCATTTAGACAAAATACGTTAGCAAAAGAAAATCTATTCAAAGAGCGGAATATGCTCGCAACTGTAAGCAGAAGAGCATGTGACCTTCAAAATGAAATGCAGTGATTCAGGTTCGGGTAACTGAGGAAAACTGGAATTGGTGACATGTTTCCCGCAATCAGTCAGAAATAACGTGATTTGCAGGCCGGGCAAGGCAGTACATCAAAGACATTTCTAATTCCAATCACGATAGTTGAGTACTTTTTCTGTAGAAATCTTTACAAAGCTGGCAAGAAAATAAGTGGCACACCAGAAAGCAGTGAACCGCCTTACCCCTTCAACAAAGGTGGAGAAATCACGATACCTGCATTCATCCCAGACTACATCACCGGTAATTGCACATTTCCAATTTAAATGCAGCAGGTAAATGTGTAACTTAGCCTCTGTGCAACGATGACCGCGGAACAAAGCTTGAGCGGTTGCAATCTTTTCATTCAACATCCGCTAGTAGCAACCAGCACCAATATTTCTCGGTATTACAAAATTGCTTAATAGTATGTCTCTCTTCAAGAGCGATCACTTCTCCAGCTTTAAGCCTACGCGCTGCCGCACCAGTCGAACTTGCACGTTCACGTTCAAGGGGCGCAGAGAAATAATATCGGGTGGATGACCTCGTTACTCTCGTTCTGTGACAAGTACATGACCGCGCAAACGTTTGCTGACGTCAGACAAGGACAGTCGCACAATGAATTCTGGTTGGAACATGTTTTTAATACTCTTCCGGTTTTACACCCGATATCTGATGTACGCCAAAGTTAGCTGCGTGTCATGGTGGAGTCTGAGTGCGTACTGATAAAGGCTCTTAGAGGCAAAAATTGTGAACACTTAATAAAACAATGGACGTTATTAAAAGAGCAACACACGACTTGCACCAAAACACCAACAGGAGATGCAAACCCTTCCAGCTGTTCGAAAGGTGTAGACAGCCTGGTAATTTTTCCAGATTCGCACCTTGCTTAAGAATATCAAATCAAGTCAAGCATTTCGATTCGTTTACCTGATGTCATAGTTTTTTCAAAAGGAGCGGGAGATGTGGGAAAGATTAAAATCCTAAGAAATTGGCTCTGATTACAACCAGACGAAGCACGAATTTCAGCGTTTCAAAACAAACTTAATCGACGGAAACTCAAGTAGCATTGAATGGTTGATCAAAACCAATTTTTGGTTGATACATGTTATTTTCTGTACTCTAAATATCTGACAGAAGCCCTTTTTAGTGAAACAAAGTAACCTGATTACAAGTATTTTTAGCGTAGCAAAAACTTTTTCTGTGCAAATTTTTCACTTCTGTGGCATTCGGTGCAAAGGTGCTGAGTATTATTTTGATGGTCATGTCGAAGACATTGTGTGAAGCTGTGATTTGTTTTTTCTGGTTTTGAGATTTTTCTGTTCAGCTAAAGACCTGTTTTGCACTCAATCCTGCGTAGATCGTCAGCTCTAAGAACCAAATAGTAACAACAACGACGACATCAGTAATTCGTGTTCCAATCAAGTGTTTTTTCCCTACGTTTGTGCCTGCACGACGGTATATCAAACCACCTCACGTTTCAGACGACGTCCCTGTCTAAAGATTACAAGGTTGAAATCAGCTCAAACGCCATGTTTATGAAGAAGACGTGTTTTCAACATATATCTGGTGTACATCACGGATGGCATTTTCACGTACAGCATCAGATGCGTTGTATGTTGTTTGGTTATTGTTGCAAGTTGCAACAAACAAACCTATGCGGTAGCTCGTGAAAGGATAGAATAGCAATAAATATGGTGGTTATCTTTAACTAGGAATTGAATAAACTGTTTGCATAAAACTCCACGTTACACCGAAACACACAAAACAAACAAAAACTTCGCAGAAGCTCAGTAACCTGTTTGTATTGTACTTTTTCAGTCTCACACCCACACAGGTCACATCTAAAATTCTTTTAACTATCCTAAAGCTTTCTCCAGAAATTTCAATTCTGTACCTCTCCCAGGTGGTCGGTCAATTTTAGTTATATATGATGGTAGGGGATCGGGAAGATTGACCTCTCTAGCAGGGAGGTTCCGAGACTTCGCTTCCCCTTCGGCGGAATTTTTGTTGGTGGCGCCAGATGTGCTGGTGGAGCAGTCGGAAACAGGTTCCTCGTCGTCCGGTTGCTCAGCAGCGACGTGGCCGGCGTTTCCTGCGCTCAAACGACTCGATTCTTCTGCTTGTTTGACCTGGAAGTCGGCGTGTTGTTCTTCGCGACAGTGAAGAAGCTTTGGCTGAACCTGAGCACAAAAACAATGTCCGGATGTTGCCTTTGTTCTCGTGTCTTTTGCATTTTCGAAACAAACTATTGCTACTTCTAACGTCCCCCATGTACTGCTTTAAAATATTTCCAGAGTTTGCACAAGACGTATGCAGTAAAATATTGCCTTGCCCTCCTTTGATTGACAAGATTATCTTTTAGTTATTTCTAAAAAATGATTTTCTCAATTGAAAAACAGAGCTACGATGATACAAAAATACCCAAAACATGTTTGGACTTTCATTGAACGAGCCCTGAGAGGAAAAATTCTAACAAATGAGCCGTCTTGTATTTCATACATTTTTGCAGCGGAGACATCTAATTTTGGACGAAACATCACATTGCAAATGCACCGTACGCTCTTCAGTCCTTCCAAATGTTTTGGCGAAAGTGCTGTTTCTTTGTTCATGTAACAAGACACAGCGGTCTCGAACTTTCACGTGATTAAGGTTCAGATGCCACAAGAAGTTTGCTCGACAATATTTTCTACTTTCGCCAATTCCTGATTCGCCGTGTCGTCAACAAAACCAAGTGAAAGGAGGATTGAAGACTTGCGGGTTTTCCTTTCACCCGATTGGAAGGCGTCGAATGTACTAAGTTGCAAAACAAACATAAATCTATTAGATTACCTCAGGAGTTTTGTCAGGCGCGGTTTGCCCAGCGCTCGCTGAGACAAGGTCCTTCTCCGGTCCTGCTTCCTGTGTTGGTACATGCTCTTCTCCAACCTTCGTACGTGGTGGTGACAGCTCATAATTTCCTCCCGTTTTGTGTACAGACACACTGTGGACGCTGCCGGTCGCACCAGGCATTTCGAGAAGTGGAACGTGTATTGCAGGCTGACAACGTTTTTGCGGGCAATCGTTCGAAACGGTCGGTGTTGTCAATGAAGCATTGCAACTCAACGAATGACTTCCGGTGGCAGCGTTTTGGGATTCTGTCGGCCTGATGCTGTGTTTTGAGCTGTCGCGCTGGTTTCCCTGAGAAGTTTTGTATGGGTGATATCGTATGGCAGGCATGGTCACGGATTTGACAGCCATTCCACCGGCAGCAGGGTCAGCGTCTTTGTTCCGTGCAGATACAATGACGTTGTCACATCCAGCTGCCGCCCAGGTTCCACTTTCATGCTTGGCCGAATCCTGAGACGATTTCTTTGTTTCGGAAGACTCGCAATTGTGAGTCAAATTGAAGTCTTCGGCACAATGCGTTGTACGACGAACATCCGTTGTCTGGACGATTTCTGCAAAACGAAAAAATGTGGCTGGAATGTGCTATTGTGAACAGCACCGGCATGTCGCAAACTTTTCTTGAAAAATAGCAAGACTTTCGCGACGAGACATGTTTTATTTCAAAGGCTAAACAACTAAACAATGACACTTACCAGCGTTTTTGCGCAAAGAAGCCCGTAGACTTCTTGTGGACGCCAGCGACAATATTTGTGTGTGAACAAAACACTATAAGCAATTCAAGCAGAAAGTAATCATTGGTGCTTTGATGGCAGGCATGGGCAAATAACAAAGAACAACCCGTTACGCTGCATGTTTCCTGAAAATTTTGGCTGCCGACCACAATAATTACGCTCTAGTTATTTTCCTTAACACTTCCCCTGGAATACTAGATAAAACATACAAAATATTTCGACATGACGGCTGGCCACGACGAGGTGAAAACAAGGCTGAAAAAGAACGACTTTGCTGTTGCTTTTAACAACGGTTAAATTAAGACTTTGTCAAAAAATACTGCTCCCTTATTTGCAGGGCCATCGCCAGCGGGGGGCCAGTGGTGCCCGGCACCCCCATTTGAAATTGGTGCCCCCTCATTTCACATTTGGCCCACCGGTTGCTGCATACATCCAAAACTGTATTTTAAAAATCTGCCCCCCCCTTCTGGTTTTTGGCCCCTCCTGGTTTTTGGCCCCCCCTGCTGCTACATCCTGGCAACGGGCCTGCTTATTTGTACAGTACGTTCCAACAGGTGTTTCATCTAACAACATTATTCCATGAATGTTGTTAAAACTACTTAGTAAGCAAAATTTTTTTAAAAGCCTGGGATCAAAAACGGGGATAAAACAAATTATAAGTTAAGTCAGTTTGTTGAAAACTTGTTGAAACTTAAAGCAAGTGTCAGCGTCGTTGTTTTTGTTGCCAAGCGCGCATCCAATCAAGTGCACTCAAGCAAAGTATAAATAGAAAACCTTCGGATCGCATGAACAGACTAGATACAGACAATTATTCATGCCTGTCGAAGAGCCTGGCGAGTATATTGCGAGGTTGACCGCCATGAAAACGCAACACAAAGCTAACAATACGAAGCAAGCAAGCTCTACTTAATATCATGCAGAGTGATAGCCTTTTATTTTCGATAGGGCAGCCGAGGGTTGAAAAGAGTAAAATTCAGTTTTTTAAATGCAAACACTTAGACCAGTGTTTTTCAACCGGGGTTCCGCGGAACCTCCCCCCAGTGGCTGCCAGAAGTTCCGCCGAAACAGGTCGAAATTACCCGTGACGAAATTCGCAACCACATCTGTGTGGTTGTAGCAATGCCACTGTTTCACAGTAGCATAGGGTTCCATGAGCAAGGCAAACACTTGCGGAAGGTTCCGCTGCAGCTAAAAGGTTGAAACACACTGACGTAGGGTTTTCTTTTCAACGTGTTTATCGCCAACCCTCTGTTGACCCGTGCCTGCCTGCAAAGCAACCGATGTCGGATTTCACCAAAAAGAGCAGACAGAACAGCATGCCTTGCTGGCTAGCAAGCTTACCTCTCCCTAACCGGCATTCAAACATTCCTCGAGAATGTTTTTTGCTGTTGAAGTGTATATCAGATTGGACCTAAGGTGGTCGAATCAGTGTGAACACGACAGCGACACCATGCAGAAGAAAATAACAAATCGTTATGTTCACGTTAAATCAACGTTAGGCTGCGCACATGAAACAGAAGAGCAGAGTAAGCAGTGACGTCAGCGCGCAGAACGATTTCGCGTCGAAAATAAAACGAAATGTAAAAACGCAATGCAGATACATGAGAATCGACGATTCTTATTTGTACAAAGAATCGACGCTTCGGATTCTCATGTATGTTGATCACCGCAATCTTACGTAAGGTAAAACCCGACGTCAAAATAGTTGTATCATAAAAATGTTGAAAAACTTGCTACTTTAACAACTGTTTTTACTTAAGCAACCGTTTTTACTTCAAAAACGTTTTCATTTCATAACTGTTTTCACTTCAATGACTGTTACCACTCTTTTTACCTTAACTTGTTTTACTTCAATTACTGTTTGTGCTTCAATAACTTATTGTATTTTTGTTCGCGAAAAAGACTCAACCGCTTACGATGGTTCTTCAAACCTGCTTAATATTGTGCGTACAAGGCGTTTTACGCACTGGTGCAGACATCAGGCGATTTGAAACCTTTAACAACTCGGATGAGCAATTCGCATCACATTCAAATAGGCTCTGTGTGTATAAAGTGTTAAGAGAAACCAAATCTCATTCTGTACCTGTCTTGTTCTGGCAAGTTTTCTTAGCAACCTCCCGACAAGAACCAGGCACTTTGCTGCAGCTGTTCTGTGTGATTAGACCCAAGCATTTTGCCTAAAAGTTGAACGCAGTTGCCATTCAATCAAATAAAAAAAAAAAAAAACTGGTTTCGTACACTATCATTATTGCTGCGCGGTATTTTTGGGTGGGGTGCATTTTGGTCAAACCTGAAATTCATTAAATTTCTCGCAGTTCAACATATTCACTGAGTCACCCCCGCCTAGATGTTACTCGCTGACTTTCTTCATGTTTGTTTTATTTACAACGTTTTAATTTTTTTAACATATTAGACATTGCTTGCGAAACCTCTTGGCTGTTGTCCAGTTGTCAGAACAAATAACTCGTCCCTGTTGAGCAACGTCGCTTTACAAGCGGCATGGCACAATTGAGGAGCACGAATAACAAAAACATTGAAGCGACTGAAAAAATATTTGACAGCAAAACTTTTAAACCAGGGGGAAGGCGTGATTCAGAAATTTTTTCGTTGTTGATTTTAGAAAAATCTTAGACAAAATTTACAGAGCAACTACATTTATATACATAGAAGATGAAGCAAGGTAAACAAGGTGAAAACGTAAAAAGTCGAAAAAAGGTGAAAAAGCAAAAGTTAGAAAAAAATGAAACCAATAAAGCGCAACACTTAAAGAAACGTAATTTGGTTTCATACATTAATTTCCCGAAGAAATCAAAGTTGAGCTTACAATAGAGAAACTATAGATTCCACCAAAACAAGAAACAAACAGTTAATTTATACAAGTGTGACGTAACAAGCAGCAGTGATGTAACAGCAGTTAATCCCAGCATATTTTATTTTCTATAATCTGTCCTGCAAAAACTATCTACTGCATTGTCGTGAATGCTATTCGGTCTTAGCTGAAAATGTAGCAGATTTCCCCGGTATTCTGACTGCCTTCGAAGCTATCACGGCTCTGTATCGCCTCACATACCATCTATGCACTGATCGAGGCACCCGCCGTCTGATGAAGCTGCGTTCGGGCAGCATCAGCTTATCTCCGTTTTAACCAACCCGAACGACGGAACATAAATAACTTGCCAAAAGTTCCTGTCGGCGTCAACGAACACAACAACGGGTCGTGGCGTTTTTCTCTACGGCGTCGAAGCGAGCAACTCCGGGGACAAACGCAGTGCGTGTCGCGCTTTGTTGCGTAAACAAGGGCGACAGGGACGCAATCAACGACTTGGCAGCAGCTTGACACAGACGCGGACTGAACATAGATCGAGCATTGAGTGAGGGGATGTCACTAAGCTTTTTGATTGGCCGGTTTCCGATCATTCCTTGTTGTCCTGAGAATACTCGGACAGCGACAGGCGTTTGGCGTCGCAACGTGGAGCTGGAAAGCGTTTGCGTCGCGTGCGACGTCAAATAGAAATTAAATTGCCGACGAAAGACGACTCGTGTGCGGACCGGACCGCTGTGTCGTCACAATTGACTGCAACATGAGCCAAGAACAAAGGGATCAAGTGCAGGCTGAGCATGAAAGTGAAATCCCTGCTGGGAACGGTTGTCATGCGCGCGTGTGTCGCTGGCAGAAGACGAAACGTCGCTGCGCTGGAACAGAAACCGCGTGAAGCATGCTTAGTTGTTCTATTAGGCTCCTTGAGGCGTATAAACTTTATTTTGGAACTCTTCATCTTTTTTCAAAGACTGCTTAATGCTCATCCAGCTTCGCCCTGCAATGCGCACTGTCTCATTACAGCGGCAGGTAAATTTCCGTCCCGCTTTCGTCGACTCGCAATTACCGACCGATCGCCGTTCGCACAGCTCGCGTTGGTTACGCGACCCATCACTCCGCATGCCGCATATCGAACAAGCTTATTCGGCCACATTTTAATAGTGCCTCTCAAAAGCTAAATAAATATCAACGTGAAAGTCTGCCAGCAGTGCAGCCAAGCAGACTATGGGCAAACATCGATATCGGCTTTAAGTACAAGGCTTGCCGTGCCGAAGTGATACGATTGAAAAGCAAACCGCCAAACGCTCGAACCTCGCTTATTGTCAAATGTTTGCTGAACTGCCTACTATTCGACTGACGACCAACAAGGTACCTTGTTTGGGGGTTAGTCTGAACTCAAACAACATCCTGTGACTCACTCAGATTTCTAAGTTGCTGCCATCTCTCCGTTGCTGCTGCAGCAACATCCATATCTACAAAGTTTTTTTAAGCGAAGACATTTTAAATACGGACGATGTTTGAAGTCAGTACTGAGAGCCAATTAAGTCTTCGCTTACTTACGTGAAAACAACTGGAAGATCATGATTTTTATTTAAAAGTACTTCTAATAAGAGAACTGTTGTTCCACGCATTCAGTTGCTTCATATCCTGCCATTGCGTTTGGCGTATGCCGTCGCAGCGCTGCTCCGCTGAACGCTTTTTACGTCGAAAAAGATTTTATCAGTTTCACGACTCGATGCCGTCATCACAAGCCTTTCAAGCCTTTGCGATAGGATTCAGAAAACTGGAAATCTCGCGACGACAAGAGGCTGACACATTAAAGCAAGGACGAAACTTGGGAGTCGCCGGCATCACGTCTGGCTGAGCTCTTTCCACACTTTCTGAACAGATCCTGTAACAACTAACACAACGTTGTGTTTGATGAAAACTCAGAAACAGCGAATTTCTGACCAAATGCCTGGTACTGAGTCTGGATCAGGCGAATGATTCATTCACATCAAAAACATAATACCAAAACCGTTGCTTATTTTCTTTCTATATAACTTTTTACTTGATATCGCGTGCGATCAGCGCATTTCGCAGCATTTGCGTTACGATACAAAAGAAATATGCGACTGGGGTTCGCTTGTCCGTCTTGGCATGACTTTGCTATTCAAGTTATCAGAACTAATGATGTTCAACAAAAAGCAACCCACGAATGTTGCAAACTAGCAGTTGTAATTGTCCGCGCCAGCAGGTTCACTGTTGTCCGAGATATTTTTCCCAAACCCCTGGCAACTACGATATTCCTTTCCCACCTCCCTCACAGCACGAGACATTTTTCTCACAACCCTGCTGGCAGCTACGACGGTGGCGGGAGCTGTTTTCAATTTTCCTTGCCTTCGCTCTTGCATAACAAGCGTTATTATGCATTACTTCATACCTGTTTTTGAAAAAGTCAAATTTCTCCGTATTTTAAATCATGACACCAGTACTTTTTATTTTTTTTGTTTGTCTGTATCATTATTTAGCTCCTAAATCATGGCAGTACTTACGAACAGGTCCGTAACCAGGGGAGGTGCAGGGGGTCCGAATGCCCCCCTGCAAAATTGTTTGCCCCCTGGAAAAATGTGTTGGACATAATTTAAAACTATTGGGCATGGTTCAAAAAATTTGGACCCCTCTGAGAAAACTCTTTGCCCCCCTTAGTGTCCCAAGCTGGTTACGGGCCTGCTTACGAAACACAGAATGCACTCGAACAAGATTTTGAATTGCAGTTGCCAGTCAAATGAAAGTTATCAGAAACATAAAAGCATGCTCCGGTCTCAGTGGGCCATTCCTAAGAGCTGGTCATCGGCCCCCACCGTCCATAAACCTTGCATTTTGTAAGCTTGACTTAAACGTAGATAACATCCCATGAACTATTCGGTGAAATCGTTTTCTGCGCCAAGGCCCGCAACATGTTCATTTCTTAGCAATCAGTGCTATTTTCTCACATTTATTTAAAAGAAAAAAAAATGCTGACAGGCAGAACGCAAACTTTGTTGCTTTGAGTCAGAGTAAAACAGAGTCTTTCGAAAACAAAATGTTCAACCCTTATAATTTGCAGTCTACCTGCAGCCCTGGTCATTGCCCAAGAGTTTAACTGCGTGACCAGCAGAAGCAAGATTTCAGGCCCAAGTGCTTGTTAGCCCTTTTCTTTCCTTTTCTTCACATTTACCACCGATGCAAAAACAGCATATTCAAAAACATTTCGAAAGTATAGTCCTATTAACGTTTAGTTCAATGCAAATTTTCAATCGCTGTGAGTATTAACCTTCCCATCTAGCCAGGAAGAGTATACGTTTTAAACCCAATAGATAGGATCACCACAGGAGGTCTGTCTGTCATTGGTTTCGCTGGTCTGTCTGTCATTGGTTTCACGTGAGAAGGAAATACGTGCACTTTCCAACATGCCAGTCTTCATGTCATGTAACCACAAATACAACAGAGGTAACGAAAGATGTGCTACTTTTCTCTTGTGGTCCTCCTGAACTATCGGCTCAGCTTGTCGCATACGTTCTGAAGATATACCAATAAGCTTAATAAGATTCTGGTTATAAAACCAAAACGTTTGTTTGTTCTTCCAGATAGAATCTGCAATTGCTATACAGTGTTCAAGAGAATGACCAAGCAAAATAAGCTCTTCTAAAAAAGCTTGCATTTCCTAAACTACATTTTGAAAAAAGCTTCTTAGAAGGCAGGAGAAATATGTCCAAGTATGTTTTTAGGTTTTCTTGCGGTCAAACTTCCTTTCTGCTCGTGGTTTATGAACCCTACACATGTTGCAACTTGCCTGTGATAGATTGATTTGGAAATTCAGTAAAAAACCAATGCCTCTATGTGTCAAGAGCTCCACTTGTGATGATGCATTGGCTCGGTGTGTCTCAACTCTCACAACGAGGATTACGTTAAGTAGCGTTTCGACAAACAACTTCCGTACATGAAACCGAGAAAAAAACTTTCTCACCAAACTTCAGCAAAGTGTGGTAGCCTAGATGACGGTGATCAAGTGGAAGTTGCTTGAAACTCATTAAACAAAATAGAGGCTGCAAGAGAATTCGGACGACTTTTTTTACCTGAGTGGTGAGTGTAGATGTCTCCGCGCTCTCCTGACCAGAACCTGCTTTTTGCTTTTTTTGCTGATTATAGAGGGCTTGCTGGAAGACCGCTTTTTCAACAGGACCCAACTGCAAAAAATGACTTGCACCTATCAGCAATGTTACGCATCAATCAGCATTGTTACGCGCTAGATCACTGAGTTGAAGGCGCGCAAGGAGTCTGGCAATTCAGAGCAGTGTTGCCACTCGTCGGGAAAAATCCCTACAGTAGGGATTTTTAGGTTTTTTTAGGGAGTAGGTAATCCCTACGTGAAAAAGTGCAATTTTGTGGGGATTCGTAGGGATTTTTGTGTTTAGAATTTTTATCGCTTTGTTTCTACCTTTGTGACACTTCACGGACGTGTTTGGTCAACAATTTATTACTAGTACGCTTGCAAAACGCACTGAAAAATGCGTTTTTGCCACTTTAGAAGGCAATAAATCCTAGTGGTACTGGGTTATTTTTGACGCAAGGACGGCAGTGTGGCCAAGTTTTCTGGTGGCAAGAATT
>Ga0210059_1000232_pt1 | contig 61146 bp, 37 predicted proteins | sample Ectturendosymbi2_FD_188042 | JGI IMG/M metagenome (GOLD analysis project Ga0210059, IMG submission 188042) | Ecteinascidia turbinata endosymbiont from Florida, USA - Sample 2 (SPAdes) (version 2) | ecosystem: Host-associated > Tunicates > Ascidians > Unclassified | place: Key West, Florida... | reverse complement strand
TAATGTTTAACTTTATACATTACACCAACATATTTGGATATAGTACCACACAACTGTTTACAATGCTCTTTCCAAGTCAGTTTTTCATCTATAATTACACCAAGGTACTTGTACGTCACAGTTCTTAATGAACTCCTCAATGAACCACAACATCTTACGCGCATGTTTGGCGCGTAAAGCTTGTTTTGATGTAGATCGGTCCATAACAAGCGGCCAAAGCTGGCCTTAGTGGCAAAATCGCTGGCAATCTGTGATGCGTGCGCACGAAATGCGTCACTGTTGATGTCACGGTTGGACGGTTTTTCTCACGTTGTCCCTTCAGTATTTTTGGAAGTCTTTCAAGGTCTGCCCACAATCAAAGGTTCTTCTTGATTGATGCAAATGTTTGCACTGTCCGTGCAAATATCGCATGTACGACGTGCTTGGGTAAGTTTTGTTGCCCGTATTCAGGCTATCACCACAAAACCACCCAGCATTCCGCAGAAATGCTTTGTGACAGTGGCCCTTTCATGTTTATTTTTTCATACAAACTTCTCTTTCACTGCTGCTCTCGGAAGCTACATGAAGGAATGAACCTGCCTCCTGAACGAAATCGCCAACCGGAAACTGTCGGTTTGGACCAGGCAAAATAACGCTGCTGGTTTACGCAGGGGAACGTCAGCGGGGGTCAGTAAAGGTTGCACACCTATAGCGACAGACAAATGAAATCCAAGCTACGATTCAATCAACCTATAACGCACAGACTTGCTTACTGCACTGGTGTTACCCGATAGACCATGGGCGGATCCAGGGGCGGGGGAGATTGCCCCCTAAAACTTGCGAAAGTATCTTTATTCACCGTGATTTTGTACAATTCAGAAATCAGCATTCGCGACTTAAAGCCATTTTGCCATCTATTGTTCTGTCACAGCCGTCTATTGTTCTGTCACAATGATGTGAAGTTATAGTATTTGATCTCTCCTACAATGATGAACCCGTAATGAGGCTTGACTACCAAATATTATTAAAACCGCCCCCTAACCTTGCTGTCTGGATCCGACCCTCTGATGGACGCTGATCGAAACCAGGAAATGGTGAAATTTCCGCACTTTTGAAAGCTGCCGAATAACCCGAGCAACCTGTCACAACCACTGTCCATCACGTTGCGCCCGCGCCACAACGTGATAGGACAAACTGCGAAAGTATAATGTTCAACCGTAATTCTGACATTTACAAAATTGACCCGGAACCATGGGTTCAGGAAAAATTGCGAAAAAATTTCGATAACGGCATCGTGTGTCTGGCAACCGCGATTGCACAGAACGGTAGAACAGCGCGGCGTTTTTTTGAGTAGTCCATGGATGCTGGACTTTTGTTCACTCCGTGTGCGATGATAATCCAAGTATGCGCTTTTTTGAAGACGTTACGCGTGCATTCCTATGACGACGATTGCATAAGTGATTCGCTCGAAAAGCTTCATCTCAATCGCGAAAGCGGTAGTCATTGTCTGAGGCGTGTTCGCGGCTGCCTCATTTCCGACATCGGGCGAGTGGGCGGGAGAGCATTGTCAACGAGATCAGTTGGTTTTAGTGGGGCCTGTCGTTGGATGGGCATGTTTTGCTGACAATAGGACAATCGCAAACATCTGATGCTTCGAAAAATCGGCCTGGTTCTGAGAAAGCGCGTGATTGACGGCTCGCAGGGAGAGTTTCGCTCGAATCTTGTTGCTTTTTCCTGTGTGGATTGCGTTTGCTCCAAGCAGTAGACCTAAGCTTATTTCATGGATGTTACTGTGCAGTACTGTGCAGCAATGGCCTGAGAAAGAGCATTTAAAATAAATCTTCTTGTAAGGCTTGTCTTTAATGTCGCTGCTGGACAAACACAGCAGAAATATCAAAACGAGGAATATTAATCTATCAACTGAAAAACAATAACAGTAAGGACACTGTGAATCGTTCTAGTACAAACTTAAACAATTCGGCTAAGCTAAAAAAAGAATGAGTTTGTCCGTCTTTGTTATGCCTAACATTGACTTAACAAATTGCTTTGTTGCAGTCTCACCTAACGGCAAAAAACGAAGGAATAGTGCGAAATATACGTGTGTTAACATTTTTGTATCGAAATTTGTTGAAACATGGCTATGATTCAGAATCATTTGCGAACAACACCACGAATTGTGGCAGACAACATTAGCGATCAATGTCAAGTCTGGTCGGAAAACTATTTTAGCTGCACTTGTCAAGTTTCGTTGAGCTCTGCTGTAGATCAGTTTGTCTACACTTTGTTGCACTTTACACGCCGCTTTGTTTTTAGTGTCAATTTAGAACAAATGGAACTTTTTATTAGAAGTTCTTTTTTCATTTCCAGAGTGTACATCTTTGTATCAATTATATTTCAGAAACGTATAGCCTTGTTTGGCAAAATCTCACGTCACGTTTTAAATTTGAAATGCCGGTGTTTCGATCCTAAATGAGGAAAGTTTTGCTTCCAGTTCGTAAAAAGGCAACGTCACGTCGTAAAAGGCATCTAAACGTGATTGTGCCAGTACGTCAGGCCCTGGTTTAATTGCAAATCTGAGAGTAGTTTTCAAAAGAGCTATTTCAAGATTGGTTGAAATGAACCGAGATAATTATCAATGTGAGGATGCCTTGCGCGGTTAGTCAATTTTAGCAGACAAACAGTGGAATACCATTGCAAATGGATAAAAAGGATGACACAGCTCGTGCAAATGAAAGTGAAGAACCGTACGCAAAAAATGAAAACAGGAATCGAACATCAAGAAAATCTTTACCTTTCATTAAAAATCCTTTTGCCTCAAAAAGCGGGTCAAAAACTGTGCCGTTAGATTCCTCCAAATCTGACCGGAAAAGCAAGGTGCGGTCTTCAAGCGCCAAGCATGGCCAGAAACAGCCACAAGATGCCAAGGGTGCTCTCTGTTCGATATCTGAAAGATTTGAAGCAAAGAAATCATCTTTTCCTGCGCAACTTTCAAGCAACGATTTAGATAACAGTAGCAAAACGGAGTTGAAGGTCAATCAGCTTGTAATAAAGAACAATCACCATTCACACGCTGAAGACACGAATCAAGGAAAGTCGCACTCTCAATCTGTCTGCGAGAACGTAGAAACGTCTGGCAAATCTGCTGAAGTAGAATCTCCTGATCCATCTGCTAAGAAGAAAAACACAGGCAATGAAATGGCCTCCCAAGAGCTAAGCAGCGAGGTGCAGAACAACAGCAGTAGCACGTCATCTTCCAACTCACGAGCAGAATCCCCGACCGGCGAGTTAGCACGCGACGGATTTTCCGCATATCCGACGTCTGCCCTTCGCAGAGCTTCAACGACTTCCACGTTCGAAACGCGGGGCAGCGACACCAGCGGAACCGGAAAAACGGCATCGATGACGTCGGGCTCGACGTCATACTTCACATCGACGTTCTCAACCCTTTCGGGACCCTCAAAAAGCTCCCGGACCGAATCGAACAGCGCGAAGGCCGGATACCAGCAAAGACAAGCTTCAACCTTCTCCAGGATGAGCACCTCGCACACTATTCCGGTTGGCGACGCCAGCAGCCGGTTGCTGAAAATGTCTTTGAAACGAGAGTGGACTCAAGTGGAGCTGGCCCTCCGCTACATGGCTAGGTCGGACCCAGGCTTGTTTGTAGTAGATGATGTAAGTTCAGATTTTTCGCTCTGACTTTTGTCGGCCAGGAGTGAAGTTTGACCATTAACGTTCTGTTTTGAAATGAGGCTTTAAACACTAATTCACAAGCTTCTAGGTTCTTCAGGCAGCTGACCTCGTTTACCCAGTTTTTTTCCGAAACTACTATAAAATTGCAGAATTCAAATGCACTGACCACGTTTGCAATTTTTTATAGTGCATTTGTGTGGACAGTTATGTCTCTTTTACCCAGTCCAGTCTATTTTGAAACTTTCCAACATTTCAAGAAATTTCATTGTTGTTACGTTCAACCAGGTTAGCGTTAAAAATACTGTAGGGGCTGGTTACCATAGAAATCAACCCGGGCACCAAACCGTTGATAGGAAGCGATTTAGGTTTCAAAAAAAACGAGGAAATTTTAAGGATATGTAAAAAATATTGACTCGGTTTCAACTTTGTATACAAGTAACACAACTAGAAATTAATCCAGTCAAATGAAACCCGTGCCAACTATCAATAGATCGTAGTCTAACGATGTATCAAGAAATTTTGAAAACCGAAACCTTGAGTCTTAATAACTTCTTACTTTGTTTTCAAACTTAAGTAAATGCTTAGCTGCTCTAGTGTGCATGAACCTAACCTCTAAAACGGCGTCGTTCTGGCCTCAGGCCCGTAGCCACGGGAGTACAATCAGGGTAGTGCCGCCCATATTTTCTTGTGCTCCAAAAATTTTGTTTTAAACACATAGTAAAAACAAAAATATTTCCCTGTAAAAATTTACTTTGTCCGCCCCCAACTTTCAATCCTGGCTACTGGCCTGCCTAGATGTGTATGTGTCGGGATCCGAATCGCTGATTCGGAAGAGACTTCAGGCCATCTCTTCATGAACGGTTTTTGCTGGTGTTTGTGGAACTATTCTTGAAGGAGTATTTCGCTAACATTGTCTTTAACGCGCAGGAATCAGGAGTCAATCCATTGATGCTTGCGTCACGCGACAATAGAATCGTGGTGGTCGAACGATTGCTGGAAATGGGAGTGAACGTGAACGACAGAGCTCAGGTAAACGCAGAAGTGTGCTATCGGATTTGCTACTGAGTGCTGTTTTTCGAAATCTCAGGCTCGGTTTTTCTTACATTCTACGAACAGAATTGTTGTGACTGCAGTTGCCTTTCATGTCAGGGCGGCGCGTTTGTTGAAAATTTGAATTGAATGTATTGCAAATCTGCTCAACAGCGGAGTTACAGTGCTGCAAACCAAAGCAACGGCAGTGATTCACCATACCGAGCTTATGCCGTTTTTTGCGATTTACAAGTTTGGTTTTGTGTTCAAAGACAGCATTTTTAAAGATTTAGGCAATGTTACAGGTTAGTAGATGGTTTTTATCCATTGCTTTCATTAAAATCTCGCGTAACCCTTGGCACAGCAAAGACAGCATCATCGCTTCGGTTATTCTATTGCTGTTTACGTTATTGTTCAGGACATTTTTTGGATCTGAGAGGGGAGATCCCGCTTCTGGTCAGAAACTTGTTTTTCGGCTTCAGTGACTTACGTCAATAGCTTACGCTTTGGCGGAACTCTCAGTCGAAAGTCGGAGGCAAAAATTGGCCCCACTTGGTAAAATTGTAAATATTCAGCTTCAAACCACGATTTGTCGAATAACTAAGCTATGGCGCGTTCTAAAATGTTTTCGAGCTGTATTTGGAATCAACCTCGTCAAACGCACTGAGGTAGGCTAACCGATATAATTGGAAACATGTTTGGACAGCCATAACATGTCAGATTTATTTATAATTGAAACCTTTGCTGCCATCGTAGGTCTAGTCCTTTTAGGTTACTTTCGGTCGGTGTTCGAACGTCTTAACCTGAATCCAATGAGATTATTTAATGTTTGCGCCTATACGCTCAACTCATCTCTTATACCAGGACTCCAGCGCAAAGTATCGGTACTTAGTGACTTAGGCTTTCAATGTTACGCCGCAAAGCGCTGTTGCAATTTTTAGTTGCTTCCTGGAAAAATATAAACTGTGAAAGAACTAACCTAAAGGTGGGTTACAGCTCCATTCAATTCAAACGCACTGTAGAAATCAGTGCTTATTTAGGTTTGCACCGAGGCTGGAAAAATTCAGGCGTTTATGTTGCTCCTGAATGTTTTCGAAGTCATTGAAAAAGGCTTTGTGAGATATGGGCTGCTATTTTTACTCATACAGCACCCAAACAAACATGCAAGCCCCGCCCCCGTGTTGGGAGGTAATCTACAAGGCACGATGTCATAGGCGTAGCCAGGGGGAGGCAAAGGGACCATAGCACCCCCAAATTTTTAAAAAATATAGTCATTTTGTGCTTTGAGAGGCGTTTTTCTGAACAAAATAGTATTATTCGCCTGAAATGAAACATTTTGCCCCCCCCCCAATTTTTGGGCTGGCTACGCCACTACACCATGTGGACCTTATGCAGCTAAAACGAAAGTGAAACAACAACTTTTGAAAATGCCAATGAACTGAAGATAGAAATTACAAGAAAACGTTTCGGAATCAGTTTTTCAAATCGATTTGTTTGTTCGCGTTAGGTAGATGACATTATTAACCTCAAGTCAGTAGAAACGTGGTTTCCTATTGGACGCGGGAAAAGTTTGGCGGACATGACTTCGAAAACTGTCGTTGAATCAAAGCCATGACAGTCAGGTCTAGCTCTTCATTGTTATCCACGGATATGGGCAGGGCTGGCCCTAGCAGATGCGGGGCCCAATGCAAGACCTAGGCGCGAGGTCCCTCTGAGCAGTGGTCTATCTGTAAAGGGTGGGACATGGTGGAACGCATGGAACGCAGATGTAACGTCCTAGAATTAGAATTGAGCACGTTTGATAACGTTTGATGATTAGAGGAAAGTCATCATTCGTTCAAACGAGATAATTGTTTGCTAATAATGAGGTCTATAAGACGTTTCTGCAATTCTCGAGCGCAAGGAATACCTGGCAAAAATGAACAACCTGCCCACACAGCATGACGCGGGGCCCCCATAGGAGCAGGGCCCAATGCAGCTGCATCGGCGTATGGGTATGGGCGTCGGAAGTTGGGGCAGGAGGGCCTTCGCGCCCCTGAATGTTGAAATTTGACATTTTCCTATTAACGTTTTAGTAAAAAGGTTGTTTCTTAGCTTCAAGTGGGAAAAACGAAATTTCACTATTTTGGCCCCCCCTGAAAACGTTGGGCTTCTGGAAACATCTACTATTGGCTCCCCTGGAAAAAAACTTCCGATGCCCATGTCCACCTATCGATCCTATTGTTCCGATGCGCACGGATGCGATAGAAATCTGCTTAAAATAACCACTGAAACGAAATTCGTGAAAAAATATGACGAACGTTCTGCAAACACTTGTCACCGTCATAAGTCAGGATGCGAGGGAGTCTCCACTTTATCAACGATAGCGAATGTTACTATTACTATTACAAGGGGATACATGATAAAGTCTAACGTCTATTTAGAATAGCTGATTGCTTTGTATTGTTCCTCTGTTCGCCCAAGACTCTTATCTGTTATAACGTTGCCAAGTTACAGCAGGTTGAATCCTAGACATCAGTGCTGTTGTCTGTTTAGGATGGACAAGCAGCCATTCACTTCGCTGTGGCGAATGGGAGAGAAGATATTGTGAATCTGCTCATTAAAAAGAAAGCCGATCTCAGTTTGAAAGGAGGAGTGAGTACAAAAATTTTTCTTCCGAAACTGTAGGAAAGCAAGCTCATGGGCGTCCGCAGGGGGGCCAAATGGTCATTTTCCCTCCCCAGGAAATTGGGTCTAACAACCAAAAATTTCTAGAAAACAGAAAGGCAGCAACTTTGCTCTGTTGATTTGATTCTTGCAATGACAGTTTATTTGCCGGTATGACACTCACACTGCACAAGAGCAAGGTTTACTGTTGTGGTGTCATGCAGTGATGAGCTTTCAGTTTACGCATGTCCGCTCCTTTGCCTGCAGGCCCGTAGCCAGGTTTTAAAGTTTAGAGGGAAAGATTTTTGTGTTGATTGTATGTCCGAAACAAATTTTTCGGTACACAACACAATTTAGGGGCACAGCCCCCGTGTCTACGGGCCTGTTTGCCTACAGAGGCAGGTTGCAAACCTTGCGAGCGTATTCTACTGGTTGCCTTCATTGCGTAAAAATAACAAGGCAACAAAGGTTCACTACAAGTTATGGTAGTAGGCGTTTTATCGCACGTGACTGTTGAAAGCAGACATCTTGGCAGGTAATGCAGCGAGCTGTGATTGTGTAGTTTTATATTGTGTGAAAAGAAGCATGGGTGAATCTGTAGCAATGCTTCCACAAGCTTGACAAATGTACTGTTGGTGTAAGACTGAGTGTGACCAATGTGCCCCGAATCATAGGCGTAGCCAGGGGGTTAGGGAACCGTGCCCCCCATTTTAAGCATATCTAATCATTTTGTGCTTTGAAAAGCGACGTCCCAAACAAAAATACTGTTGTTCGCTTAAAATCAAGCAATTTTGCCCTCCCCCCAAAATTTTGGGCTGGCTACACCACTGCCCCGAATGAATAGCTTGATCAAAACTATGCTTATGCTGGCTTCTTTTGACACAGTACAGAACCATGTGGCGTGTTAGAATACATCCATGCAGGCTTGTGGGAATCTGTCTTAACCGTTAATGCTTCGTTCTGACTCAAGTCTTTCTAGGCAAAATAAAGTCATAATTTGTGGCTTCGTTGACATCCATGGCAATGTTTTTTACATTAAAGACCATGGAAATATTTCTTTGAAAAGAAGTACCCAGTTAAAAGACTGCAGATAGCCTGTGAAGCGTTTTGTGAACGTCCATTTGTATTACATCATCAGCAACCTGAAACGGATAAAGAATATGTCGACGTTCCCCCCCTGGATAAATTTCTGAGGACGCCCATGGCCACGCTTGCATTTGTTGCTTCTAGCACGCTTTGGTTACGTTTTCAACACGATGACGTAGATCACAAGGTTTGATGAGAATAAGAACTTGCCCGTAGTCAAAGTAGAAAATCGTTTCCAACAATGGAAGGTGATCCACATTCACATGCAGTTTCAAGATGCATGGCATGCATGTGGCTGCTGGCCGCTACGCAGCGGACTGTAGACCACACAACGCGTCCTTGGGCGCGTACAAAATCTGTCTTGTTTTAGTGTGGCCCGTGTAAATCAACCATGAGTCATTAGCAGGCCTGTCGCCAGGGTTTAGCAGCAGAGGGGGCCAAAAAACAGAAGGAGGGGCCACATTTTGAAATACTGTATTGGATGTATGCAGCAACCAGGGGGCCAAACGTGAAATGGGGGGGCCGGGCACCACTGGCCTCCACGCTGGCGACGGCCCCGGTCATTACGCTATGGGGTTCCGTTCGTAGAAAAATAAATTGCACCTTATGTGGGACACATGTAGCTCTCACACATTGCTAAATCATCGGACACATTTAGCTCACAGAGCACTAATTCATTCAGACAAATATAAAATCAATTCAGACAAATGTAACACATCAACTGTTATATCGGACAGATATAACTCAGAAAGTGCTCGTATTTAGGAGCCATGCATAAACAGCTCTGAAGCGTGAAAACTTAAGCAAGATTGATTGGTTGGGAAACTGTCATTCCACTAAGATGTCACGCTTGAGTCCTGTATCAGCTACATCAACGCTTTGTAAATTATTCTTGTGTCTGTCCGATTTAACACTATGATAATCTGTTCGATTTCGCAGTTTGTGAGCTATATCTGTCAGTAACCTACAACTATAACATTCGATGTGTTACATCTGTCCAATGCAGCACTACGTCAGTTAAATGTGTTTGATTCGGCAGTTTGTGGCCCGATATAGCATGAAATACATTTGTTGTTCTAACGGACCCCCGAATTAAGTAGTGATAACGTGACTCGATTCAGTCACTATAGCGTGACTCGATTCAAACGATGTTGTGAAGAACAGACTCGAGTTACGTTTTTTTACCGAATGACTCAATTTACAATCAATGACTCGTGTCAGGTCATTTTTACAAAATCACCTAAGATGTGTTTGACAAACCCAGCTAGTTTGCACACTAGGAAATGAGTTTTTGTTGCCTCAGTGACGCATGATTAATGTTGGCTCAAATTTACTGTTGTGACTGTGTCTCGTACTCATAGTGATATTATACTAGATCAGGGTTCCTAACCTGGGGTACATGTACCCCTGGGGATTTGCCTATCTGAAGGAGAACATTTATGGTTAGCAACAGAAGGTAAAAGTATATATGTTTTTTATTTAGTTCCAAATATTTATGCATATTATCAAGTGAATATCATTTTCAAAAATCGTAATATGCTTATAGAAAAATATATCTATGATTAACCATGACAAAATTAATTTTGTCATAACGAATTTCAGGGGTACATGCTCATGTGTCGAAACGCTGAAGGGTTACATGGTCAGAGAACGCTTGGGAAACCCTGTGCTAGAATTTCGGGAACGGGTATTCCACCTAAGATAGCGGTAGAGCTGAGTTTTTGCGTAGCACTGAGGTACCAGCAACACTCAATACATTGGACACATTGTTGTTTAATGTAGTATTTACATATCGTTATCGTGGCATTCAGCCTCATACTTTTACTTTGGGTCTTTTCTTTTGTTGGGCCATGTGAAGGACAGAGACGTATATTTAGTGTAGCAAGGTTAGGCTAGACTTGTGGAATTCACTGAGAGTGAAGGAGAAAAGTAAAATGAAAGCTAAAAAACTGTTTTCACCAAATGCTAGGTCTAAGTTACCTGGTAACAAAAGTGCTGAAACAACATTGGACACCACTTTTCAGCTCCTTGAGCACCATTTTGTAGCTCGTGTGGCGCCATTTTGTAGTTTGGTTGGGTACCAATTTGTAGTAAAAAGAACATAGAGAGAATGTTAAATTTCATTTGACTCGACTTTCACTTGAGGTTGTAAACCAAATACTTGGAGTCACTCTCGAGAAAATGTTACATGACTCGACTCTGACTCGAAGGGCTTTTGACTGGACTCGTGACTCGACAATTATGACTCGGTTACATCACTAATATTAGGTCACCCGTGGTCATGAAATATTTTGTAAGTCCGCACTTTTGTGGAGCTCACATCTATCCAATGGCCACTACGCTTCAATACCCGGGACACTGCCCTAGAGCAGGGGTTCCCAACCTTTCGCTGACCTTATACCCCTTCAGCATTCCGAGAGATGAACATGTACCCCTTCAGTATTTCAACAAATGAGCATATACCCCTTCAGCATGTTCACAAACGAAAATGCACCCCTAAAATTTCCTATGACAAAATATATTATCATGTTCATTCATAGATATATTTAACAATAAGGATATAATGATTTTTGAAAATAATACTCAGTGATATATGTATAAATATTTGGAAATAATTGATATGTAAATATATTTTTCCCATCTTCTGCTAACCTTAAATGTACACCTTCGGACAGGCAAATGTACCCCTGGGGGTGCAAGTACCCCAGGTTGGGAATCCCTACTTTGGAAAAACAACAGACACCGGCGTTTAATGAAATTTATTTGGTGTAATACAGTTTTATTTTGGGTTTGCTTCAATCAACTGCCTTCATTGTAAAAAGAAATACGCATTTCTGGCAGTGTTCAAGTTTCAGCGAAGCAGGTTTTTCGAACGGGAAAAAGATCAATCTACTCTGAGCTATAGCACTGAGTGCTGGAAGCAAACTATCAAGAAACCGTCAAAAAGTATATAATCTGACAAAACACTTTTCAAAACTAAAGTTTCACATTCATTTGCTTGCTGCTTTCAGGAAAGCCAGCAGCTTCCACTGCACGTGGCTTGTGCGCGAACAGGAAACAACTCGGCACAGATCACCCAAGCCTTGCTGCGCAGCACTCCGAAGCATCTACGCCTCGAGCCGGACAAGGTGAAAAGTTGCTCAGCAGGCTGCTTTCATTTGCAGGCTGATTTCAAAACTGTTCAGCAGCTGCTGCTTTGATTTGATCTAAAGATGAGGCGTAACCAAAAGGGTGAAGTAACAAGACAGACTCTCCTGAAGGGAGAAATGAAACGCTACAAGGGTAACACACATTAGCGGACTGTATATCCAAACGTTTTGGTTCAATATGTAATGATCTGAATTAGAGTTGCATCAACAATTACATGCCTTCAGTTCAATTACAGTTGCAAATACTCCTTCAAAATTTCACTTGCATTGCAATTATGCAAACATTCTTTATAATTATAATTCCAAATTAATGACAAGGTATAAGTAATTACATTCATCTCTATAACAAATTGTATTTGATCTAAGTCAGACTTATGCACATCCAATCAAATCACCGCATGAAATATCCGAGATATTTCGCCGCTGACTCACAAAACTGCAGCGAGTTACATGGCAAGTTTTTCACTGATTTTTGTTATGCGTTTTTAGTTGGGCAACAAAAATATGGGTAACTGCGAATGGATTTGTTTATAAACATACTAGTCTGCTTCCAGCTCGTCCACATTTTCAAGCTAGTGCTTTTGAAAAAAATCCTGTACAAAACATGTAATTTCTGAAACTGACTCCTAATCCTACCCTGCACTTTTCGAAGGCAGAAAGCTATGAATCATGTCGCCCCTTCCCAGGACCATGTCAGTGCACTGCTGTGGCAAGGTTCTTCGTTGTACTCCACAGCGAAACAAAAGTAGCAAATGTAGATGGTAAGATGATCAGCACGGGAAAGGCCGAAAAATGTATCATTCTGTTGAAGTTGACAATTTTCACATTTACGATCTGTGTGTTCTTGTAAACAAAAACAAATGAATTGCGATATTTCAACAGCAAGATGAAACAAAAAAAAGAGTGAAACCAGAGGTAACCAAACTTTTTGAAACAGACAGCTACTTCTTGGCAGGGTTGTTGTAAAAGAAATGACCCAAAAAAACCCACCCGGTTTTTTTAAAGCCCACTTAAAAAAACCCACCAAAAAAAACACTCTGCACTTTTCCTTTGAAAAATATACTAAGAAGTAAAAAAATAAGCAGGAAACTTGTACAGTTAACCGTAAATTCTTTTTTAATCAAACAAAGCGAACGGCAACGAAATTCAAAGGAATTGAAAAAAAGAAGAATAAATCGAACAGTTTGAGTAAATTCTAATGGCTATTTTCGTCAGTTCTCTTAAATCAGAATATTTTTAATTAATTTGTCTGCCTTCTCTGCATCTAAACTTTTTCTGATTTTGGACCATACCAAATCATATATATTGAAAAAAAGCACTCTGTAGATGCTGAACTAGCAGGGCATGCACATAAACTTGACATTAGACTGCAGAGTTGTGTGGGAATGGTTTTTCTCTGTTTGTTGTGCGCATGCTTGCCAAGCCTTACCATTTAGAAGTGAACTGACCAACAACACTTTGCGAAAATAAAGATGGGGTACATTTCTTTACTATCAATTTTAAATGCCATAATAGGTACAACAAGTTATTATTGCGTAATTCCAAAAATAGTGATAATGCACGATGGAATAAAAACAATTCAGAATGGGGTTTTCCGTTTTCCTTAAAAAAAGAACAAAATCTTGTTTCTTTTAAAAAAACAAAAAGAACGTTTTTTTACCCAGAAAACACCAGGTAGGTTGGGTTCTTTTTGAAAAAAAACGGGTTTTTCTCAACCCTGCTTCTCGGGTACCGATTGATGCGAAGGGCTGCCAGTTTGGTGCACACTTCTGAAATATACAATTTGCTCAATAACTATGTTAGTGCTAATAACAAGCGCGGATTTACCATTAGGCTAAAAAGGCTTAGGCCTCTGGCTCCCGATTTTGAGGGTCCCCAACATTTTTGGACTAAGGGCAATTTCCATCATTTCTGTGAGCAATTATATTTGAATTTATGTTTTGGTTCAACGCACGTTTTTTTTACTATGCCGCTAACAACCGATCTCTATAGAAGAATGAGCGCGAAGGATTGAAGTGAATGACGATGAGCATTCTCTTTTTATGGCGTTGAGAACTGGTTAGTGTCACGTATAATGTGTGAAACAAAGCGCCTGAATCCATTTTTCAGATTACACGAGGCCAGTGAGTTGCTCAATGAATATATAATGGGATTGTGGTCAGATGACTTCACTGCTGCCTTTTTCGTTCATTTCATTATGACTGTTTTGGTTCCTGATATGATATCGAGGGAATTCAGAATAAAGTAATATGTTTTGTTTATGAATTGGAACAACTCATTCAGTGGATGTAATGAGCACGTGTAGTGCTAATTTGTATGACATCAGTCGTCGCAAACCTTCCAGAAGGACCCCCAAAATAAAATACCCGGAAATGAAATTCACTTCCGGTTAATAATGATGATATTGATAAGTTACAAGCTCAGCATCCACCACTAGATCTAAAGAAAACAGACAAACCCGGCAACCGGTGAAATATGATAATCACGTGGAGCTTTTTCCAAATGCAGACAACCCTTCGGTACATTTGATATTTTGCGGAAATTATTAGAACAACTTCCCGTACGAGTTGCGGTAGGTTAGGTGCTTACTGTAAAATCATTGCCATCTACGTTTGCGTTTTTACGTACGGAAGTTGTTTGCAACTATAGATAAATAAAGATATTCTGAAATGAGTTTTTTATATGCGCAAGCTACCTTGCTTTATTTTAAAATATGCGCAAGCTACCTTGCAAAATATCACCGTGAATGTGACTTAATGCCATGTATACCATTTTATTATCACTGCATCTGGCTTCCATTTCACTTCATTTGTCAAACGGACGCCAGGTCGCGCCGCTGTTTTATTTCAGGGCGCGACGTTAGTTTTGCTGGGCACGTTGCGTAACTCCAGCTGTCCGGACCTTGGCGCGAGGCCTGTCTTGACTGGGACGCAAGCCGTTTTGTCTGCACAGCAGGGGAAAGTCATTGGGCGATCTGTCGGTAGGCCGGAATTGATAGCACTTTGATTGTGTGCCAAAGGAAGATATGTTTGCAGCCTTGAAAAGTATTGTTTGTGGACAGCGGAAATGCCTCTGCGTCGCCTGTTGGCAGCCAAGTAGCCCGTTCAAGTATTCTAGCGTCTAGCACCCCTTCCAAGCCTTAAGCAGGTACGATTCCACCTGGAAATATGACTTTCAGCGAAAGGGGAATTTTTTGTGATAGAAAACCTAAAGATGTCAAATAGCAATTCGTGACTCTAGAGGCAAATCGCTTCGAAAACAGAAGAATGCGTTTTTCATGGAGTGCTTGCGCGTTTTTGTTGTGATCCCATGGGAAATCTTCTTGTTAAAAAAATGTGAAATTCCCGGACAAATCCCAACTCTCATCCGTGCTTATTGTCCTGACTTGAACATGTTTGAAAACTGTATATCAAAACGTTCACTAATCTCAATCTTACACGATCATAAACTCCACTGCCGTAGTCGCATACTGGAGATGAATTTGATCTCATTGAAAATTAATTAATAGGGCAAAGCATTCGAACATTCATCATCGGCGTTTGGGCTTTGTGTTGTTGTTCCTTAAATTTTCCCAAATTTTATTACCTGCCTGAGATACCTTTCGCATTACTTTGCAGTTGAATGTGTTAAACAAATACCCTAAACATTTCTCTCAGACCTGCAGTGTCCCAACACTTTTGAAAACTTTCAATTTCTGTAGTAATCTCAATTTCAGAGCTATTTCATGGTTTGATACTGAAATGCCCCTCCCCGTTTCAGGCTTCAGATTGCAAATATTAAATTTATAACTCTCAAAATTGTGGGATCAGCTTCCATCGCGTCTTCACAGTGCTCGAAACCTTGTCTAATTTTCTTATTTCATTTTTCGCACGCGCGCATTAAGACATTACTCTTAGTGCAAACGTGCTCTTTTCCATAAGTTTCGGCGTAGCAGAGGGTAACCACTTTTGTCTTACCGGGCCTTTTTAGCGCACGCGCGCCATTTTAGTAATCATTTGTTGGTTATGATTCGTTTTTGGTGTGGGCCACGAATTGCCCATCACGGCCGAAGACTGACAAAGTCTTGAGGCGCATCGCAAAGTACATGCAGCTTCAAAGCCACTCTTTTCTATGCTCAGGATGGAAAGATTTCTTTATTCCACGCTATCGACTCGAACAACCAGGGCGCGTATCGCGACCTGTTGAGTCAATACGCCGACGAACAACTGCGCTACCAGAATCCAGTTAATGGCAACACAGTGCTGCACATGGCTTGCGAAAGACGAGATGCCGAGATGGTCCGCTTGTTTTGCAAGAAGGGTGCTCTTGTCAACGTACAAAACGTGAGTATCTTTGCGTCTGCTTCATTCGTGATTCATTTATTTCAAGTTGCCTGTACATAGTGTGTTTTTCGTTCTTTGGAGTTTGTTCGTGTTTACACACAACTATTGGGCAAAGTTTGAAGTTCCATGCGTTCGAAAACTGCGGAACAGGCCAACACCATGGTACTTTCCGTTTGTACCATGGCGCTTTCAAACATCCGTAGATTCTGGCGAAAGTTCAAGAGCCTGCGAAGGAACGCGCTGATTTTTGTTGTTCTCTCGAAAACGAACCCATTGAGAGTAAGAGGAAAAAAGGTTTGAAGTTTCCGCAGTAGACGCTTGCAGCCGCTGTCACCTATTGGATGATTCATCAAAAAGCAACAGTGAAAACCTATTGTGCAACACTGTCTTTTTCAACCTTTTTTCTGCAGCGGAACCTTCAGCTAATGTTTGCGTTGCACATGGAACCCTAGGCAATGATCCAAGTGTCTATCCTACTTTCTGTAATAAACCAGATGGGTAGCAATTTCGCATCTATGTTTTATTTCTGTTTCGGCAGAACCACTGGCAGCCACTCGCGGAACTCTGAGGTTCCGCGGGATCTCGGTTGAAACACACTGGTGCAACACTAGAAGAAAAATGCATTTTGAAGAAAAATCTCCGCGTAATTCGTAGCTACGCGGCTTTTATCACCGCACATCTTCAAAGTTCAGATCGTGTCATGTTCAACACTCCTCCTTGAAAGTACTTTTCTACCACTATGACGTTCCGGTTCGCTTAAACGTTTTGACGTGCGAAAATATCCTCGCCTCGTGTACCCAGTCGCCCCGGAAACACGTGTTGAAATTTAACTGCGAATCAAATAAAACGGGAGTTGTTTCAATAAAATGTCGTTGCTGAGTCGATTGAGACCGAGTGGCAGCCATGTATTGATTTGCGAGACGCACAAGTGAATTTTCTCCTTGAAAGTGGCTGTGGTCACAGGCTTTGATTGTTGCGTCACACTTGCTGAGTCGCACGGCAAACATGTTTGCAGTACCTCGCGTTGGCTCCTTTCCTGGCGCCTGGCGTGGGCCCTGTTTACTTCCAGTGCGCTTGCTACTGCCTGTGCTATTGGCAACGAACGATTACACGGATAAAGCATGTCCCTTAATACGTTGAACACACCCTTTTCCAGTTGCTTGTTGGGAGCATTTAAGCCAAGGGTCTCAAAGTCAAATTGCTACGAGAGCCAAAGGAGGACCAACAGAGTAAACCGAGGGCCGCATTATGACGCTGACGCTAAAAAGCAACTTCTACATGTTGTTTCCTGCGAAAGGTATCATATCATCAGCTATAGGCAAGCCATTTCTAGCCTTCTCTCTGAGGAACTTTTTCACTTTCTAACCGAGAACTTTTAAACAGCGGTGATTAAACTAAATAACGTAAATGTTAATTATTTGAAAACTCCTAAAAAGCATCGCGGACCGCATCAAACGCCCTCGCGGGCCACATGTTTGAGATCCCTGATTTAAGCTCTAGACTTCAGTGACATTTATCGTAAAATGGGTCTGTCACGTCACCCCGCCGGGTGGATAGTTGGAAAGTATGCAGGCGAAGGTCCATGTGCGAATGTCTTGCTGGAGCTTTAGAGGAAAGCTGATTGCCCTCGTGCCGTTTTCAAAACGTGTTTGTTTTTTATAAAACTAGAGATTGAGTATTTTTTGATGTTGAGCTGCACAGGCTCAGCTCGACCACAAACTTCCAAAGATTTGCAAATTCATCTCCAGTTATGCGGCGTATTCTTACCTAGCTGAGAGTATAGTCCTAAAGTAAATTGTGCTATTGATCTTCTTTCTGCTGAATGAAAACCGACCTATCAAAAGCTCTACTTTATCCTAAACAGTGAAGTTTGTTTGGTGGCAGATCTTCGCTACTGGTGAACGAACCTTTAACTTCTGCTCGCAATTAGTAACAAGGATTAAGCACGTGACATTACTGCGCAATTTGGAACTGCGACACTTTTCTGAAATCGCTACCCGTTCCTTTGTTATGCATACTGATTGCAATTTTCGGTTCGCATTGAGACCCCACGCAAATGCAACCTTTATTTGCAGAAGGAGGGATCCACAGCCTTGCACATCGCAGCGGGCATGGGAGATGTTGTTATCATAGATTGCTTGTACGCGCACAAAGCAAATCCGGACCTGCTTGACCACCTCGACAGAACGCCCTTGCAGATTGCAGCGGTCAAAGGTAACCGAAACGACGATGTGTTGGTCCTTAAAAGAGTTTTTTGTGTAACACGTAACTTGCTTTTTGTAAAGTGTGCTTGGGTTATGAAAGGCGAATGGTGAAAATAAACTTTTTTATTTATTCCGGCGTTTTCTAAAGAAAATGCACTTTGTTTCATAAAATATACTTCTTTTATTAAAGTTCATCTTGGTCGGAAGTAGTATGCGTAAAAAGTGGGCAAAATCGGACGTTTTTGAGCGTATTGACTCGCCTGTAATTGAGAGTCAAAACAAATGAGCACAATAATGTGCAACACGAATTCGAGTGAACCATATAACACGACGCAAGCCTTCGTTTTATTTATTTTCTTTTTTTAATTCATTAAAGTGTTCTAATCTGACTGAATATATGAAGTAATACAATTCGTTGTGCACACGTACGTATGGATTGAAAGCTTTGGCAGGCAAGATGGATGCTTTCGGTTGCACACACGAAACCTGCTCAGCCGATTTTTCATTGAGCTGAATTTGTTTCTTCACGATACCTCGGTCTTTGCTTTTATGGCATTTTACGAAAAAATCATGCAAACAGGGCAAAATACATGCTCACTTTCAATCCTTACTTTTAAGCATTTGAGGACGGTGTCATCAATCCCATGGTATTTTTTGCGTTGCAGGACATACTCCAGTCGTGGAGCTGCTTGCTGACAAGTTTCCCAAGTCGGTCCTCCGCCGTACAAAGGTAATGCCCAGTGCAAGCCCGCACTCATTGGCCGCAACCGGGCAATTTCCTCACCCGAAATCTTCAAAAACATGCTTAGTTGTTAGGCACAAAAAATCACAATCATTTCCCCCTTCCCCCCAAAAAATATCTGCAGTGTATGAAATAGTGCGCCCCGTGTATTGAGAAATGTGCGCAGCACGTGTCAAACACTTTGCCAAGTCTTATTTGGTTGCAATATTAAAAGCTTTTCAAAAAGTCAGCACGCTGATCGCTATCTTTGGAAAGAAATCTATTCACAGCCAAGAATCAGTCCCCGTGTTCTTATCGGAGAGTCTATTACATCTGCCGTGTAGGCACCTTCAGCGCTTGTTAAAACAGAGCATGGAATACACTGGTTGTTCGTTTTTTTAGCCGTTTTTCTCATTTTTATTTACAAGCGAAGCCACGGTGATCTTTGACACACACTGCATGCGCATGCGTCCGCAGTTGAGGGCATGTATTGCAGTTGATTGTGTTGCATGGAACCTTTGCAGGATGGCAGCACTCTCATGCACATCGCTTCAGAGCGCGGACATCCGGATACTGCTTTGGCTTTTCTCAAACGAGGCGTTCCTTTGCACATGCCCAACAAGTCAGGTAAAAATGGCTTCCGTTACCAGTGGTAAAAATCGCGACGAGGATTCCAGCTGTTTGAACGCATTAAAGTACTGTAACTATTTCTTGATGCAAGTCAAATATATTTCAAAGATTCCGGCAAGCTCTTTTCCTGAACGTTGCGTTTACAAAGTCATGTTTATACAAAAGCTCATGAGTGTTGACAGGTTTGTCAACACAGCTGCACAACCCATCGCGGCAGGTTTATATAAATCTAAACATTTCAGTGCAGATTTGTAAACCTGCACAGAAATACAAATTTGCTCAACAACATCGGTGAATACAAAAGTAGGTAATTAGATAAATCAGCACAACATGTCGGTTTGTATTTATTGAACGTGTCCCGCAGATTTAGCAGTTGAGCGTGTGTGTCGCGTGACGTATAACGATGAAGCGTAACCATTAGCAATTACTTCTTTCAGCGAATCGTCGAATTGGACGACTGCGTTGCTATCGCGTTATCTTCATGCGGAAAGGAATAGTGTATCCTGCCTACTCTTGGATTTTACAGTAACAGTTACTGTAAAGGCAGCTGACAAAACTGAAACGTTACCTTCCACTGCTTGCCTCTCACTCTCACTGTATGACAAAACAGATGCATACAAAAACAAGGCTTTAAGATATGATATGAACTGTAGATAGATTAGCAGGTTTTTACACGGGAATCCCACGGGGGAACAGTGGACTTGAAATATGTCCCATGTCCCATTGTTAGTAATTTTACGTCATATAACAGAGATTTTCCGAAGTTGAATACCATTATTGTATGCTCATACCACGGTACGTCTTTCACGCAGAGGCTCAGCGCCCGGACGTAGTGATGCGGGACCACCGAAAATAAGGGCGTTGGACAACCTTTTTTAGGTGACAACTAAAAAATGTCACCCGATTTTAATTGCATTCCGCAAGTGGAAGTATAGGAGTGTGTTAGCCACGGCTTAATGGAAGCTAGACATGCACATGATATAATGTACTCTTCGTATAAATAGTTTTATGAGAATCCTATGGAATCGAATGGGATAGTCACAAATTGCCACGGGATGGTATAGGCAGGATTTTGTAAGGCGTTTTAGGATTCGGGTCCCTAAAATTGAAAATCGGGTCCCTAGAATCAGAGAAAATTATCATCGGGTCCCTAGAAGCAGAGAAAATCGGGTCCCTAGAATCAGAGAAATCGGTTCCCTACAGGTCTATACCGGGTACCTAACATTTTCCTTAAGAAAACCTGGTATAGGACAGAAAAAACCCGGCAAGCATCCACGAAGAAACACTAAAAGATTAAATATAAAACAAACGTACAAGTCTAGACCTATTTTAAAGATGTTAATAGACGTCGACCTAAGGTACTAATATGTTTCAGATTAGTTCAAGTGGTTGCCAAACTGTTGGTAATACAAAGAATTTGAGTTTTGCATTTGTGTTGTTTTCCACGGAACTACGCAGCTTGAAGTAATCGCCAGATGTAAAGGGTTATATTAATATAATCTTTGCCAAACGAAAGAATACCTACCGTCCACAATATGATAATGGCTATCGCCTATTACAAAATAAAACAATAAAAAATAAAAGAGTAATATAAAGATCTAAGCCCTCCAATCAAAACAGTGCAACGCTTGGTCAAAATGAGAAGCAATTGCGGCTAAGTTCAAGTATGTACCATTGTTCTGTTCTGCCAGAAAGCAATCTGGCTGTGTGAAGTCATCCAACATGATGATTGGTTAAAAAAGTCGTCACTTGAAAAGGTTACGTTTCAGTGCTATCTGTCACAGGTCACGCTTGATTGCTAAATCGACAGAAAGTTTTACTTAATAGTGCGCCGAAGTGTAATGCGGAGGCATGTATATCCGGAGATTTAGATCTGCATATCCGCGTTCCCGTAAGATTTCCCCATATCCACCGATGTGTAGCGTAGATTTTCATATCTGCAATGCATAATGTACAAGTTTTTACATCTGCGCAGGTTCGCAAATCTGCACGGATGTGTTGTACAGATTTATAAATCTGTCCGTTATGTAAAATACCTGTGCGAAAATTATCGAAAATAAGTGTTTTTCAAATGGTATGCCATAGTGAAGCAAGAGGAACGGCAAATTGGCCGCTGAAGAAAAAAGTTCATCCCGTTGTTGATACAAGGCTAAGTTGTGATTAACGCGTTGCTGTTTCAACGCAGGAGCCGTGTGCTTGCATTCTGCAGCCAAGAACAACCACGTCGAAGTGGTTAAAACGCTTCTGATGAAGGGAGCTCACGTTGACGCCAGAACGAAGGTTTGTTGGGAAGACAATAAATTTTACTGCATCAAACGTCGCGCGCGGTTGTAGTCTGTTGTTTCTGTGGGGGGTGCGCAGTAAACAAAGCGAACTGCGACACAAAAGTACCGGCAACTTCAGGGTTCACTTGCAAGCACTACCGGCCTCAGTTTCGGTCACGCGAGGCGTTTCAGTTTCATTGTGCATTACGTCACAATGATGGTTATCGCATGAGCAGGCACTGTTGTTTTGGGAAAGGCCACGGATTAGTTCAGGTCGAACCAAAAATTGAACGAAAGCCAAAAATTCATCAAAACAACGCACGCGCTCTCTGGCGGGTAGTACATACAGCAAAGTCATCAAATGATTGTGACTTTTGTAAAGACGCCGTCGAGTTGGAAGCTACGGGGGCGGCTTGAGGTCTGTTTGAAGGATTTAACCCTATTATCTGCTTGAGGCGTCGCTGCGTCAGACAACTGATCGGATGGAATCCATCGGCAATGTCAAAGAAAATGTGAAGTGTTTGTTATGACACGATTTTCTCGTGCAGTGAGTTTAGGAAGCCCTCCCGAGTTGTGCAACTCCGGCTTCCGCATGCTGCTAATGGGCTGCACTTGGACAGAGCATGTTAATCCCAACCAGCTTAATGTTGTGGTCAAACGTTGAAGTTGTTCGACGCCATTGCTTTTTTGTGCTGGCACTTTCAACGCGTGCTAAAACTTAGTGTAACCAAAAGTGGAAATTGTCGCACCGCCTTCAATGCTCGCTTGATTCAATCTAAAATAAGGTTGCAACAGTGTTGGTAAGAGCTACATAAGGATATGCTTTTTGATCTGGCAACTAAATTCCTGGCGCTTTTCTACTGACGTTTTTCTGAAGCTTTTCTCCAGGAACACACTCAACATTTTTGACTCCAGCAAAGCATGTTATTTTCAAACGCTATTACATTTTTGATACTACAGCGCCAGTTGGCATGATAAACATTCTGGTATAAAAAGTATTTATAAAACGTTTGTGTGCTTAAGATATTATATCTGTTCTGATCGTAAGTTCGTAACCTTTCCTAATACTAAGGTAGGTTATGTTTAGAATTATACTGAACGCCGTCGGCAAAGAAATGTACTTTTCATGGATTTCTTCTCCCAGGACAAACTGACGGCCCTGCACGTCGCCGTGCAGAACTGCCGCCCTCTTGTGGTACAAATGCTGCTCGGATTCGGAGCTCCTGTGCAGATCAAAGGCGGAGAGAAGCAAGAAACGCCGCTGCATCTCGCAGCTCAGATATCCAATGGTCAGTGATGCTTCACATGCATTGCACGCTTTGCCGAACCTCGCGTTGCCTCAGAAAAAGGACTCAACTCGTGCTGTCGTTAGCGATTGATGCCAAACTGTTCGTTTTGCCGAACGGCTTCAATGCGCGTGGAGATTGTTATATTCGAATGTGATAAAAGTGTCGCATTCGCAGGTGAACTTGTTGCTGAGATGCTGATCAAATCAGGAGCAGACGCGAACAGCGCGCGGGACGACGGCGAAACGGCCGTGCACATGTCGGCCAGGAAGGGAAACCTGAAAACGTTCAAGCTCTTGCTTGAAGAGGGCGGAGATGCAAGAACACAGTCTGAGGTACGTGGTCGCTGTAAGGGGCTGGAGAAGGAAAAACTGGCAAACTTGCACTCGTGCTATTTTCCCTTACTTTCAGAAACCGCATCAATGCTTTTGTCTTCACAGCAGAAAAACAAACATCAGAAATTTGCTGTTGGAAATGATGAATCGAACCAATATTCGAAGTGTTTATGTCGTGCACGCATTAATATTGCATAACCGTTGTTAAATGGTGTAGAACATGGGAAGGACTGCGTCACCCCCAAAGCTGAATTAAAGCTTTTGGCGAGGTGAAACTCCTGAAACATGCTTACAGCATGGCGAATGCAGTTTTTCGAAACGGTTATGACGCCCTTTCAGTTCTATAACAAGTTTTCTCGGTTGGTTGATGCCTAAGCTGTACATGTTTCGTTGTTACTGGAATGTGCAATACTTACATTTTGCTCTTAGAGTCGACATTGCAGGCAGTTAATGGAATTACAGTGTAAAAATTAACAGAAGCTCTAGGTTTGAAGTAAGCTTTAGAGGAATCGGTCGATTGGGCACCGTTTTTATAGCTTTACGATGATTCGGACATATAACTACATTCAAGTAATTAGTCCCTGCAAAGGCTACGAAGTTGAATCAATCAGCAATTTTTTTAATAGGAAATCGATTTCACGTAACCCGAACCATCCTCAGGCCCGAAATCTGCAAGCAATGCTTACAGGTGAAATGTTGAAAATCTTAAGCATGTAGTACTCGGTTCAAGCAAATAACTACTTTATTACTTACTTGAAAACCTTCACTTATTAATTGATTAAGTAAATTTTCTATTACTTGATAGTTCAAGTAATTTTATTTTTAAAAACGTTAAGATTTTAGAAGCAACGTCTGTTGCTGTAAAACGCAATATCATACAGTACATGACATGCACTGCCCGGATTAACAATAGTAGCAAATGTAGCAATTGCTACGGTCCCGCGCTGTTGGGGGCCCCGCGGTCCTTTGTGTGAAATTTGTTCTTTATTATATGCAAGATGGATATTAGAATTTAGGTGCCCGAGGCAAACCGGACCCTGTATTTTGCACATGATATACAGAAACTTTATTCGCTGAAAGCAAATTAAATATTATTTTCTGTCTGGGAATTTTCAATTTAAAATTGCATTGATTTTTATTTGCTTGAATGTTTTGAACTCTAAATGCGCAATTTCCTGTGCTTGAATTACTCAAGACACTTAAGTTATCTGTTAGAAATTACTTACTACTTCAACAATAAATTTTTGTTTCTTGAACCCAGCCCTAAAAGCAAGAGCAGATAAAAGCAAGAAAACTCTAGTCCAGTGGTCCTTACCCCGGGCTTCGTGAACCCCTTAGAGATTCATGAATATGTTTCAGGGGCTCTGTAAACCGAAATCCAATCAAGAAAATCTGCTAGTTTTAATCCGACCTTTTGGGCCATACTTTAGCTTAATCGCACCACACCCGTAGTCTGACATGTACCTCTAGGCTTAACTAGGTGATTCCATCATTCCAGTACTACCTTTATGATGTAAGAGTCCACACAATTATCTGCTAAATCTTTGCACGTGCATTGACCTGAATAAAAGACTTTTCTCGTTCATGTGCAGGCCGTCTATGTTGTATTCACTTTGGAGTGTTCGGAGTTTCGCAAAAAATACATAGATGTCTTGGGTTCCGCGAGATGGAAAAGTTTGAGAAACACTGATCTAGACCAAAGCGAATAAGTCAAAACACAAGATGCGACAAGTAACAACTGGAAAATAGGTCGTTGTCACAATATAGTTTCACTAACGCTGAAAACCTATCTGACGCTAACAGTGGCGTACGCAGAAAATTTTCATGGGGGGGTTCATTCAGTGGCATATAGTGGTCATTTGCATTTGGTGTGCGCTCTTTGTGACGTCACAGTTTGACGTCATATTCATGTTTCCAAACCAACGTTTTGGCGAAGTTGTTTGACATAATATGCATATTCTTCTACACGAACTCCTCTCTATGTGTCATAGCACTGAATATGACTATCAGCGCTCCAGGTTGCGTTATCGGAGGACAATAAACTCAACGCTACCACACAGCAGTTCATAACTGCAAAAATATCAGGCTGGCTTTTAAAACAGGGGAATAAAACACACTCATCACTGCGTCAGAGCAATTTACAACTGTAAAATGAGGCTGCACTAATGTCTTGTCGAATACGAGCAGTGGAGCATAGATGTGCGGCTGGATTGCGTGACGCACACTCCGGTTTACAAGACCGAATCATGCTATCAACTATACACCAGACTTGAGAATGCGCATAAAGTACGCAAGAAAACTTTCAATTTTTTGTTATGTATAAAAGTCCAGCAGGCTTTTATTTTTTGTTTTTCCGTACTGAGACATTATCAAGTGCGTGAATGCTTCTATGTTAACAATTGCTGTTTTTGAGCTCGTGCAACAGTTTTATCATGCTACGAAAAACCGGTAATGAAACCAATGCGGTCAGCTCTTGTGCTGCTCAGCCACAGCAGACAAAATAAAGTCAATTGTTTCGAATACAGGGGACTATCGCGGAACACAATCTTTAAGCATGCGCAGTGAACGAAAGGTCTGCAAAAAGTGGTGTGATGGTTTCTGGATGCAGACGATAACCCAGATTCCCACCAAAACCTAATTATTACTTTTTGGCCCATTTACAGTGTTCCTTGAAATTTGCATGTAAATTCATTCCGTGGTATTTGCATTAAGTCGACAAATTAACAAGCAAAAAGTATGCGAAAACAATTAATCTCCTTTGCGCAGGTAATGAAGTTTATGTAAAATATCAAGCTCAAGGGGGGTTTTTAACCCCAAACCCCCCTTGCGTACGCCCTTGGACGCTAATTGCGGAGCAACGAAAACGCAGCTACGAGCAAGGATGCAGTAACTAAACCATAGATGGCAGTGGACTGCACAAGCAAAGGCGGCAGTGAAGTCGGTTGACTGACGCACTCTGGGGAGGGCGTTTAAATGGAAACGTTGAAAAGGCAGATACAAGAGTCGGTAACTACAAACTGTATGTGTGGTAAGAAAGGAGATCAGACAATTGGGTATTGCGAAATGACAAAAAAATGTTTGAATGAACAACGCAAATTGACATGAAAAAGAAACAAGAGTTAATTTGCCGAAGGAAGATCATGCTTTGAATGTAAGTTTGTAGTGTAAAGACGTGTTGTACAATCAGATAAAGGGTTAACGGAGCCATTCACAACTAGATCCAATCAGAAATTTAACTTCTTGAGTAATCGTAAGAAAACCGCTGTCGTAAAAGAAGATTGTCACTTCTCTTTTGATGCTTTTCGGTGATGTGGTTTGTGTTCCATTGCAAGAAAAGAAGTATGCGTACGTCACTCGTCTGCATTATGGCTTGAGAAACATATTATTACCAGGGTAGGTTTTTTCTAAATACGTAATTTAAAATGCTGTAGTCACTGACTGGCTATTTAGGAGGCACAGACCATATGGAAAACAATGCCGACCGCAAAACCTACTGGGAATAGCTGTTGGAAAACGCCGATCTATGAAATAGCAGTGGTGTTTGGATACTTTGGTATCAAAACTGGTTTAGAGAAAGATCCATGCTTTTTACTACCGCCAAAACGCCCGACTCCGTTCTTCAAATTGATTTGTCACGCCAATGATTTTGTCGCAGTTAGTCGCCCGTAATAATATTGTTTGAATATAAACAGTCTGCGACGCAGTGGACGTTGGTAATGCATGAAATGGACAACTTCATCACAAGAACGTCAGTTGCATTTGCGACATTGGTAAAGAATTTAAGTGTTCTTTCAAACCGCTCTCACCTTTTAACACCCCACTATTATTTCAGTTAACACCAATAAGAAACTCACAATGTCGTGAAAACAAAACTTATCTCTTTTAGCTTACTGAGGATGCAGACAGGTTCTGTGACAAACTCAACAGTGCTCTCAGCGCCGAACAAAGCTAGTTCTGAAGTTGCTACGCATGAGATTTCAGCGACATCATTCCTTTCAAAGGATCCGTTACCAGCTGTGTGGGTCTCCAGACCAAGGTTCAGTCGTTTAGGCTCCACAATGTGTTAATCAAGCGTTCTTCTAGTCACAAAGGTCTCTGTAAATAGTAAGAAAGCACAAGAGTTTCTTCCGAATATTTCAGTATGACTTTCGTGACGTCCCGTCGGCCTAAAGCCAAAATCACGGCCATTCGGCAACCGACAAGCAGCACTTCTTTTTGGATTTTTTATGTCTTAAGTTCAGTTGCAATCATGTTGAAATTTTTAAGTCATAGAAAGTCGTTATTTGAGACGCCCGATGACCTCTTCGTACTTACAACTGTTGATGAAAAATAAAAATTGAAAAGTTAGTCTTACCCAAACCTCGCGTGGTGAGGCAGCTGGTGTCGGAGTTCACGGTCGTGCACAGCCCAGCTGGGAGATAATGGGTTTACGCTACAGTTGGCGTAAAAGCTGGCTGGAATGCTTCCGGTGACAATCTTCTCACGGACTCTTATCACTCTTGTGTTTTATCGCAGACAGGCGAAAACGCTTTGCACATCGCTGTGAGGCACTGCAGGTGGGAGATAGTCCGGACGATGATCGAATACATCGAGAACAAATATTCCCGTTACGAGGCCACGATGTGTGTTAACATGGAAAATGCGGTCAGTGGGCGTTGTTTTTTCGCCAGCGCAGGAATGTTGTTCGAGGCTTGGCGAGGCCAGTTTGGGCGGTATATTCTCCAAACAGTTTCATCGTATCTGACTTAGTCTCACACTGATTGTTGCGACAATGGCTTGTGGTGGGACCACTAGCATTGCTTGCGATTTACAGAGAAGGCGGTTGTAATGACAAAACAATAAATCATTGTTACATACTGATGTCGTCCCGGAAGAGCTTGTTTCGACAGAAGTCTGACGTATAGCTGTGAGAACCCTTGAATATAACAAACCTAAAACAGCTGTACTCTATTCCAAGCACAAAATTTTAGAAATACCAGACTTATTTAAATTGTCAGTTGCCAAATTCACGTACTCCTTTTATAGTGATGGATTACCTAATCACTTTGATAACTACTTTGCTGAGATCGCATCAGTCCACAAATACAAAACAAGACTTGCTTCTTTGCAAAAATATTCTTTACTCAGAATGAAAACGTCTCTGGGTCAGTTTTCTTTAAAATATACTGGTACGAAAATTTGGTCTGATATTCCTGAAACTTTTAAATCTTCACCTTGTTCATTTGAAAAACAATGTAAAAACGTCCAGCTATCTTGCCAGAATTCCTGTTGATCTTCGTTTTGTATGCTTGTCAAATTCTATAATTTTGTGTTGATGCCACTTTTCCCTCCTATCAACCTCTGCAGTTACTCACCCCACCCCCTGTACATAGGCATGCTTTTCTCCCACTGTTTTTGTTGTTGTCGTTTTTCTTATTTTACCTGGCATTGGTTTGATGCTCTTTTATTACTTCTTTTACTAGGCTACTTGTGAAACGTCTTCAATTAAAATCTGGTTTGTGTTAGCAGCAGGGCTGGCTGAGAACTTGACCCAGGTCGTCTTTCGCCAACCCTTTGTGATTCAACATGTTAGAACACGATTAAAGGGTTAAACTGCGAAACCTGAAATCGCTGATGTATTTATATTTTCATCAAATTTGTGATCTTTGATGTTATTAAATTTGCTCTTGCTACATTCGTGTTATTTCGTGATTTGAGTCACAAAAATGCTTGATTAAACCATTCTGAAAAAATAAAATAAATATAAAAATAAATAACCGCGGGGAACTCCATCCTCTTGAAAAATCTGAACATTTGATTTTTACCAATGTGTTTTTGCAATTTTTAGACGCATTTTTTCTTGAATTACCCACTTTTTGTGAGCATCGAGTATATAACAGATGCCCGTTCTTAAAGAAACAAAACAGTCATACCGTCGGCGCCCTTTTTTCAAGCTCATCTTTCAAGTGAATTTTAAAAATTGATTCTTTCGCTCAAGTTGTAAATAATTCGAAAAGACAACAACTTGAACAAAATAAATGGCCACGTAAAAGCTGCCATTGTTATTTCTTGTCGTTAAGGCGTCCGAAGTTGTACTGCTAGAAATTTGCTTCACTTGAGAACATTGATGTTTCTTGAAAGTGACCGAGCAACGAGGAAAACCGTTTTGCTTCGCTTGAAAGACGCGTGTTCCAACATTTGTGTCGTGCTTTTCAGGAAGGTGAAACACCTGTGCACTTGGCGGCAGAGCTGACGAAGCAACGCGCGCACGAAGACGGAGAAGAATTGCTGATTTTGTCTTTTTTGCTAAGTTACGGCGGCGACGTTAACTTCTGCACAAGACTTACGCAGGTAAGGTTCCAATATAAAAAGCAACAGAAATCGGAAAGATAAAATGCCTTAAAGAACCCCTGTGTTGTTTTGACAATTATTTTGAAATAGTCATGTAGTAGTGTCACAAGGAGCATGTGCTTCCTTTGCTTGCCACCAGGGCTGTGGAGCCGGAACTCAAATTTCAGGCTCCGCTTTGGCTCCAGCTTCGGCTCCAACATCTGAGAGTTTTTGGCTCCGGCTCCGTGTCCAAATTGGTTTGGTTCAGTGAAAACTGAAAAACACTGTATTATTTATACAATTGCATTACTACGCCAGCATACTGTAGATGAAATGTTGCGAAATGATATATTTGATGGATAGTGAGACATGTGCAAAAAAGCTCGAGAAATCCTGATCTGCACATGGCACAAACAGGGCTGTGGAACAGGAAACCAAAGATCAGGTTCCGGCTCCGGCTCCACCGTCTAAACGTTTTTGACTCCAGCTCCAGCTCCACAGCCTAGCTTGCTACACTGATTGTTGTAATCGTTTCTGCCTGCAGTGAGTGTCGCATTTACACGAAAACCATCCAAAGTGGGAAACTTAATATTTCTCGCAGCAAATTTCGTTTTATTCGCAGCAGACGGTGCGCAGAATATGGTCACGAGGTGACGCCAAATAGGTTGTCTCTCACCGTGATTGTCATAATGCTTTCTGCTTCGTGCGTCAGTTTCTTTCAGTGGACGAGACGCTCTTATCTAGCTAAGTAAAAACTGGACTAAAGATTAAAGCGTTTTCGGGGTTGTCACAAGAAGTAGTAAATGTATAAAGTCCGAGATCCACTTTTTATTCAAGCAAGGTTATATTTCAGCAACCCTAGTCTACGTCTTTTCAATCAAAAAAAAAGAAAAATTTTTTTGTCAGAGAGGAAGAAACGTTGCCGTAACGTTTCTGATTCGTTACATCTGTATGTTTGAACGGTTGCCTGTAACCAATACAGGAGTCAAATGCGGAATTTAGGTGTGTAGCTTTTGACGTTTTTCTAGAACGGCAGGCATGGAAAATATCACGGCAGGGTTGGAAAATATCTGTTGAAACATTTTTTAAGTGTAGGTGAGAGAATTTGAGAGTGAGAAAAACTTCGATTTCATGTCGTTCATGCTTGAAAGAGCTGTGCAGATGAATTTAAGAAAGGCATGAAAGTAGTTTGTGCTGATTAGTGTAATAAACAAATCGATAATTATATTTGCAGAACAAGTTCACAGAATGCAGTAAAGTTACAAAAAATTTTACACAACTGGTGCTGATGCTTTGCAAAACTACCCTATTGTTTTAACCGAATTGACATGAAGTTCTTGGCACAGTAAATGGCTGTTTGAGTGTTTGTTGCTTGAAACGAAACCCTGTTGGTGAACTCACTTGATCCTACTCCCATTTGCCTTGATAAAAGCCTGTTATCATGTCAGCTGAAATGTCGGTGTTGTTTTCGAACGAAACAGTTACAAAATGTTGAGGTTGAAAGTGCGCGTCGAAAGAAATACAGTCCTCTCTCTCCTCGAAAGCAGATTTGAGCAGCTATGTGCGTGGTCAAGAGCTAGTAGGCAGTCGCTCCATTTCTGAAGGCATTGCTTTTACTTAAACATGTATTCAGTAACTTTGCCTCCTGTCCTTTACTTCAAATCCCTTGCTATTTATAGAACCTACTGTATAATTGATGTCTTGCTATGCAGTCGATGTGCATGGCGTCCTTGCAACCGAAACGAAAACATTGCAGAGGTGGTTTGTGTCAAACTTAATGTGGAAGTTACCTTCAAATTGACGCAGTTTTTGTAAGTTGGACGTATCTGCTGAAGACTGGAAAATACACTTGGTTGTCACACTATCTATAGCTCCCAAACATGTGGCCCGCTAGGGCAGTTTATGCAGCCCGCCATGCTATTTCAAATTTTCACATGATAACAATCTTGCTGTTTGTTGTATTCACCGCTACTTAAAGTGCTAGACAGTCAACAAGTTACTTTTAATCGAAAGTAGAAATGACTGCGTTTTGTCTATATCTCTAGTTACACTTGTAAAAGTTCTCATCATGCGGCCCTCGAGTTGCTTTGAAAGTCCTTATTTGGCCCTCGGAGCAATTTTAGTTCGAGAACCCTGATCTACAGCTTCCAGTTATGTGCGAAATCACATGAAACATGGTGGTAGGCACGTGGAGAAGCTCGACAAAGTATGCCATTCTCCGATCATTTTTCTAGTTCCGTTTATGGCTATTTGCATTTAACGTAACACTGATAGTGTTGGCGTACCGTATAGAAGCCCTTTCATAATAAAAACTACAACGCGCTGTGCCTGATAGCCTACGATTCAAAAAGTATTCCAAATTAGAATCAGGGTGTTTTTAGATTCTTTGGTCGAAGTTGAGCAGCGTATTTGAAAACCTTTGCAGGTTAACTAACGTAGATTACGGCCACGCCCGTGTACGGGAGGAAATCGGGAATCTGTTGCAGAGACACGGTGTGACTTGAAGTACATTTTACTCTTTGCGAGAAAGAAACTGTTGAGTTTGTTGTTGGCTAAAGACTAGAGAGTGTTTTAAAAACATGTACAGCCTACGTTTCAGAGAATGTGTTTGAGGTATACAAGTTTAAATTCTGGGCCTTTGTGTTGCCAAGTACAATGAGTGCAGAGCAACGTAGTCTCAAATTATCGTGTTTGGAGCGAAATTTCCTGTAACCTTCGCAATCCATCCGCTGCATCTTTGTTTGAGTGTGTTGGTTTATGAGTTATTTTCACCGGTGTATGGTGTTTTTCGCCAATATTTACCTAATTCTCAGCGCGTTGCGTCTATAGTTACAAGCATAGCAACGCGTTCACCGGGTTCGAATCCTAAAGAGAATCTAAGTCTATCGTGAGACATGTTTAAGAAGCCACTCTCCAAATTGATATCCGCTAAATGATTGCCAAATTTATAACCGCCAAATGATTTGGAAGTCACCCGCCAAATTATATTTCTTACGTCACAAAGTGATTCGTGTGTTGCAACACGCAACAGTACTATAATGGTCATAATCACACATAAAACAATTTGAATGGAAAAGTAGGCTATCGTTTTTGCCAGGTGATTATTGTTTTGGCTAGGACAAAAAATGGTTCCACATACGAAATACAAAATCTAGAAGCAATTATGAATATTTTTGTCAGAAGCTCTCGTGACCCCCAGAAAAATGGCAAACGACCCCCAGATTGAAAACCACTGTTCTACATCTTCATCACATGGAGAACCTGAATGAGAGGATCTGCATTTTCATAAAAATAACAAACGTGAAATATTCAAAAGTTATGTTCATTATAGTAAAGGTGAAGAGTATCTTACCTGGACTAAGACCACACAAATGGAAAATACAGTTGAACTCGTCTAATTCGTCATCGTTTAATTCGTCAATTCGCTTAATTCGTTACTTTTTCGTCGGTCCCGGCAGAATTCCTAACTTTTGTGTACATTTCTGTTCGTCTAATTCGTCACCTCTTTCTATCCATGAGAAGCGTTTCGTTCGGCTAATACGTCATTTGCAGTTTTTCTCTTTTGATGTCAAAGTAGCTAGTATGTGTGGGAATTCAAACAAATTAAGGATCTTTGTCTGAGAATTGTTGCAACTCGCAATTTGTTCATCGAATTTATGCACGAGGTGCGAAGCGCGACCCGACTCCCCATTGAAAGAACACGGAAAAGTTTATAAAAGATTTAAAAGGTGCTAGATTAAATGGAGGAGTCCAGATAGAGTAGAGGAATTAACTGCTGTATTCAACCATAACGTCATAAACTTGTATTGTACTGCAAATAAGAGCACTATGCTTACGAGTTACTGTGATAAAGTATGCGAGTTTCTATGATAGAGTTTTCACCTGTTTGCATAATTCGTCACTTCGCCTATTTCGTCACTTTTTTCTAATCCTCTTGAGGTGACGAATTAGGCAAATTCTACTGCATTTGTTTTTTTAGTTTTATCATCAAATAAAAAACCTAACACTGCGAAAAAAGCGGGAAACAATTGTATTCAAAATTGTAAGAGAGCACAGGGTGATGGCAGCACGGTTATGAAGAAAATATTTCTTTTCAGCAACATTAACCCGAGGAAGACTCCGCGATCTGGAACCGTGTCAACTGTGTGTTGCTCAAAAGAGACACGCGTGATGTCAGCCAAACATGTTTAGTTACCAAAGTGGTAGCCACGTTTTCCCAAGCTGTTTTTCACAAAGATGAAACTTCAGTTGTATAAACGTCCACTATACCTAGAGCCGCGCTCGAAAGCGATATTGCACAAATTCTGTTTGCCAAATTTTAGAGTCTATTCAAATTTTAGGTACAGTGACAGGAGCCACATTTATAACGCTCGTAAGGAGAATTCGGGCCAGCACCCCCTTTCTCGACTGTCACGATCTTGAAACGTAATATCCAGATCTCCACCGTTTTCCTTTCGGCGGGATTGTTTCAACTGCTGGCTACACTGCATCTAACTAATCTGTCGCAGGAGACACCTTTGCATTATTGTGCGAGGGCCGGGAATCACGAGTCACTTCACATATTACTTAATCACATCGGAAAAGACCCGCAGAAGATGCCGAGTGTCATCAACAGACAGGCAAAGGTGAGTGGGGGGGTGATAAGAAAACTAAGCAGTGAAAGTGATTGAAGCGACTGTCGTGCTACGCAAAAAGTTCTAAGTTGTTCTTTGCATGATTCTTAAATGATTTCCCGACAGTTCCATGTTTTCGTAAAACTAATCACACTTGAAAACCTTGTTGAGAAGATAAGAAAAGTTGGAAGTTTTTTTTATGAATAAAAATTTTATCTCACAGCTGTTGCGATTTTTATGAATGAACCAAAAATCCTCTTTTTTCAAGAATGGGTGGTCCCCACTTCTTTTCGCAAGTGACGAAGGCCACGCTTCTTCTGTCGACATTTTACTGCAGCACAGTGCCCGCGTCGACGTCTTTGACGAGGTGGGTTCGGCTTCATCATGAAGACAACTGTGAGCAAAATTGACAGAGAGAGCGTTTTGCAGATCTATCGATTTGTGATTTATTTAAACCAGTTAACTGAACGACGCTTTCCAGTAGCTGATATGCATTTTTATGTTGTCTCGCCAAATCTTAACATCTCAGAATGTTTGCTACGTCCACCTGCGTGTTTGCATTTTAAGTGAACGTTTAAAACTTTAGGTTTGATACGATAACCTGTGGTGTCATGACACTGTTGTTCAAGTTTACTGCCCGTACGGTCTTCAGGTTTCACTTACAATAGACGATCGTAAATGAATCAATAATGCCTTCACAAGTAGTACAACCTCGTGGCTGTTCACTGGCTCCATCTTACCTTCAAAATGATGTATTGTAAAAATCATACGTAGGAGTAGTTAAATTCAGAGTAGTCTATCAGGTGTTGCTGCATTTTTAGAAAGGTATAAAATGAAGTCTGCATGCAAAATAGTAAAACGTGTAGATGTATTCATTACTCTCTGTGTTCCTTTCATTTTGCAGCAAGTACATGTATTACTTTCGGGAATAAAACTGGAGGGAAATTGTTCCAAGAATAATTTTTCTATTGAAAACTAATAAAAAAATAAGTGAAGATTGATTTAACCACGAAAATCACCATCAAAGATAGATTGCACATGTTTTGCTAACTACTTGTTTATCTGATGGTGTGTACATTTGTTGTTTTATTGCTCTCGGTACCGCTTGGTGCTACATGCTTTCTCGCTGCACCCTCTTTCTGTTGGCCATAACTGGTTTTAAAACACTTGATTTACGTTCAGAACGGCAAAGCGGCTCTTCATCTTGCGGCAGAAAACGGACACGCCGTCATTGCCGACATGCTGATCCGAAAGAAAGCGTTTGTGAATGCCAAGACCAAGGTCGGCCTCACTCCCCTACACTTGGCTGCGCAGAAAGGCTTCAACGATCTTGTCAAGAAATTACTCAACCCTATCGGCACCGATCAACGAGCTGCTATTGATGCGCTGAGCTTGGTACGAACAGCTCGCGATCTGTACCCTTTTTGTAAATTGCGCGTAATATGGAAAGAAACGTAAATAAAGACGCCGAGTTGCTGTATTGAGCATCATGAATGCATGCATGGACGTCGTAAGGGGAGTAAGGGCCCCTGGATTTTGAGTTGGACATTTCCTATGAACGTTTTCGCACAAATAGTTGTTTTCTCAGTTTCGAGTGTGTAAAATGAAATTTTACCACTTTTTCCACCCCTGAAAAAAATATTTTTGGCTATCCCTGGAAAATCTACTATTTGCCCCCCCCCCTAGAAAAAAATCCTTCCAACGACCACAGATGCACGTGATTGAAAAGGGTGAATCTTGGCAGATTTGGTGCTTTCGTCTGATGTTTCAGGTCTACAGAACCTAGACTAGTCAGTAAAAAGATTTCAGAACAAACATTTTGACCACAACTCTTGAAAAATGAGGTTACGGTTTGTTAATCCGGTAACATTTGGTAAAAGGATATCAGATTCTATGCAAACAAGCCTTGATTCCGAAAATAATCTTTCCGTTCCAGTCGTGGGATGTGAGTCATAGAGCAAACCCTAGTCATAATTGTTTTTTCCTGATTCGCAAATCATGTTCAAAGGCAATGCTTTCCGATTCGTTCGGCTTTCAGCACGAGCGTCTTTTTCAATGTTATGTTCCGGAACAAACGTTTTGCCTTCGTTTCGGAAGCGGGACATTGACAGTGACTTTGGATGTAACGATAGATAATCTTTTTTCTGTAGGACAAGAAGACTCCGTTGCACAAGGCTGCCGAGGATGGCCAGATCGACGTTTGTCGCACGTTGCTTAACGCTGGTGCGGACGTAGAGGCGGTTGACAATGTAAGTAATGTGACTGCCCCCCAGTCCCAGTTTCCGAACTCTGTCTCACCCAACAAATCAAGCACAACCAAGGTTTCTGTCGCTGTAACATTGTATGTTCGGAGAAAGAAAATCGAGATCGCATCTCGCGTTGTTGTTTTTGCAGATAACGAAGAAAATTTGCGTTAAAGCTTTTGCAAGGCCGCGGTTACGTGCAACATTTAGAAACATTATGTGCCGGTGGTGCGTAACAGGTGAACCTCTCATAAAACCAGAATTAGTCGAAAAAAAGTTATTAACGCACCTCGATTTTTATTCGTGAAACGCAAGAACATCAAATGCTCATCCTAGTTCCTATATTGAAATATATATTGAAAATTTTGTCAAGCTAACAATAAGCTTTTGTTACCGTATGCAAAAGTTGCTTGACATAAAAGCGTAACGAGCAGCGCCACTGTAAACACCTCCCATCATATTGCTGAGAACAATGCAACGCACTAGTTTTAAAAAGTATTTGTAAAGTTCCCTGGTGGAGTTGTGTTCGTTTGTGGATAGCTCTCGCTGCAGAATCCGCTGTTTTCACATTGACTGTTAAAAAAAACAAGCCCTGCACTTTCAACGGCTCTGTTCGTGCTTGAAAACCGCTGCGAGCGATCTTGCGCGACCCGTTTCTTCTCATTGCAACGTGTGATGAATTGATGCCCTTGCAGTTCAGCATGCAGCTGTTGTTTAGTGCTGCGTTCTTACCGCGTGCTTGTGGACCTGAACCTTGTGGCTGTCGCCGTTTTGTGCAACGGCTTGCATCTGAAACGCAGGACGGCCAGACGCCGCTCCACCTCGCCGCCGAAAACGACCATTCCAACGCGGTCAAGATGTTCCTGGGCCACCGCAGCGACCTCGTGACGAAGGCGAACAAGAACGGCGAGACTTGCGCCCACATCGCCGCGTCGAAGGGAAGCGTCGCTGTCATCAACGAGCTGATCAACTCGAACAGAGAAAGTGTGATCACAGCCACTAACACAGTAAGTGATGTGGCGGTTATTGCGGACGCTTTCCCAGCGATTGATTCGATGTTTTCGCTTTTGTAATGAGCATTGCCGTGTTGACTGATGTTTCATTTGGTGCACTTTCACAATTGCGGACTTAATTAGTTTGCGCTTGTCCTAAGTGTGACTTAAAAGCCTTTCAAACTCTGATACGAACCGTGCAATGTGAAAATTTGAATGCAAGCCTTTTCAGATTAATCGCCAATAATTTTGGGCCGTTTTTTGTTACTGTAGCTGTATTTTAAATCAGAAAGCAAATTCCACTGCCCTCCACCTGGCAGCAAGCAAAGGTCACGCGGAAATCGTCAGAGAACTTATCCTCAACGGTGCCAACCCAATGGAAGAGGACTCGGTAAGTTGATTTGTTCTTTTTCTAATGCTAGAAACTGCATTTGGTTGCAAAAGACTTCGTCAAATGTAATCGTGGGCAGATGATCTATTTGAATAATACAGAGGATTTGCGTAGGTAATAACTTAATTATTATACTCAGTGCAACAGACTTTCACTTACTACTATAAACTATACCCTTTACACTATAAGTAGCTTCACCCTAGGGCAGCGTTTCTTAAGCTTTTTCTACCTCAGCACCTCTTTTGGTCACGCCTAAGCAGTCGAGTACCCCCTACCATTGGCTAACACCTGGTTACTACAAGGATAAAGTGAAGACAAACTTATTCCTTTTACCGCCACATATGTAACCTTCCCAGCAACCCCTGAAATTGATTTCAACACCCACTGGGGGTGCTAGCACCCCAGGTTAAGAAACCCTGCCTTAGGGGGTCTGCAGCCTAATTATCCCTGGTCCTTCGCAGCCTCCCACTCCACCATGCATTTATAAATCAGCCTACTTGGACGTCATCGTAGCACTATATTTTAACAGCTGTGATGACGTCATCCGTGCGTGTGACCTTTAGTAGTATCACATATACTCATACACGCTTGTGTATCATCAAAGTAATGGTGTTAGCGCCAACAAGCGCATGCTGTTCCATTACCGCCACATATTTATCTTCGTGTTCTTTCATGTATTTGTGTGTTCCTTGTTACTGCCATGCATGCTTAAGTTTACTGCGTTGCGTGTGGGAGTGAAGACGTTATGCAATCCAAAGAAAAAACGATCTGCCGTTTCAGGCAATGAAATGATTTCAGCCTCTCGCCTAAACACAATCCTGGCTTCGCAAAGCATGCTGTTCCCATAATCTTTCGCAGAATGACGGCGATAGCTTCGGAGTTCAGGAGCAATGAGTTTGATCATGAAATGTTTCGAACTCTCCCTGAGGTGCCTCGTTGCTTGAAAGATGCGGCGAAATTACGCTAAGCACGCAGGAAACTTCTGCTGCTGTGAAGCACAGCGTGCTTTCATAAGTGAATGACTAAAAGGCTGTTGTATAAACCTGATCTATGCTGAAAAAGATGTCTCAGCTTCTTTTTAAAAAAATGGGGTTCATTTTTACCACAGGACGGGATGAATGCTCTGCACCTCAGCGCTAAATGCGGCCACACCAACATCATTGATGTCATCGTCAGCAACAAAGCAAAAATCGAAAAGAAGTTACAGATTTCAGTCACCTCCCTGTGGCAGAGTGTTAGTTCCAAAACTGGATTCAATGTTCTTCACGTTGCAACCCAATCAGGCAATGTAAGTGCGCATATAGAGGATGAAAAACGTACACATGGTATAAAGTGGAGTGTCTGTTGACATGGCGGTTGATCGGATTGTTGTAGCTATCAGCTGTTGTCGACAGAGCTGCGTGGTTTATTACGTTCGAAGGTAAACTGGATTGTCATCATGCAGCCTGAAGATCATCAAACGTTTTTCATCTCAAATAGAAAAAAACATTTTGCGAAAGATTTTACGTTCTTCGTACTTTTTCATAAAACGTTTGTCCGTAGGAGAGCTTCGCCAGAGAAATGCTGCATCGCATCAGAGCCGCCGAACCCAGCCAGCTGCCCGGAGTCAAGATAGATGGAGCCAAAGAGTCTTCTCGTGACGTAAGTCACCACGTAACGCGTTCAGAGGCTTTGAACTTGGGACAAAAAACATAATGTTATTCTGAATGACCTTTGAGTGGTGAATATCTCGGTCAGTGACCGGTTTGCTGTCGTATTTTTTACGTTGACTAATGTACTGTAAATAGCTTTGGGGATGAAACTGTCTTGACTAAAGCTCAAGTTAAACATTTAAGTGGGTTCTTAGAAAATTCATTGGTAAAAACCTTGGCGCACAATCAAATCACTGCTGGATTTGGGATGAGCCAAGTTAAGAAACTTGTTTCAGGCCTCATTTTGCTTTGAATGCAGCGGAGCGTTGCGTGGTTGGACTTCGATGTGAACAGTTGCTCTGTTGTAGCTGTAGCACTTCACAAGTTGCCATGCTCTTCTAAGCGTAGGATCTGATACACGAAACGGTCCCACCTATATGCAGTTTTTGGCCAGATGTCACATTTTTTTACTTACCACTTGCTTTGCATGCACAGTATTAACGCTTGACTGTACAAAAACACGTGCATTTTTGCGCAATGTGTTGCCCGTCATTTTTGGGTGTCTTTGCAAAGGAAGACAATATTAATAATCATGTTTCCCAACCTTTGGGATTTTTCATGAACGTGCTGTGTTGCGGCAATGCTATGCATTGCCAGACTTCCATTTATGCTTATAGCGTCAGAAATGCCTTTTGTCAAATTGGAAGTTTACCCTTGTACAATATTGAGTGCATATTCCTTCTTGTTAAGCGCTGCATGGTGCTCAGGGACGTTAGATTTTTGAACTGCATTTGCGCGTCGACTTCAGGATGCCAAACACAGTGCAATCTAGTTCAAGTTGGTAAAACAGTAAAGGAATGCTTGCTTCACTTATTTGACATAGCTACACGACAACTGTCATTTGACATGTGTTTAATATGAGTAGAGAAAAAAATAAATAAAAGGAAACTTATTACGATTCGTTCGATAACTTGAAAAAATAATTATGTTATGCATATTGCACTGATTAGACAGTTAGGCTTAGTTAATGGCTTTGCGTGGTTATACTCTTCAACTTACACTCTGCAACTTACACCATCATCAGTGAGTTCACAGCCTTCAGTCGCTCTGTTCATCACGTGATCGGCCTCGAAATGGTTGCCGAACGTGTCGAGTTCTCAAAGTTTGCTTTTGCACAAACGCAATAGGCTGGATCATATGAAAACGTTGATAAACACTGTTCGATACACTTTGTATTTAAGGGCATAGTTGCACCACCACGATGGGAGTTATTTCGTACGAATAAGTGGTTTCAACGAACCCTGTTTTTCTTCTGCAGTACGAGTTCACACCGCTACATTTAGCATCGCAATCAGGTCACGTGAATCTCGTACGAATGATACTGAACTATCCTGGCGTGAGGGTGGACGCTGCAACAGCCATACAGGCAGGTTGACGTGTGTCGGATTTCTATAAAACCATTGATTCAATCACCCCGTTCGCTTACCTTGCTGCAAATATATCGATATTGCCATTGACGTGCTGAAGGGTTGTAGTTGTTGCAAAACGTTTGTTCTATGGTTATGTATGTGATCGAATAGTTGCGTCAAGCTATCACATCAGGTACATATTTATAAATTTGCTGTCGAACCGCAATTGATGCTGCTGCACCCGAACAAGTATTTGTGCTGTCATCATGTACGACGGAAGGGGGGGGAACTTGGACCTTTGAATTTCGAAATTTGATATTTTCCCTATGAAATTTTCAGCAACAAAGGTTGTTCTCTTAATTTCGAGTGGGCAAAATGAAATTTTACCACTGTTGGCCCTCCCCACTGTAAAAATCCTTTTGACCACCCCTGGAAAATATCCACTATTTCCTCCCCGCCTGGAAAAAAATTCTTCCGATGCCGATGGCTGGCATTCATGGTATGCCTTTGTGTTCGTGCAGCAAACTATGTCTGGTGTTCTTCAGCGACAGTGTGCTACGTGTATTTAGCAGACCACGAACAAAACGGTGTGTATTTACAAAAAGCAATAGACTTCCTCAATGCCTTCTAGTCTCTGTACTGTTGCCAGGTAACCATATTAGAAAAAGAGGTGGAAACGTTTCACCGTCATCAAAGCGACCGCACGCCTTTTCCTAAAGTGTTGAATCTTGCGAAGAGTTTGACTTGTGAACTTTCAGAAAGCGACGCCATTGCATCTTGCTGCGCACAGCGGATACGTGGCGGTGGTCGGACTGCTGCTCAGCAAATCTATCCATCAGTTGAAGTGCGTCGACGCAAAGGGCTTCACTTGTCTTCACTACGCGGCCTTGTACGGTCACCTGGACATGGCTGCGATGCTGATTGGGCAAGGCGCGGACATTGATGTCCCCGACAAGGTTGGAAAGCTGCGGCATTGCTTCCATTAATTCAAGCAAAATCGGGCGATGGTGAACAAATCAGCTGAAAAACTATCGTGAAAACGATGAAATAGAGCGTTGAATGCAAAACATAATTTCGCGTTTTAAGCATCTTTGACAACAGACTCGCCTTAAACAGTTCAGGCCATTATTGGATCATTACGGTCAAAGACAAGTCCGGTACAAAATTCACGCCTTTCAGTCTTACATTGAAGGTCAAGTTGAGCCTATATCTGCCGTGAACAATTCGAGTCCACATCCGAGTTCAATTGTTAAATGCCGAGCCCACAATTAAGTCTAAATAGATTTCATTTCAGTCCAAGTTCCGCCTTACAATACGAAAATAGGTGGCATGCAAAGCGTTACGGTTGAATGAACTGCACTCGAGGCCTTTTTTGTAGCACCAGCTCATACCACTATAGAACTGAATTCAAAGTACGTTTTGATGGTGTACTTGGTAAGCACGAAGAAAGGTAAACACTGCTATCCTCTCTGTATAAAACAACTGTATTAACATACGTGGACATGACCGAATAGAAACCAAGTCCATCTGAAAAGTAACGCGTCCGAGGTATCTAAATCCTAAGCTTGCCTCGGATTTACAGACAACCACTGCTGTTGGTGTGCAGAAACTTTACTCCTGCAAATTTAACAACAGTTTTGTTCGTGGAATAAGTCAACCAGCAGGAGTCTTGTAGCAACTTTAACCGCATGATTCACTCGAGATTAGCGGCATCGCATGGAATGTAACTCTGTTGCTGCTGATGAGGAAAACGGAATCTACAGCTGCGAGGGCGATTTACCCGGAAATGCAATGAAACAATTTATCGTAGTTAGGCGGCATCAAGCCTTCCCGAATGCTTACTCACTGGTATTCCGTTCGGTTTTGTGAAGGGGAATATGTCATCTTTAAACGAGCGTCAACTATGGCAATGCGAGTTGAGTTGGCTAACAGAGAAACGTTAGGTATCTGCTTATGGTATTTAATAAACCTAACAACACACGTACCACTTTCTTCTAAATCGGGTGTCCCTTTGTCCCGTGCAGATGGTGGCCATGTCACATTCGTATGTCAAACTTTAAGCAACCAGCTTATTTCAGATAAACCGGTTCTTCACTCACTTGCGTATTTCCGCCACTGCACTTGATTCATGGCTTCCTTCATTTTCGCTGAAAACGTGAGATCAACAGCTTTGTTGTCCCCAGCAAATCAAAAACCGAAAAAAGCTGATTTTAGTTCGTGAAGCTTTTTGAGACGTTTCGGTTAACCACTTCCTCGTTTTTTGCGTTAACAGAAAGGCATGACGCCTCTCCACCTTGCAGCCAAGTCCGGTTCTTTAAGGATGGTGAAGCTGTTGACTGAAACTGGAGCGTCTTCGAGGAAAGAAACTAAACAAGAGAAACGTATCCCCATTCAATTTGCTGCTGCTTCACGTCACTACGTAAGTTTTGACAATACTGAGCAAGTTCTTATACTGTATCACAGAAAATCTGACTTTCGACGAAGAGACTGTTGCATCTTTTTCAACGATAGGAGCTCGGCGTGTTTGAGTGTAAATGCAATTGCTGCGTATAAAACGCTTACTGAGGCATCTCTGTAAAAACAAACGAGTCAAGAAAAACTTTCAATCCTCAAAAATTGCTACGGTGTTACAAAAAATTTGCTGATGTGTTATTTTTATCTTATGCAGCATTTTGGTAGGTTTGTCTGAAAAATACCGAGTCAAGTTAGTTCCATTTTCCACTGTTGTTGCAGTTAGGCACGTGCATTTCTCCATCCCTTTTGCAGGTAGGCTCGGCGAAGGCAAATGTACATATGTAGCGTTGCACATTGGGTGATAAAAAACATGCGCTGTAAAATTCACCTCTGAAAGGTAACGTTTCTGGCACAACTCGCTTTTTTCTGAACTCGCAGTTTGCGTCTACGTTGGCATAAAAAATTGCCTCATTGATGTATAAATGCCACAAAGTAGAGTCACGCGCAAACGACGAACAAAAAACAAAACTATTTATCGGTCACGCATTACTCAGTTTCATAACACCAACATTGACCAGTGCTTACCTCCTGGAACTCATCTGTGTTTTTTTCATATTTAACCTTTCTGATGTTTTACATGCGAAATACCAACACGGATTAGAACATTGCTTAGCTTAGGGTACTGAATTGTAATTCAGAAAGGGGCGCAGAAGCTATTTAGATCTCATTTCTTTTTCTTCAGTTCCGTTCGCTGCATTTGCGCGTCCGTGCCAGTAACACGTTTCTCAGACAGAACCGTAAACAAGAGTCAAATCGTGGTGTTTCTCTCCGAAATTATCGAAATTTCGCTTGGATTTTGGACTTCTTAATTATTTGTGTAGGTTTTGTTCAAGTAACGACAGCCTTCCTAAAGAAAGTTTCCTGTTGCTGCTTCCCTGCGCGGTACGCGTGTATGTGTGCGTGTGCACGCGCGTTTGCGTATTGCGTGGATTAGGCGGTGGTTCGATCCTGTTCTCTGCCATGTCATCATGCATCGCCTTCTTTTAGAACGTGGTCAGCTTTCTCTTGAAATGCGATCACGACACGCACAAGCTCATCAACGACAAGCCGTTCGTCTGCGACCTGATGTTGGTGGCCACGTCACCATTTGCGAACGTCGATCGCAAGAGCTCGTCGACGTCATCAACAAGGTCGCGGCCATATGCTACCAACCTCGAGACCCCCCCGACCACCAACATGGACATACTCGAGGAGTTCGTGCTGGCGTCCTCGGCGCCCATAGACACCGCGGCCAAGCTTTCGCGCGCCTTCACCTTGGCAAGCAATCGCGAAAAGGAACAGGCAAAGAGCCTTCTGGAATGTGCGAGTTACTGCGAGAACCTGGCCGTTGATCTGTTGGAAATTTGCAGGTGATGAGCAAGAAAATAGTTTCTGCGAAACGGGTTGCGTCGCATTGAACTTGCCTAATATTTTTTGAACGTGAAAAGAAACAAATATTTATCTGGAAGAGTAATGTTTTTTGCTTGGGGATTATGAGCTCGCGGAAGGTTGCGCAGCTTTTGTAACAAATACATTGATGCTGAAAACGTGACAGAAAGGCACAAAAGCACTTTTCACTTTCACCGCATTAATTGTTTGAAATGCTTATCATAAATTGTTGCCCGTAGCTAAATATTTTGAACTTTTATTTGAACATTTCGTTGGCACGCGCTGTTCACGCGAGGTACCGAGTCAAAAAAACGATTTATCACGAATTTATTTCCGAAAAACCACTTCAAGTAATTTGGAAAACGCGTTTTGAAATTTTTTTTCACATTTTTGCAAATTCGCGTTGCGAGCATATTGCCTTCCTATTCTTAAGTTCTGTGGTAAAATTCAAAATCGCTCACACACTTTTATCTGCTTTAAAATTAACGTTTATGACGGCCATAAACTACCAAAAGAACAAAAACGTTGCAATCCTTTTGCAAATACTGCATTTTTTACAGTGCGGCAAACGGTGCGAACGATATTTTGAAAGCTACTGATCGAAAATCGTCACCTTTTCTCGACGTATTAATAGATTGTGAGCAAAAACAGGTGATTGCTCATCCCGCTGTGCAGAAGTATTTGTCCGACGTTTGGGTGAGTACAGCTTGGAAAGTAGCAATGTTAGAGTTTGATCCTCTTTTATAATTTGCTTTTTCACTATCCTTTCCAAGTGGAAATCCAGTCATGTGGAATGTTGTTTGTTTAAAAGGAGGGCACTTTTGAAATTTTTGACACGTGGAAAATTTACTCATGCTTTAAACGTTGCCATACGGTTAATACTCCTTTCGCTTTCCAAGGCGCAGTAACTGTTTGCCCTGAAACTAGAAAATGTGCAACAGTGCATAACCTCACGTGTTTGTCTTCTTATTTCAGGTCGGCAGCTTGAACTGGGCAGACTGGAAGTTTGCGCTTTTGTTCTTTCTTATTTTGTTTGTTCCTGTATTTTGGCTCATTTTTTCGCTGCCTTTTCACGCCCGCAGTCGCATCCCTATCATCAAGTTCATTGTAAACCTCGTCAGCCATTTCTACCTGGTAAGTAAAGCTGATGTTGGAAACGACAGGAGGTTTGCACGGAAGCTTGTAGAAAAACGTTTAAACATCGTTTTGTGTCCATGACAAAGAAGTGTTATTAAGGCCTATTGCAACTGTAATTCTCCAAAGTGAAAATTGTTTGCATTAAAGCACGAGTTCGTGAAAGAAAGTCATTGCAATAAAGGAGCATGTTTTTTTTTAATTGCAGTCGTGGTTTTCCGACAATTCCCGCCATTTGTTATTCAGGCACAACCATAATCCTGATTCTGTTTCATCTGAGTTCATAGGCGTAGCCAGGGGGGAAAGGGGCCATGCGCTCCCCAAATGTTTAGAAAATATGGTCATTTTATGCTTTGAGAAGCGTTTTCCAAACAAAATAGTGTTATTCGCCTAAAATCAAACATTTGCCCCCCCAAATTTCTGGGCTGGCTACGCCACTGTCTGAGATATGGTTAATTGTAGATAGATCCTTTTATCGTGCAAGGAACACTGACTTCATTAGATTTTGTTCCAAATGAGGGTAAAGCGTCTCACGCGCGATTTGGAATTTCACAGTTATCCGCTTCAAAGTTTATATCGCCCAGGTTCACATGTGCTCCCGCTATTTCAGGTCACCTTTTTTGTCATCACCGTCGCCGTACCCCTCACGCCCATCTACAACCAAGACGACCTCATACCGGAGTGGAACGAGTGGCTGCTGCTGGTCTGGGTGTCTGGCGTGCTCGTCAACGAACTAACCGGACCAGGAGGCAGAACAGGGATCGCACGGGTGAGAATAGTTCACGGCTTTGCTTCCGGTCAGGGGCAAATCAGGTCGAAAGGCATCTTCTCTGGGAGTGCAAAAGCACAGCTGTGGTTGTAGTTTTTGTAGTTTTTATGATGCAGGTAGCAATAAACTGTAAATGCAGTCCAGCTGTTATTGAAACATACTACAGTTACGATTTGTTTTAAAATGTCTAAAGATCCACGAGCACAGTGAAAACCTGCAGATTTTCCCTGAACTGTTGTTTGCCACAGGTAAAAAGTTCTAGGTTTGTCTTTAAATCTTCATGAAACGTCTTTGTAAATTATGTTTTCTATTGTGGTGTTCCTCTTTCGCCCCATTCCTCCTGCAGTTGTTAGAGGCATCAGTGGATCACAGTCTTGCTGTCAAAGTTTGCAGCTACAGTCTGTCTGAACAACCACATCCTGCCCACACGTAGGTTCCCGAGCAGAATTACTTCGTGAAGCCCACGCAGAGACAGACCTGTCCGCGTGCGTCACTTGTACAAATGCAGTCGCACAGTTTCAGCCGTTTTTCGCTTTTTCCTATCTAGATACGTACAATCGTACTCATCCTGTGTGCGATGGCAATCGTCGTTCACTTGATCGCCATCGCTTTCCCGCCACTGAACGGCGCGCGCCTTCAGATAATTTACGTGAGGAATATATTTTTGTCGGCTGCGATGACTTTCGCGTTTGTGCAGCTGCTCGAATTTCTAAGGTGAGCGAGCTCGGCTTTTTTCTACGTTGTTTTTTTCCCTTCCGTGTTGTTTTTTACTGAACCTGCCCTGACCAGTTGCCGCAGCCAGCACCGTGCAGTCAACATCTAGGTTGCGCGGTGACAAGCAATCGTTTTGAGATACGGTTGGTTGGTTGGCTTGCGAGTGGTAAACTTGACATGGTTGGATGATAACTGTGTGTATTCACTACTGCAGCAGGTTTGGCTGCTTTGCTAAGTTTGGCTGTTTCAGGCAAACAGCATTTAGTTTTACCTGTGTCTTGTTAAACGATCTTGTCCGAAAAAAACTTCCTCATTCGGCTTGTGAAGAACATCAACTCGTCCACCATTGCGCCAGCTGCCGAAAATTGCCCGAAATGGTGCACAAGGGTGATATTTATAGCATTGCAATGTACATTAGACGAACGAGCATGACGTTTAGACGACCTTTTACCTTGTTCTGATTTTCAGGTTATACTTGGCAGTTCGCAATTCGCTAAAAATTTCATGGGATGAAATCTGCATGGACACGTAGTTTTTAGCATTTTGCTTTGAAAGAGCATCAAAAGTACGCTGTAAATGCAACATACTGTAAAGTATTTCAAGTACGACCTGACAAATTTATGAGGCAGAGTGTGATTTTTGAAAATATTGTCGAACGCACGTAGAAACTGCTCAAACAGGTGATCAAGAAGTGCGGTTTTCGTTCTTCCAGTAGAAGCGCTGGCCAGATATTCCCTCTCCACCTGGAGAATTTCAACGATCCATGCGCTTGCTTTATCGATCTCAAAAAGTATATGACCTGCTACTGGCTGTCAAGTCACTGTATTGCTGCTCAGATGTTTGTGTTCAGTGTCGTTTTTGTCGGTGGAATTAAATCGCAACTGTTCACCGCGGGTTTTGGACTTCGACAAGACTGTGTGCTAACACCACTCCTCTTCATAGCCTATATGAATTGGATAGACAGTCACAGCCTGGTCGACGAGGGCATCACTGCAGAAAGCTGCAGGATCAATTGTTTGATTTTTCCAGATGATTTAGTACTGATTGCATCTTCTAAAACAGGGCCTTCGACATGCACTCGATCGGTTTTCTGCTGCGTGCGATCAGGCTAGAATGAATATTAGCAATAAAATAACCGGGTATTGTGCCTCTCAACAAACCCAAGCCAGTGTGTGCTGCAAGAAAGCGACAATACACTGCAGCAGGTGTGGAACCAGGAGAACTATCAGAGGTGTTTGAAAACCTTGAGATTTTTCGACAACTCCTAGGGCTGCTGCTCCCGCCACCCTTCAGAAAGGAGAAGTGGGCATGAAAATAAATGAATGATTATAAAGGTGGTGGAAAAATCTCGTAAAGTTTGTGACTTACTGAAAAGTTGCGAAGTTTTTTTTATCACCAGAATGTATTGCAGTTATACAACGCGATGTGTATTTTTGCAGTTTCCACTATCTTTTCGGACCTTGGACCATTATCATCGAAGGGCTGATCAATGACTTAATCAAGTTTGGTGTGATCGTTATCATGTTCATTGTAAGTAGCCGTTACTGCAACCCAACTTTTCTCCTGTATTGTGAAACGAAGTAACACACTGTAAGGGAAATGCGTTTGCTTGTTGTCATAGGTAGTTAAGTCAACTGCATCGTAAAGAATACACACGACTGAACATTAGGCGTGTTTTGTTTTTTTTTGTCTGCTTTGAAAACCCTGCATGGGCACTCAGTCCTGTTGTTGTTTCGTTTGAAAAGAAAGCTGTTTTCATTTTCAGGTCGCTTTCACCATGTGGCTGGCAGCAGTTTATCAGCCTGTCTTTTCTTCCGAGTCAAACACAACAGCGATTGTGGGTGAGTCAAACTGCCAGGCAGTGCGCGTACTGTTCGCAAAATGCTGAAGGTGTGAGTTCTTTGCAATTGTAGAACTTCCGCCGTTGTCGCGGCAAATATCCTGGAAAACACAACTGTTAAATCATCTATGATATGCTGTGTTGCGTGCACAGGATTTTCGTCCGCCACGAATAATCATTACTTTTATGTCACTAGGAACAACTACTGACCAAGCGAGGTTGCTGAACCCGCTGGACACATTCCAGATCCTTTTCTTCGCACTTTTCGGTCTGATCGAGCCGGACAATTTGCCTCCTGTCAACAGAAGCCCCCAGTTCACCATATACTTGGTTCAGATAGTCTTTGGCCTTTATCACGTCATTACTCTCATTGTTCTGATAAACTTACTCATTGCTATGATGTCCGATACTTACCAACGGATACAGGTAAGTACGTTCATTTTCTCTAACGCCTTCTCTTGTCTGATTAAACGATTTTGAACACTGAACACTCTTACTTTGAGTTGAGTAGTACGTTATGTCAAACTTTATCGTTTTTCATACGTGCCTCTTTTTTAGTTTTTCAAGCCAAAATTAAGCTTTTCCTGGATTGAATCTCAATGTTATTGTGCTGTGTTACCGCAAGGAGTCGGGATCATAAGGATGAAAGGAATGTGTTCTGTGTAGTGTAGTGAAACTAAATTTTGAGAGAGACAGGCAGGTGACATCCGTATAAAGCGCCGCTTTAAATTTTGAAATAAAGGTCAGATCATTGATGTGCATCACAAAGAGCAATGGCCCAAGAGTTGAGCCTTGAGGAATGCAGTACAATCTATTTGTTCAATGAAGAGGCGTGTAAACTTGTTCCTATAGTCTAAATTTATTTCTCCACACCCTCAAATCAGCCTCACCAACTACAAACGCCTGTGACTCGACAACCGCGTTACCACGTTTCTGTAAGTTTTAATTTTGATTTTAGGCTCAATCCGACACAGAATGGAAGTTCGGACGCGCGAAGCTTATCCGCAACATGAAGAAGACAAGTCTGTCGCCAGCTCCGGTCAATCTGTTCATCACCTTCTTTCATTTCGTTCAGTCCTTGGTGAAGCACAAAGGTATAAACCATCTTTGCTACTTTTTCGGTGGCGCTGCAGCTCAAACAAGGCTTTTTCCTACCTTGTCTCAGTCGCGTTTCCACCAGTGCCCTGATTTCAAATGACTGACGTTTTGTTTCGTAAGCCACAGTAACGACTGCCTGTACGCCTTGCGCCAAGGTTTCTTGATATGAGAAACGAAGCAACCTCGTGCAGTCGGTCCCTGATGTCCAACCAAACATCTCGCTTAATCCACTAACTACGCACTGTTGGCTTCAAGCAAAGCCGTTTGCTTCATACAGGCAGGTCCGGATAAGGGTGCTGTAGGCCTAAGGCTGTTTACTAGAGAAGGGCCTAAACTTTTGCAAACTAAGCTACAAAAATTAGTAGAAATACATACATGAAAAAATGAAATTGTTTACAGCGAAATAACGCAAGCATAACATAAAACATGTATTAAATGTAACTCAGTGTCATACTCGGTAGTTACCTGTGACAAAAACAATAAATCAAAAAAATTTGAGGGCCGAATTTTTCAAGGGCCTAAGGCTATAGCCTAAGTAGCCTAATGGTTAATCCGGCACTGATAACAGGGAGGGCGTGCGACGTTGGCATCGACCACCACGCGGACGATGACCACGACCCGAGAGCGAGCGAGGACGCGTACGAAGTCATCGTGAATCACTCCGCCTGGACGAACCATCAGACGGCCTTCGATCAGGTCAGAATCTATGTTGAGCGACGTCGATCGAACAGTAGAAAGTATAAATGTGACAATTCAACTAAATAAGATGTAATAGTATTACAAAAAAAACATTATTTCAACTTTAAACTTGGGTGAAAACAAGCTTGCCACAATGAGATGTTTCTTGTTTTTGTGTGAAAATTGGCTAATATTTTGCATATTGCCAGAGTTAGGAAGATGTGAGTTTATTTGCTTCTCACGTAACTCGACCAATTGCAGGATCAGTCTTCTCCTGGCGGGAAACAAGGGGAGGATCTTTCAAAAAAACGAACGTTTCCTCCAGAAGCTGGTGCCAGAATCAACAGCCTTGAAAACGTTGTTGACTGGTCAAAAATAAGGCAAAAATACTGGGCGCGGAAGGTGAGAAGATTTTTTGCTACTTAGCAACGCGGAGCTGTCGATCGAAACTTGATGTTAATAAATGTTTAATTCCAAGTATTTTTCAAAGGTTACACAGAACGACGTATAGCCTTCTTGTCGTATGATTTCTCTGGCAAAACGTGCTGCAGACGAACGGGTTGTGACAAATCATTATGAACGAGTTTACACAAGTATACCGATTCGTGGCTAGGATTGCGTGCTTGGGGCTGGCGATCAAACCTAGGAACCAAAAACTGTTTCACATTTTAATGTAGGTCGTTCGTTCAGGCAACGTTTCGTGGCAAATGAGGACAAGGCCGTCGAACGCCCAGCGTTGCCAGGAGCCAATTTTCACAGTTAGATCGATTGAATGCTTTTGCTGAGCTGTGCGTGTGAGATTCGTGCTGTCACATCGGAATCTGTGCGATAATGTGGCTTCCATAGTTTCCACAGTTATCAGTGTAACAAGTAGCTGACTTCTTTATCTCTGTAGTAATCGTTTTCTGATATACCTTTTTCAGCTAAACCGCTGTAAAACGTTTACTTCCACCCAATCATGTAAACACTTGCCCAGCCCTTCACGTCACAGCGAATGAACGGAACTGGTCCGACAAAGGTTTGAATGCAGTGCTGTTTTTATTTGTCTTCCAGGGCAAGACGAAGTCAACAGACGACCTCTTCTCGTCTCTGGTGCGGGAATCGCAATACAACGTGGGATCGGAAAGCAGTTCCTCTGCGAATCATCGAAAATATAGAAACGATACTATAGGGACAAAGCTGAGCACGGACGTCGTTGTGGGCCCCCAAAACGGGCCCCATAACACTGTGCCATAGATGACCAAATGATCTCTAGAACAATCGGTTATAAGATGTGCAATCTCGCTTCCTAGTTTTTCCAGATATTACGTGTCATTCGCTTTGTAGCAAAAGCTAAAAAAGCAGCTCGACGTGTTTTTAAAGACAGGCTTTCTTTAACTCCGGCCTATATCAAACAATTTCGAGATGAAGGATCAAACATTACTGGATAAACAAGCAGTCGTAGATCTCATCTGCGTCTCCATTGTGTCGTGCCGAAAAAAATGTACAACGAAACAAATATGAATGTTGTAATGAAGAAAAATGACGCTTCGTGTTTATGGTTGGAAAACATGAGAACAAAAATACCTGTATTGACTAGAAAAATAACTATCAAATAAGTCCATTATTTCTAAAATCTCTAATATTTGTTCAAGATGGCCGAACATGTTCAAGTTGTCAGTTTCAGGAAATAATTCTGGGAATCCGGTGAAGCATTTGAAGGTGTAAACAAAACACAGTTCTATCAACTCTGCCAACACCTCGTGGCGTTGAGAGTCCTGAAAAAACAAAAATTTTCGTAAGGTTTTTCCTATTTGGACAAAAGCAATGCAGGTGCTGAGAAAAAGTCCATGCAATACCTTCACCCGTACGCACTGTGTTGCTTTCTAAATCTCCGCGCTCCAAAACGAGCCGACGGAAAGAAAGATACGCACGGTTATTTGTTTACACCATTTCGTGATGCTCGCCCCGTTTCGCTGCGCTTCGAAGACTTTTTCGGCTTTCGTCGGCGAGGTTAATAAAATGCGCCAGACGTGAAGCAAACGGGAATTCGTTACCCACACGTGCATTTCCCGAAATAAACCCAGAAGCGCAAAAGCAAAAAAGTTGAAAGGCTTCTGCAGTCAAGATTTTTAATTCAAGCACGTGATTGTTACCTGGAAGACTCCAGATTTTTTGGACTAAATTGTGGACCCTATTTGAAGGTAACGCTTGATATTTTCTTGTCTGTCGAAAGAAATCCTTTCCCAGCAATGAATCAGACACCAAAATCGTATAGTGTATATCATTCGTCTACGAAGTAGGCATCATCAGCTCTAATTCAGATAGAATCAATATTTTCCCTTGCAGAGTGGCTGTGAGTTACTGCGCAAATGGAATTGAAGTCATGTAGTTCTGCTTTGTCTGCCGAAGCTAAGGTGTCGTAAAATTTCTAATTTAGACTTTAAAAAAAAGTTGCTTATTCTTGTACTTCTGCGTTTTTGCAAAGTTTGCTTGTGTTTAATCGTGTTCTAGATACTTGCAATAGATTTGGAACTACTTTTAAAATATTTTCCAGAAGCTCGTGTTCTGAATATTTGCTATAACACTGAACCAAACACACTTTGCATTTACTTCAGGCGCCTGAGTTTGTGATGCAAGTTTCAAAAAAATGCATTTCCTCTCATTTTCCACAATGCTGCCTTAAGCTGCACGACGACGTTCGAAGACGCTTGTCTGTTCCTAGTCTTTCCTTGCCGATCTTCCAACGCACAGCGTTTTCTTTCCAAACTTTATACACGCCATGTACTTAATTATCGCTCGTTTAAACAATCGCATTGCTGTCTATTTTTGCATACAAACTACGTTGTGCTGTTCAGCATGATCAGTCTAATGGCGTGTCTCTGCAGGAAAGGGAATGGCTATGCGCAGGCTCAACGCTGTTAGCAGCGAATGCTGTTTTTTGTGTGGATAGTCTCATGAGAAGATACCCTCAATTATCCAGCTCACCGTTGTTAGAACCTGCTCGCTTCTAGTGTGACTGCGTTTTTTTCACCCTCAATGCGCTTTAAAAACTTACTACTGATATTTTCTCTGCCTGGAAGAAAAAAGAAACGAGTCGCTGTAAAAGGTTGTGTGCCCTGTCCAACGTTTGCCACTGTACCTCAGTAGCATGTGTTCGTAAACGTGGGCTTGGGCCGCGCTTATCACTTTCTTCTACGTTGTGACATCATACAAAAAATCTTGAAAAATTTCGTAAAATGTTGGGAAAACTCTTCCAATACAGTAACATCGCACAAGAAAGAGATTTTACCATCTTTTTGAACATTTTCGTGGACAGATAAGAGATCCATTTGCTGGGATCAAACGTAAAATCATGTTTGTTGTGCAATTTTGAAACAAGTTTTTGGACAAAAAAACAGATAAATTTTTTGAATCTGAAGTATTTTCTTGTCCCTGACTGACTATCTTTGCATCCGAGACTGAGACCTGCACAGTTCGAGACCGAGATTCAGCAAAACAAGTTTTGAGACTCCATCGCTGTGTGGATCAGTTGCTTTACATCAGCTTGTTTATGTTAAATTTATGATTAGAGATCACAGTCGACACTTTGGCGGCGTCTGCGCACCGTAGTGACTCAACCCAACTGAGGAGGAAACGACAGCTGAGCTTTTACCATAGCAAACAATTGCTTCCCGCGGCAGGTACTAACCACCTTTAGCAGTCGACCGTATGCTGAGCAGATGCAGTTGTGGAAACGAGCTATTCGAAACGTTTTACCGTAAAAAAGTTAAAGCCACATAGCATAGTACTATGCTGTTTGATGAGTTTCAAACGATTTCAGAATTTAAGCACAATTTTAACCAGAAGGACTAACATCAATCTTTCATTGTAAGAGAGCAAAATTAGCAGCTATTTTTCTCGCACGTACAATAAACCCTATAAAAATGTTCCAGTGTGCAAGAAAATCTAAATCTGAAGTTTTCTTATGCGATCTTTCTTTCGCATGACTACGCAGTGCTTAGACATATGTAAAAAATAACAGTTCGTCGGGCTATGTAACAATCTGAGGGTGATTTTACAAAACAACTGACAGGGCTGGAGAGCTTATAACTTGATTGAACCAAGCTTTTAGAGGAAATAAATGATGGAAAAATGTTGTACGATTGTCGTTCAAAGGTACACCCGTTTATGCTCAGTTGCTCGTCTAGTCCAAAGGGAAATGCACTGAGGGGGATGTGCAATCGTACTAAGATCTTCAGCAAAGCAACGTTAGATTTAATGAAACATAAAAAGAGAGCAAGCGACAATGTCTACTAGCTAATCCTTACACTTGCTCGAATTCTTGGAAGTATGTCTGGGTGCGCAAACAAAGTCCCTGAAAAAGTTGAGCAGGTGAGTGAGTGTAGATAGATAGAATTTGTTGAGAGGTTGTAGTAAATAGATTTTCCGACTTTCCCTGAAGACCTTTACATCATATTTGTTCGAAATGAACATTTTAAAGATCAAAGTGAAGTGAGTTTGTGATAAATCCTGTTAAGGAGAGAAAAGAATGCAACACTAACGGGTATGATCGGAACGTCCTTATTTGCACGGTGGATTTTGTGAATGCACATTAGGGTCATGATCATCCTGAAATTGCGCCTGGCCTGCCCGTGTCTTCCCTGAAATTTTTCATGACACGTTTTAGGCATTTTTTGTTCAAATTCTTAATTCTTCGGTATGCCATTGTTCTTTCAACTACAACGGATGATTTGAGTTGTAAGCTAGTTGCATGTCAGTTGAACATTGTTGCTGTAGCAACTTCAGTTACGCTCAACACTCATTTCACCTTGTGTCAAAAAGTACAGTATTACTATTTTTAAAACTGACCTAATTGTTTCTGAGTTCTTATCAAAATGGAATTCTCTTTCCAAGAGGGCAGTCAGTCAAATGATCCCAGATAGTTCACATCTTTCCAGCGATCATATTTAACTCACGTCTGTGTATGATAGATGACTTCCACGATGTGTAGAGTGAAAAATGATTTACAAAGTGCTTGGTAGAAGCTAAAATTCGTAAAATCGGAAAATACATGTGAAACGTTCAAATCAAAGTCAAAACCGTAAAACCAAGTTCGTAAATTCTACCTATATTTTGTGGCTGCAAATGATGATTTACTGATGTTTTTATCTCCTTCTTTGCTCCACGTACAGCCGCAGTTGAAAGGTTAAGTGAATCGCTGAGGTTTGCATTCACAGGCGTCAGTTGACTTTCAAAAAATTCCTGCCAAGCTTAAGGGCTTCTCAATGTTACTTGTTAGCCGTACATTCCACAGCGTGTGGGTCATTACACTGTGTGTTTCCTCGTCCAATGGGTACCATCCAGACGACTTGGGAGAGCTTGCCCTTGAATCCAAACGCGATTCGTTTCATTTCTATAATGACCTACTAGATTATCTTCAAGAGTTGGATCACAACAATTACAAAAGCTACGAAAATCGTGACTTGGAGTATTCTCTGTTGCAAGTGAGAGATAAGGACGATAAAAATGACGTCAGTGTGGTTGAAGAAAGTAAGTCACAAAAAGCACAAACTCTGGTTATATAACAGATAAAGACAAAACTGTGTCAACCTTGTGAACACTCACACATCATTTGTAGCAGTGGTTCTTAATAGGGGGCGCCCCCCCAGGAAGGAATCAATAACTTCTAAGGGGGCACGAGCTTTGCATAAAAATTAGAAATTCATTTTCAGTATACTTCAAGGGTTTTTTAAGGTGTTTTAGGGACCGGATTCGGGTCCCGAGAATTTAAAATCGGGTCCCTAGAATCAGAAAATTATCATCGGATCCCTAGAATGAAAGAAAATCGGGTCCCTAGAATCACAGAAATCGGGTCACTACAGGTCCATACCGGGTACCTAACATTTACCTTAAAAAACCCTGGTATACTTACAAGCAACTTTCTAGGGCCTTGTTAACACTTTCACGGTGTTTCCACTTTAAATATCGCATTGAAGATTTAGTGTTGTTAATTAGATATGTCAAGTATCTCACTGACGAGTAAATCAATAAATACACCAAAAACATTATATTTGTTGTGGTTAAAATTAACCCCAACATTGCCGTTACAAGAAAGACCAGGATGATCGACGAAGAAGTACTCCTCAGTCACTTCGGAATAAACTGAAGAAACAATCGTCTGCACCATTTGCAACGCACGCATAAAATGTTGCAAACGTTATATGTGTGATTGAATTACTAACCTCAGTCGTTACTAACCAGCATTGTCATACTTAATGAAGTAGAAGCCACAAGAAACTAGGAACCATAGGTAGGGACAAGGAATATATTAATAAACTTAGGAATAATAGATAAGGATAGAACCTCTATCACAAAGTATGACACGAAAAATAATGATGACTATACAAGGGAACAATCACCAAGTAATGCACAAGCTATCAAAAGGACTTTGCATGGAAGACTAAAAGTTGCAGATGGTACGGAAAGAAATACCGAATCAAGTGTATGAAGATTGCAGGGCAACCGCAAATACCAGGTGTGACGAAAACCCAAGCTGTGCAATAAGCGTGGGAAAATGGAAAGGAGAAATTCCCTTTTGGAATATAGCATCATGAAAATGATAAGGGTTGCTGCACACATATAATGAATCAAACAACGAAAGACTATGGCAAAAGTCTTTACAAGAGATGGACAAAGGAAAAACTAAATATTGAATAAAAAGCAGAGTCGCGTATCATATCTTATACCGATTTATTGTCATTGTCATGTAGGAAAACTAACAAACCATTGTGGAAAGTCACAAAAAGTAAGGAGAAAAGAACTCATGCAGTGACACAAACAATATCAGGTCACTGGTCAGCCCATGGAAGAGAAAAGGGGGTTACTCTTAAAACAAGAAAAGCGAGAAAGCTGATCAAAACAGGTCAGCTCAAAGACAAACTAAAATCATGTGATCACAAGAAAACAGGTCAGCTCAAAAACAAACTAAAATCATGGGACCTAGCAAAATGGTCAGCTCAAAAAGAAACGTGTAAAGAGTAGAAGAAAGTTTTTCTTCAGGGATGACCTGATGGGTTTAAAAGGGCTGGGACCCCAAACCAGAATCAGTCGGGATTTTTGTCCTGATCGCGATAGGAGCTCACGGGTAGTAGTGGTGGGCCATACTAAAATTGTTACCGGCTTTTGCCGAGGTCTCTGCTTATGCATGCTTACCCAGCAGCTGACCTTTCAGGCACGAAGGTTTCAGTACGTTCTGCCGAGATTGAACTTTAGTTAAGGTTGTATACTGATATTTTAGTCAGAGTTCTTTCGAAAAAGCTCCTTAAACTTTGTGTAGTAACGAAGTTCTGTCAAAATTTTATTTAACTTCGGACTCTAACAAAAATTCAGGCATTTTAGATTTAACTAGGAAATAGAGTCCTGTCAAAATTTTCTATGATTTGGTACTTTAATAAAATTTCAGGTATTTTGAACTAAAAAAGGAAACAGAGTCCTGCCCAAATTTTTAATGATTTTGTACTTAGAAAAATCCCAAACAATGGGGGGTCACGACATTGGGATCATCTTCATGCGTTCATGTTCATGTATTTTTGGTCGTATATTGTACTTCGATGTTCAATAAACTAGTATCCCCACTTAAACGGGTATAATGGTCCTGTCACTGGCAGCTAAGGTCAGTGGCATTGACTATTGCCTTAGTGTTGTAGTCTCTCATAGGACCCAGCCGCGAGAACCCTGTCTTTTGTAAGTGAATATAAACGTTAATATGTCAAAGCGTTTTGCATAACTTGTTTTCGTCCGAATCCTTCGTGGACGGGTTTACTGAGCTAGGATTCTAGGTCCAGCGAGGGGCATCGGCCGCAAAATTGGCGCCCAACGTGGGGCACGAGGCGTCAAAAATACCCATAGGGGGCCTTAGGGGGTCTTAAACCCGTAAAGGATAGGAATCGAACCTACGACCAAACATAGGGAATAGCCATAAGCCTTCTTGCGTGACTGTTAAATACGCTTTCGGATTTAGGAAAAATTAGATATAAACTCTGGGGGGTCCGACCACTCTGACTTTAGGCATGGGAGACCTTTGGGTCAGGCCGCAGCTGTGAAAATACAGAGTCAACTGGGAAAAGATCCGACGATGCACAGCTAGGATCTTGCCTAGGCGACTAGCAGTTGCACCAAAAGGCACGTCCGCCGAATTTCGACTTGGCGGTGCCATCAGCTAAGTGTCATTAAGGGAGACGAGCAGGCATTAAAACGCTGATAAGTCTCACTAAAACGACACGTCATAATTACGGTCTAGGGACAGTGAACCAGCTCCGGCTGGCAGCTCTAAAGCGAGACGAGCTGATAGTGGCTAAGCAGCACGAGACTGCTCAAACAAAGTCGTTTCACCCTCTGGCTTGGCGATCCTCGCAAGAAAGTCGCAAGTAGCCGCTAAAAGGAAACGCACTAATTCCAGTTAGGGATTTATATCAAACAGAGGCCGTAACGGTTAAGAGTACAAGGTCTACTGGAACAGAGTCCGACGATGCACAGCTAGGACCCCGTCCAGGTGACCAGCCGTTACACAAAATTACGGGCATGTCCGCCGAATTACGACATGGCGATGTCATCGATGAGGGGAGGAGTTATCCAACCACTGTTAGCCAGAACGGTCGAGCGTGGTCTATCCTTGCGGTATTATAGAGCCAACTTCTCTATGAGAAACGGGGTTAAATGGTCATTGCGAGACACAGACAAGATGGGTGAAACTTCGGGTGCAGGGAAGTTGTCTTGTCTCAAACAAGGTTGGCGAAACTTCTCGGTAATAGAAGTTGCCTTGTTACAACACAAGAAAGGTTGTGGGGCACTTTACAGGTAAGAGAAACACCTAAAAATAATATAAAATAAATGTGGAGGTAAGGAAAACACCTAAAAATAATATAAAATAAATGTGGAGGTAAGGAAAACACGTAAAAATAATATAAAATAAATGTGGAGGTAAGGAAAACACGTAAAAATAATATAAAATAAATGTGGAGGTAAGGAAAACACGTAAAAATAATATAAAATAAATGTGGAGGTAAGGAAAGCACGTAAAAATAATGTAAAATAAATGAAGGAACGTTCCAACGAGTATGAGAAAAGCGAGATTGGTGCCTGAGAAATATAGACGTCTATTAATAAAATGGCTGTGATAATGTTAGACATATAATAAAGTTCTCTTGTGATCTGCAAAGAAAACAAGGGTCATTGCATGAATATTACTAACGCAAGCATAATGAATATATCATTCAAGACATCTAAATGTGATTGTCTGTCATGGATAGTGAAGCATGTCGCTGTCATCATGAATCATAAAAAGAGCAACATTGCATGTTGTTGTTCTAACGAGAGTTGAAGTATGGATGAAAGAAAAGGATGACGAAAACTGCAGTGCAAAAGATCAACACTAATAAGATTAGGGAAATAGCAAGCGCAGAGAAAATAAGCATTGATGATGAATTGCTGAATACCAATTAGCAATTTGTCATCATGTGGTTGAAGACTACTCTTGGTGGTGCTTGAGAAAGTTGTCAACACAAGAATCTGCGTTAAACTTTGGAGAAAATAGATAACCCAAATAATTAGGAAATAGGGAACTCGAGTGATCTCTTACAAAAATGGTAATTAGGAAATAGGGAACTCGCACTCTACGATAATAGAGGGTGATACTTGACAAAGAACGCATAGGATCCTAAATACACCCAAAGAAAAATGAAATAAGAGCTCCACGATAAATAAGAAAACCTAAACAAAAAAGGCAAAATTGGCACTTAAACGATCATGAATGACAATAAGACAGGAACCAGAGTTGATCTGATCAGAACGACAACCGAGCCCTGAAAGGAAGAGACACTGATCCAATGAGAACTACAATGGACTGTTGAGGACAAATCTTCTCAAGTTTAATGAAATTACATAAGTGAATCCCAGAAGAAAAAGGATGGACTCAATCGATGAAGTTTGAACAAAGAAAAAGATATGCATGTTCAAACTGGAGGAGGGAGTGATGTTGTGGTTAAAATTAACCCCAACATTGCCGTTACAAGAAAGACCAGGATGATCGACGAAGAAGTACTCCTCAGTCACTTCGGAATAAACTGAAGAAACAATCGTCTGC
>Ga0210059_1000231_pt1 | contig 61168 bp, 33 predicted proteins | sample Ectturendosymbi2_FD_188042 | JGI IMG/M metagenome (GOLD analysis project Ga0210059, IMG submission 188042) | Ecteinascidia turbinata endosymbiont from Florida, USA - Sample 2 (SPAdes) (version 2) | ecosystem: Host-associated > Tunicates > Ascidians > Unclassified | place: Key West, Florida... | reverse complement strand
TTTCGGGATGTATTTTTCCGGTTACCGTAGTTGCATTTTCAACGTTGCGTAGCCGGAAATTATGTCCTTATATGGCAGATTTTCCGGTTACCGTAGTGTGAAAATCGCGCTTGCGGAGCCGTTTTCCTGTGAAATTAGGGCTTCCTTTTTCAAAACTGAAGAAGCTCTCTTCATAGCGTGATGGGAATAGGAATAACATACTATGTTACATAGGCTATACGTTATGCATAAATAACTGAGCTTTCCATTTTAAAGATGATATTTCTCTCTCTGTGTCAAATTCCACGTGGGTTATACAAATACAGGTATCGCACCTTGTTAGGTATTGGTAATAGAAGCATTTTTAGCTTATATTAAACTGGAATGTAAAAATTTGATGTTGAAAAAGGCAACGATCTGAAGTTAACGCGACTGACTCCAGTGACAATACTGAATTCAAATAAAAGGGTCAGTTTATCATTCAAACAGCGTGGATCTTGTAGCTAAGGGGTTATTTATGCGTTACAGCTGATATACCAATGGTTTTTGGTTTGACTCACCTTTTTGCTGACTTTACTTTCTTTTTCTTTACTTTTTTTCAGGCTTACTTGTACGGGTTAGTAATAGGTTAGGTTAGCCTTACCTTAATGTCAGATTAGGTTAGGGTTAAGTAAGATCCACAGGCATATCCATAGCCACTGCCTAGAATAAAACATCATGATTGTCCAGCAGAGCCAGATGTCATGATAGTCACGCAGACGCGTCTCACTGGGCGAATGGTTTTCGTGTTGACTCTCCCCATGATTGAGTGTTTTTCGTTTTGGTAACAGCGGTTGCACATTTCATGGGATCGGTTTTTACTTAGTTTTTTCAAAAATTTCCAAACTTTTGTGTTCATATTTGAGGTTTAGGTTCAGGGTTTGGGTTTAGGTTTAAGGGTTAGGTTTAGGGTTACTACATTTCTACCAAGCGTAGTGCAGTTTACTGCACACTGTTATAGGAACTTCATCCTCCAACACGGATATTGAAAAAAGTAACGAATACACTGATAATGGAAGTTGCTATCAAATGACAAGGTTTAGCATAAAAATCAAACTGAGACAAGAAAGCATTACTTTATTTGACTTTGAAGAATAAAAAGGTGTTTACTATTTGCGCAAATCGTTCAAGTGCAATTATGTAATGGAATGCATAAAAGCGTTGAAAGTAATATGAATTATAACGTGTGTTTTTGCAATATCGCTCTTTTTGCAGTAGGCCTATTGCTTTTTTTCAGCTTTTTTTATGTTTTTTATAAAAAAAGAACATGTAAAAGTGACAAGTTTGTTTGAAGAAACTGTTAAAGCTTTAAAAATTAGGGCTTTTGACATAACCATTTCAGGTAAACTGCAGTAACGAATTATTTTTGACATTCATTGATCAAAATGAGTGGTAGCGATTAGATAGCCTTTTATCAATCATCATCATGCTGTCCATAGTTTACTATTCTTTTTTTGCAGCACTGCCATGCAAATACAAAGATATATAAAAAATTAAGGAGCATTGGTAATTGGAAATCGCTGAGAATTTGTATTTTCAATAAAAGTTTCCAATACACTTGGTGATTTTGTATGCTTTTTACTATAATTGATTCAATTTAATTTTGTTTCATTTAATTTGGCAGGAACATTTCACAAATGAAACGTTGTGTAACTTTGAGTTGTGAATGTGTAGGCTGCCTTGTTTCTTTTGGCTTTGCACCTTTAGGCTTTGCGGTGGTTTGTTGTTGGTCACAAGGATACAAAAATTGTCTTTCCACTTGGGCCCAGAGTGAGCTCACAGTTTGAGTTAAACATAAGCTTTCTTCCAAGGTAAAAAGTAGCAGGGGACTTTCACCCCATACGTTGTCTGTGCTACACCAGAACATCATTGGTTGTGATGGATAACAAGCTGCTGAAGTTTTTTATGACAGTCGGAAACCTGAAGGCAAGGTATCTTGTTTTAAATTTGATGCCCCTGATTCATGTTTGTTAAGAACTTAGTTGTAAAAAATACAGCCATTTGTTTCATTGTAATATGTCATGATCTGAGAACGATTGTCCATAGGTTTCTTTGACAGTGTTGTGTGTTGAACTGCATAGTTCCAACAGAATTTGCTTAACATTTTGAATTAGATTGCAATTTTAGCAGATCTGAGCACTATATGGTAGTATATCCCCTTCAATTCGTGATCTTATACTTTATTTCATGATTGTAATTTTTAGTTAACAATATTAATGATGTAGATCATGCAGAAAATTTCAACTTATGTATGGAAAAAATGACCATACGCATCACCACAATACTGAGAAAAGAAACCATTTGGTTAGAAGATTTATTTTGTGTCAGACTCGTGGTCTGTATCACAAGGGTATTTGAATAACACAACAACAAAAATGTTTAGACATCAGCACAGTATAGAGTAAGTGTTAGATGTTAAACACAGACAACACATGGAGATGCCAAACGATGAAACAATACACCAGCTATAACTGCATTCACTCATCAACAAATAGTAATCCTGCAGTGGGAAAAAAAATATGGACATTTTAGTGTCAGGTTTTGAAAATAAAGGCTAAAATAGTCTGATGGAGATGCTCACAGAAGCATGTACATTGTTTTGATCATGGTTTCAAATTATTTTTACAAGACATTTTGTAGAAAAAAAAAAAAAGTCATGTGGTGGCACGAAGCACATAGAGGGTTTAGATGGCTATGCATATGCAGTGTTGGAGAAAAACAGACATCAAGTCTTTGTACCAGCAACTATGCAATTAGTCGCCGTCACACAATAGCAGTGAATTATGGAGGAAAAATTAAGATTTGTGAAAGGCATGAGACCTTTGAAATGATCGGATAAAAAATTTTATGAAGACTCATATCAGTGAACGAAGCTATATAGATAGTCGCTAAACAAGGCATCAAAGCTCCTGACATAATGGTTAACCTGGTGTGGATGAACACTTACATTTCTGAGTATGTAATCTATAATTGGGTAGGTATTGTTGAAGGTAACATTTCAGCGCTTCATACTAATCTGTACGTATTTACTCCACATTTGGCTAGCACAGATTGGCATGCAATAGGCACGAAATGAAGTGATTTTTGCTACAGTTGAGCACTGCGCAAAGGTTCCTCTTAGTTTGTTTACTGTACAGCTGTTTTTCTTGCTGAGACAATTCGGTCATTTGTCTCACAGTTGTATTAAAACTCACCACAACAGTGTTTATTAGCCTATGTTCCTAAATATTCTGACTAAAATGACTTAATTTTTTTCAGGACTAAAAATGACCAAAAAAAGCCAGCTGCACAGTACAGCAATTATTTCACTTGTCTGTGGATGGCATCATTGTCCTTCACTGAGGCATTTAGCAATACAACAATATATTTGACTTGGCTAGAAAATTGTACATATATGCTGTTTAGAAACCATCCAATGGAGCAGGTTGCTCATACTTTTTAGGGAAAAAAGATACACCAATTGTCTTGTTGCAATTAAAAGCAAATTCATGTTCAGCAGCATAATCATCACAAATCTTCAGAAGACATTGAAGTCCACTAATGCTGGTGCCCAAACACACATATCGTCAGCACACAGATGATTCACAGTCATATTTCCCACAGTGCACCCTACTTTTGCTGAGCCCAGCTAGATTGAGAGTTCATCAAGGTAAGCATCAAATAAATATGGACTCATAACTCCTTTTGGTCTTACCCTGTTGGTTATAATAAAGGGGGAAAAAGTTAGCGGCCCACTTCACTCGCATGGTTTGGTGTCCTATACCAACTCATCACCAGTCATACTATGCTCATGGGTACACTGCACTTAATTAGTTCAGCAAATAGCAGGTTGTGGTTAGCTTTGTCAAAAACAGTGTCTATTTTGCCATCAACAGCAAAAGCATTGCTGAAGCTATTGTCATAAGCTGAAACTGATTGGTTGAATTGGTCACATAAGGACGATGCACTTGGATTAACATATCGTCCCTCTCACATGACCTTAAACCCAATTTCCAGACTGGGCTGCATGTGTATTATCCTACTCCAACTATCAAGAGCTTGTGGAGTTTTATCCAAACTTAAATGGTACACAACACAATCAGTTCTGAAGGTTGTCTATAACTCATCAATCCATCCCTACCTTACTTAATCCTCAATTGGGGATGTGCTTCAAACACAACTGTTTAGCCTCTCATTAAACTCCAAAATAAAACTATAAAACTAATAGGACCAACTAACCTCTAGAATATCTCTAGAATAATCTTTCTAGCACTTAAACATCTTATGCCTTCCCAAACTTTATACCTAATCAGTAGGCAAATCCATGCACTCTTATTACAACAAACTGCTTCCAAACCATTTTGATAACTATTTCATTCCAATCAGCGCAATTTATTCTTATTCCAAAAGACTATTGTTGCAACCTCTCCGGTGGTGTTGTGTTTATTGTGTGATTCACCACGAACGGGATGTGCGTGAAGAATAACACCATTATATGTGTAGAGCGAGCAAGCAATAGACAGAGAGATTGCGTGCATGATCTCTATTGTTGCTTGCTGCCACGGTGCGAAGCTGCGCATATGCCGCTCGGGATTTCCGATCGCAACAAAATGGTGCTGTGACCAGGATGTGGAGGTTGTGCCGAGTTCAGCCTTCACACAAAGAACGTGCGATCGGTGTGGTTTGTTGTAAAAAGGAGGGGATGTTGTTGCAACCTCTCCGGTGGTGTTGCATTGATTGTATGATTCACCACGAGCAGAGGATGTGCGTGAAGAATAACACCATTATGTATGTAGAGCGAGCAAGCAATAGAAAGAGAGATTGCAAGCATGATCTCTATTGTTGCTTGCTGCCACGGTGCGAAGCTTTGTGCATATGCCGCTCGGGATTTCCGATTGCAACACTATCCGCTTCTAACAACCTGCAGGAAAAGGTTCCCTCACATTTGTTGGCCCAAATGTGTTGCTTTAGTGTTAGACTGTATTAAGTCTTCTGCCACTTTTACCTTCAAATGGAAAGTTAGAAACACCTTTTACATGAAAAAGAAACAATTATGTTTTTTCAATAGTTGTAAGCAGGGTTATTTGATTTAAATCAGTGATTTAAATCAAGCAATAAAAATCATGATTTAAATCAAGCAACAAAAATCAAAAAAATTAAGCAAAAAAATAATGTTGTTTTAGTGCTTTGTGTGATTTCTGTGACACATTTAATTAGCATTCTAATAGGTTTTCATTTCAATAGGCCCATACAGTATTAGTGTAGAAGGCAAAGAGTTCTTATGATGACACAAGTTGAAACCACTTGAAGTTTTATCAATCATAGCAACTGTGAGGTTACAGATTCTATGTGATCTACCTGCAAAAATGACATGTGGACTGAAATTACTCACCCTTGCAGATTCAGAAGTCGTAACTGTTAGAATGCCACAAGTGCAGATTGGCATAAAGTAAAAGTTGCATTTTAATTCCATCAAATATGAAGGATGTTGACTGTAAACATAGTTATGGAACATATTTTTGATTCATGAAACAGATATATTATTATTATAAGATTTTAACATTTTATGCATGTATGCCATGAGTGTCAATGAAATACTAAACTGGTAGTTTCAGTATTGGCATTTCAATAAATGTAATATTTTGTACACTGGTGCTGGTGTTAGTTATGAACTTATTTGCATTCAGGGACATTTCATATGCACAAAAAAGTTTGAATGAAAATTCATCTGTTTGTAGTCAGGGTTGATTGATTTAAATCAGTAATAATATAAAAAAACAAGCAAAAATCATATGCAACTTTGAAGCTTTCTGTGGTTTGTATGATACATTTAATTGGCGTTCTAAATGGTTTCACTTATTAGTGAAGAAGGCAGAGACTTCTTATGACAACACAAGTTGCAAAAGCAATTAAAGTCTTATCCATCACAGCAAATATGAGGTCACAGACTCTATGTAAACTAACTGCAAAAATGACATGTAGACTTAAATCACTAAGATTTGCAGACTCGGAAGTGAGAACTGTCAGAATGCCACAAGTTTGAAAGTATAGGCTGTCACAAAGCAGGCCTGTAGCCGGGTTTTGAGTGCAAAATAAACTGTTAGGGGAGCAAGATTTTTGTACTTATTTATGGTATATGTTTAAAACAAACTTTTATGGCCACAACAAAATTAGGGACACTGCCTTTGAATGCCCCCATGGCTATGAGCCTGACATAAAGCTTGGATTTTAATACAAGCCTCTTAAAATGCCATAAGTGTTAAGTTGATAAACTGATAGTTTGAGTATTGTCATTCCAAAATATTTCGTTTGTACACCGGTAGTTATGAACTGATTTGCTTTAAGTGTGATGCATAAGTGCAAAATAAGTTTGAATGAAAGTTCAGCTGAATTCTAGTTGCTGTACTAGAAGAAACAAAGCACAAAAAAGTTATATTAACACTTTGAGAACCAGCGTACGATATATTCGTACTTCGATTTTGGCCTAAAAAGTAGCAGTTTTTGGTTGCCTTACCAACGCCCTAGCTCCTCCGCCGATTGCGCTAGAGAGCTGTTCAAGGACTTAAACGGATCGGCCAGTCTAGTAGATTGCACTTGGAAAAAATTTTTTGGTTGGGGAGTGCGGATTTTTTGTGACTGACATCATAAGTGAAGTAGTTTTGGGGTCACTTTGGCTCATGTTGCCTGGCCTAGGGCCCAACCGCTAGGCCAAAGTGTTTCGCTGAAGTTTTCATTGGAAACTAGGCTCGAGTCCGAGTCTTTTGAGCCTTTGATCGACTTTCTAGTGATTCTGGTTCAAAAGTTATGATCTAAAATAAACAAATTAATTAATTAGCTAATTAGTCAAATATTTTTATTAACTTACATCACAACTTTTGAACCCGAAACCCTAGCAGGTCATCCAAAGTATCAAAAGACTTGGATTATGGCCTAGTTTCCAGTAAAAACTTCAGCGAAATACTACCGCTTAACGGTTGGCGCCCAGGGCCAGGCAAAGTGGGCCAAGGTGGCCAAAAAGTCTACCACTTATGACGTCACTCACAAAAAACTTGTACACCCCAAGCAAAAATTTTTTTTTCGAGTGCAGACTAGAATACTTGCCGCGTCTTTCGAGACTTTTACTAGGTCTGAGCATACCGGACCGGAGAAATTCCCGCACAAAGCCACGTGCGTTTAGGCGTTTTTTTTCGAAAATCCCCGAAAGCAGCCGGACGCCAAAGAGTTAAAATAAACTCTTCAAATTAAAAATTACTCCTTTTGAGTTGGCCGCATTCTACACATTAAATCATAAAAATCAAAAAAATCCGATTTAAATCAAAAAAATTCGATTTAAATCAAAAAAATCTAATTTTTTTGATTTTTTTGAAAAAATCATGATTTTTATTAACCCTGGTTTTAAGCTACAAAAATGGTGCAACTAAATCAATCACTGTTTATTTTACAGGGAAACTAGTTTTGTGTTTTCAAATGCATCTTCAGTCCTGTAAAACTATAAGACAAACCTTACTGGCAAAAAGTTGACACTTGAAAACAAGCATTGAAAGAAACACAAAATCTGTGGCTTGTTATAATAAGCAAAAAATTTGCAACTTTAAAAGTCCGACCTTCCTAGAGCTTCATAAACTTAGCCACTGCTGAGAAAACCTGCGTTTGGCAACAGGTACAATTAAGTATTTTAGCAACATTTTACTTGTCAAGAATAAAATGCTGAGTTTTAATAATTGGGATAATGTAAGTTTGTTTCTTTTTTTATGTATCTTTACTTTTTTGTTTCTTGTTCTTTCCTGTGCACATCCCAATTTTTCATCATGAAATTACACTCCATAATTTTTTTTGCTTTGTTTTGTTCTTCTTTTGTACCTCATCAATTATTTTTAAAATTTTTGTTTTACTTTATTTTTATACTTAAACATTTTTTAACCACATCAAATTTCCTTGATGAAATTTGACCCACTCCTTTGTGTACATAGGCATGTTCTCTTTATCTGTAAATTTACTTCACCATGTTCTGTGTTTGTTTGTTTTTTTAACTGTGCGTGTTTGATTTCCAACTGTTGCTTTTCAACACTTTTCAAAAAGTTATAAACAGCTTTGTTGACTAGATCAGGGGTTCTCAAACTTTTGGTATTATGGAGCCCATGAAGAGATTGGCCATAATTTACGGAGCCCCACAATAAATTTCTAAAAATAAAAACAAAAAAAAACACATTGTTACTTACTGATTGATGTTCCTGAGCAAATTGGAAGTGCTTTATTTAATGACTTGGATGTATTTGCTGCTTTGTATTTAAAAAATATTCAAATTACGGTTCAACTGAAGTCACTTGTAAGATTAGAAATGAATAGCTTGCGGAGCCCCGAGGTTTCTCTTGCGGAGCCCTGGGTCTCCGTACGGAGCACTTTGAGAACCTATGGACTAGATGATCGACGTGGTACTTCACTGGTCCTATGCAACACAGTGACATCCTTTGTTTTTCATTTATTCTAATGTTCATTGACAATTGGTTTCCTTATCACGTGATGGCTTTTTGTATTGTTTCTGTTTATTGGCTAAGCCATATGAAACAATCAAATAATCTAGTTAGGTTTAGTTCATGTTTTGATATATTTCATTCTTGTCATATTTATTCGAGTCTTAACTTCTAACGATGTAACCTTAATTAGTTAACAGATCTTGTTTTGTAGAAGTAATAATAGTGGTAACAAGCAGTGATCTTTATAGTCAAAATTTTGCCAGACATTTAAATTACTAACTGTTTTCACTGTCAAAAACAATTCAAGAAATAAATACCATTTAACTTGGTGGTGGTGAATTCTAAAAGGAGTTTTTTAATTTGATAAAACACTTCTTCATTCATGAACAACTCATTTAATGAATCTTTGTTGGTGATGAAGACATTTGTTTATGTGATATCTAAAGTAACGTCATTTAAAAAATTGATTGTTGCATTATTGTTAATTTTATGACTTCACAAGTCGTATAAATTTCACTTTGTCCCAGTGATGTGCTTCATATAGAATTATTCCATTGAACATTTCTAAAACATTTTGTAATTTCATAATATGGTACTTCTTGGCTTATAGAGCTTGGTTTCAATTATGAATTGTATGCTTCAGGAACAAACAGGGTATATAACATTGTTTCAATATTATTGTTTTTTATGCAATTTGCTTTATTGTATTTTGACAAATGCAAAAAACTCACTGGGACATACTTGCAAAGTGGGACTATCCTGACTATACCACGATATATGGCTGAATTAATATTTTATGTGTTTATGTGTATTATTTGAATGTACAAATGTGACTTGTGTGTTCTGTGCATGTTTTGGCTCTTGGTAAATTTGTGTAGTGACTCTTATATTCACAGCATGACAGGATGGGATGATTTGAAATAGTCGTAAAGAGTAAATTAAATTCACTCTATCACTTCACATGCCAGCTTATCCTCTGGGCAAGGTCACAGAGGCAGCTGCCATATGGTATCTCAAAATATCTCATGGTTTTCAGCAACCTCTGACAGTTGTGGTAGCTGCACACCAAGACGGCACCAAGCCATGCTGAAGTAATCATATTACCTTGTCCTTGGTCAACATCTGTACTGTTTTCCTGTGTGTATCCGGCTGGACTTGCTTTTCCAATTTTTCCTCTTCTAGGGCATTCTGTGATGTGGCTAAACATTTCTATATAGAGAGGTGGCTCATCATTCAGGGATTCACAAATTTCACAGCTGTGCACCTTGTTGCAAAAGGTCACACCATGTGTTCCTTGCCAAATCTCTGCCACTTGTATCTGAGATGGCACTTTTTGGTCATTATCAAGATTTGTGGCTATAAGTGAGGATGGTAGATGCACAGTGCTAATACATCTTCATATTTAAAAGTGGTGGGGCTCAAGGTTTGCAGAAAGGTACTGAACTAGGGTTTCCTGCTCTTTTGCCCATTATAGTCTGTTTTTGTAAGTTGTTTTTGCCAGACTGTCAAATCCATATGAGAGATAAATTACACAATATAACAAATTACACAATGTTTCTTGAAGTTCATTTGGATTTCTGTAATGTTTAGCATTGCTGATGTTCTTAAAACACATCCTGAAATGTTTACTAGTGAGAAGTGTTTGATGCAATCCTTATGTCAATTTTTGTTTGTGATACTCATAGTATTTGTTAATAGTTGTTATTTGTTTTGCAGAGAACAAAGCGTGCTGGGTGGGTTCTACGTGATGTCAAAAATCCAGAATATGTCAGTGGTCATATGTACAGGTAACTTTTCAATCAAATGAACTATTGTATGAGCATCATTGCACTGCAAGTTCTATTACCTCTTTTTGCAGAATGGCAGTCATGGCGATGACATGCAAAGATCCTACGAAATCACTAAAAGTTGACCAGTAGGTTTTTTTGAAATAATTTTTAATATTTTTGTCATTTGAATTGCTTTTAATTTACCAACTCTCTTGGCAGTTGTGTGAAGCTGTGCCTCGTGCATGACATGGCTGAATCCATTGTTGGTGATATAACACCTCGTGATAAAGTGTCAAAAGAAGAGAAGTATAAAAGGGAAAAGGTATTTTGTGCTATGAAGTAGAGCATTTGACCGTAAAAGCAGGTGATGGTCAGCTCATAATAAACAGTATTGGTGTTGTATGCAACACAAACACATAAAGCATGCCTAATCAGTGAACATATGTGTGTGTATATCTGCAAATAATGCTACCTTTTTCCATTCTTACAGGAAGCAATGGATCATTTGTGCAGCATGCTTGATCCAGATATTGGGATAGAGATCGGGAATCTTTTTCAGGTGAACATCCTTATTTGCAAGAGATGGGTAATTGATTGAATAGTGCCTTAATTTGTTTTTGATTGAAATTTGCTTCTTGCTGGGGCTGTTGATGTCAGCATTCTTGTCCAAGGGCTTCTATGGTGATTCGCTCAGTGGCTGTAGACCGAATACCCAACTTCTTGATTGAGAGACCGACAATCTACCACTGAGTAATCACCACCCCCAGTGTCTTAATAGTGGTTGCTTCATGTTTTAGGAGTTTGAAGACCAAGAAACACCTGAAGCAAAGTTTGTTAAAGACCTTGACCAGTTTGACATGATTTTGCAAGCTTACCAGTACGAAGACGAGGAAAATAACTTTGGCTGGCTGCAAGAGTTTTTTGATTCAGTTCAAGGTTTGGGGCTTTTGCTGTTTCAGTAAGGTTGAAACTAAACTTGCTTTGCTGCGTTTTGCATCAGTAGGCAAGAACATTTGAATAAGAGCTGAATGTGCTCATGTGCTGTATTATTATAATCGTATACTTCGTGTGATATTACAGTGGCTGGCAAAGCGTTTTTGCATCAATGAAATGTCATTCTGAGTTGATTAGGATTTTACTTTGCTGAGTGCTCCATGGGAGCTAATGTGTGCTCACTGAAGGAGTTGTGGCGCTCTGGTTGAAGCTAGGCTATAATGCAGGGGTGGGGAACCTATTTACTATCACGGGCTGCATGAATTGTGCATTATCGCTGGCGAGTCGCAAAATCAATTAATTTTATCCTAAAATTCTACCTTTGACTGTGAGGAAGAGTGACTTCTTTTGACAAGCTATCGAAGTAGCTGCTTATCATGATGCTTCGTTTTGAAGCGATGTTCTACTCTAACTTGGGTAACAAAAAATCTGGTGCGGACCATATCAAATGTTCACGCGGTCGCAGGTTCCCCACCCCTGGTATAATACAATATACAGAGTGGTCCAAGAAGATGTATCCATTTTATTGTCGCAGTCATTTCACATTAAGTTAACCCAGGCTTCTGTTTTCGAGGCAAATCATAGAGCTTAGATATAGTTGCACTTTCTTACCCTTAGTTACCTGTGAGGGCCACATTATTCTACCGCTACCCTGTGAAGGGCCAGCTTCTACAAATGATACTTTTTTTAAAAGATAAAATCGTTTTAATATTTTGAATTTTTATGTTTTTGATATTGCAACCTGAATTTCTTTATCAAGAGGATGATATTTTATTACATGTTTCTTTTGTTTTGTAATATATTTTGATACCCGATCAGCACAAAAATATTAAAAGTGTGCACTGTATATACGAGGGCCGCAAAAAGCGTTCAATAGGTGGGCCGTAGTTTGTACACCCTCGGCTTAAACCATGCCATAGCTTTGTAGCACAATAACCAAACATAACCCAACCAGTTGACATTGCGTACCTCAGTCCCAAACGTCACCGTTGGCCCACATACAGCCACGCATACCCTCCTCAAATTTTTTAAGTTGTGAAGCACAACCATTCCCTAATTGTGAAGCACAACCATTCCCTAATTGTGAAGCACAACCATTCCCTAATTGTGAAGCACAACCATTCCCTAATTGTGAAGCACAACCATTCCCTAATTGTGAAGCACAACCGTTCCCTAATTGTGAAGCACAACCATTCTAGAGCACAGGAGTAGTTTCGGCTCTCCGGAGCCCCATCCTCCTCCGGGTGAGGATGTCACGTAAGGTATTTTTGAGATTCGTTCAGAAATGACGTCAGTATTCAAAAGGGCATTGGCAAAATACCAATGCGTATGGTGAAATCGCGTTTCAGAAATGTTTTGGAATACACTGTCGTTACCAGAGTTTGTCATAATATGGAAACATCGCCAAGTGGCAATACTGCATTGTTGAGTGCGTATTAACATTTAAAAACGTGTGGCATCATACTAGACATAAACTAATTTCGTGTTCTGGCGATATGCTTTGGGTAAATGATTTTTGTGTCTCTTAATCGTAACTCGTAGCGGGTCAGAAACAAAGAAGAAAATGAACTAGTTAAATGACATGCCCATATGCGGCATGTCCATACCTTGCAGTCAAAAAATGCAGGTTTGAAAGTACATCCTGCTCTTTTGTATTGATTTGGTGTAAAATGTTACTTATTAACGTTTGTATTGCAACACGTTTCCTGCTGAAGGTAATGAGCTCAAAACGCCTGGATTGTGGGTTCTGCTGGATCTGTATGAAAAAATGCAAAGAAAAGAAATTAAAATAAATCACGGTAGTCTACAACCAACTGGTATTTGCACTGATTTTGTAAGCTGATAATTCAAACACAAACCCATCTTAAGATATCTGAAGGCAGACAGAGAATTTCAGATCGTTCATAGGATGGATTCAACCAACTGTGACGTTATATTCAGCTGGAGGGCGCGCGAACTATGACGCACTGTGGCGAACGGGGACTGGAGTTTACGAAAAGAACGTGACGTCAGTAGTAGATACACCCTCGCTATGAAAAAAGGTCCAACCACATTAACTGCTTCGTGGCTGAGAAAGGACTGCCTTGTTGAAAATACTGGCTGCAAGGCCATCACAAAAAGATATCGTGTAGCAATTGTAATATCGCTGCGCTTGCAATTGTTATGAGGTCGATTGGATTCTTCGCTTTAGTATGGTTTTGTGTGACCGCACTGGGAGGCTTGTACGTGTGCACCTCGTTCTAACTCAGGGATGTCCAAACTGCGACCCACATGTGGCCGCGGTATCATTTTCTCCAACAGTATTATCCATATCGATATAAAATTGGAGCCAGGCAACAATTTCCTATCAGCATGTCTTCAGTGATGGTTGACTGGATCGCATGCAGTGCGACGAATTTATTTAAAGACAATTGGCGGCAGGCCGAGGTCTGATTGATGCCTCTTGTCTAATCGAGTTGGTGGGAACGATATGAACAGGAGCAATCGAATAAACAAAACGAACATAAATAAATGGCAGCAAACGAACAAAGAAAATGGCAGCAAACGAGCAAGAAAAGGAAAGAAAAGGAACCAGTCACGAGACGGCAGGGCAAGCTATATAACAGGATGCACAGGAAAGTGGACGGGTCAGCATTGTTAAATAAGAGATTTAAGTGATGGTTAAATGGGAATGATTGCTAATGTCCGCCATAACAGATCAGCCATTGACAGAACAACTGCGGCATTTACCAGAGAACTAGCTTTGTGGATTTTTGCGAAGTTATCTGAAAATTTCACGACCTAAATGCGAACCGTCCCGGTTGTCAAATGAACATCATGGTCGCCTTTGGCATTACTACTCATAATCAAACCACACTGCAAAAAGTTCATGTCGTGCTGGTTTGCCACATGCAAGAAATTAACAGTTTGAAGTTTAAGCCCGTTGCTAGTGCAAGGCGTTTACTGGTGTATGGTCATCGACTATTTCCGACTGGTGAAAGAAAGCGAAGAAATGGAAGTTGTAAAATTACGTTTTTTCTTACAAAAATTAGCATAATAAGCAATTAACAGTGGAGTCTCCAGACTTGGTCTCGGACTCAAAAGTTTCAGGTCTCGTCACGGTCACAAGCCTTTTGCCTTGAGACTAAGCATGAAGGAAAAATGTCAAATGAAAAAACAATTCAATTTCGAAGTGGTGATGACACTTTTTGGGAAATTTTTTCTTAAAGTTCGGCATAATGCACAAATTTTGACCACGAGTCTCGGATTTTTTGGTGAAGTCTCGGTCTCGAAGTTTAGGTCTCGACTACATCTCTGGCAATTAGACGAAGTAAGATATTTAAACATTTTTGTGTGAAGAAATTTACCAAAAATGTTCAAATAAAACTCTTGTTGGACAGAAACAGATGCGTTGTGGTAATTTATGCTGCTCAGTTGTGTGAAACCGCATTTTGAAAGGATCTTACTCAATGCCCATGTGGACATTACTACCTTGCAGTCTATTTCCATAGCAAGCCTTTATTCATTTTCTTCTGCAGAAGTATGCCGGTAAATAGAGAAATCACTTCCACTAGTGATTATCGGTAAAAGCCTGCGTATTTTTTCACACTGTCCAGACTGCTCGGTTTTATATAACTGCAGTTTTTCTCTCCCATTTGACTTATTCAATAAAAATGTTCTAATTGGTAAACCCTCAGTTAAATTTGCCTTTATTCTTGATTGATTTGTACGCGTTATGGCCAAGGTTCCGGCGTCGGAGGTAAAATGTCCGACTCCGACTCCTTAGCATAACTTGAATGAAGTTTGGCTTTCAAGTGTCAACAATGGCAAAGAAGCGAGTAGCAACTAGCAATCAATGGAAATCATGGTGCACAGCAAGAATTATCTGTTTCAATAAAAGTTTCAAAAGAAATTATACGATTTCAAGTTGAAATGTTGAAATTTTCAACAGGCACGAGTCAGGTCTTCTAACTTAGGAGTGCGATGTAAAAAATGATTCAATTGGGCTTCCGGAGTCGGATAAAAAAATCCGACTCCGCAGCCCTGGTTGCGGCCTGTGTTCTCTAAATTACCTTTACTTATTTCCGGGACAGTCAATGCAGTCCCACCTACGTAAGATCCGGAGGTTTTCATGTTTTATTCTGCATTCCATCATATTACCAATGTTTAATTGACGTGTTAGACTTAATATGCTTCGCTTTGATTTCACGTGGTGTACGAAGAAAAATTACAAGTCGTGTTTTTGTGAATGGATGCATCACTTACGGTATTTAATCTTTTGGTTAGACTTTCGCCAAATGCTTTCACTAAAAATGTGTTTCCGCTTAAATATATTTTTCAGGTAAAATCAAAACGCCAGTCGTTAAGCAACTGGCAGATACCTTGGTTGCAAAGAGGGCTGCGCAATGTGAAGAGTCGGGAAAAGCATGCAACCGGAACGAAGCGTGCCCTGCCGTCCCGGAAGAGAAATAACTGAAGCGTCGCAGAAACTTCGTGTTGGCGAACTGTATGTTGGGGTAAATTTGGAAAAGCAGGCTGCATGGATGGATGGTCGAATCCAACAGGAAGTTTGTGAGCGTGTTGTCCGAAGATCTAAATGTAGAACTAACTTTGGTTTCGTGAAACATTTTTGTTCTGTTTTACAAAATAAGTTGAAAAATATAGATTCAAAAAGCGTCAATACTTTTCTGAAATTTTCGCCAAAACAAGTTCGAAACGCCAGAAAATATAACAAGTACAGTTTCGACTTGAATCATTTCAAAACTTGATTGTATCTCTGAGAAGTGCGAGTTGTCGAGTTGAAAGCACTCGGTCCACGAACTTATTTAACTATTTCTGGCACCGCTCAGCACTTGCTGCCTCGGGAATGTAGCAGCCTTGTCGTAGTTCCCAAGCCAAGGAAAGAGATCGTCCATGCTTGCTAAACGCTAAAGAACTTTGAAATCGGGACAATTGGAATTCATTCATTTTCAAACCCGCTTTTCCTCTCAGGAAGGGTCGTGGTGATAGCAGCACTTGGAGAGGCCGAAACATCTCACGGTTTCCAGCAATCTCTGATAGTTTTGCTGGAATTGTCATATTGAATTTTGATTTGTGTGTGGAAACTACAACGTGAACTTTTCACCAACAAATGTAGTCGCAGTGCATTTACGCGAAGGAAGTGGCGCTAAATAGAAAATACAAAAGCTTTGCTGCGTGACCTTGTTCTGATTCAGTGTCTTATGAGTCAGTTCTGGTGCAGGTGTTGAAACATCTCAACCTGATGAACTGAGCGTTTGTCAATTTAATAATTAACGGGTGTTTGAAACTAAAGAAGAGGTATGTTTTGATGCCATTGTATTGTATTGAGCTTTAGCCGCCAGTATAAAACATACATACACAGGTACATCAACAAAAGAATAAACGTGGGGCAGGGACACCGAAAGAACCCGAAGGTTATCTTGTCAAGGTGTCCCTAAAAATTGTGTAAAATACTATAACCAGTAGTATGTGGCTATTATCTATGAACAAATGTTGAAAACAAAAGAAAAAAAAGAATATTCGATATACCAAATAACAATAAACTGCAAATTCAGTCTAATATACAATTCATTTAACCAACATGAAGAAAGTACAGACCAGAGACATTGTAGCACAGGTAATATTTAGGCACCAATTGCAGCAGAAAAACATGACAGACAAATAATGAGTAGTTCATTTGAAATAAACAAGTATCATGTAATTGACAACGATGAGAAAGTAAATTAAATTATCCTAGTCAAATACAAAATGCGGTTTATTACAAATAGTCAAGCTTAGGTATTGTAGAGTGCGATGAGAAACATTTTATAATTATTGGAGAATCTACTATATGAGAAATTTTTAAACTCTTGTGGTATGCTGGACCATGTCACTGCTCCTTGATATGTTAGATTTCTTTTTCCCAGAGAAGAATAAACTCTGGGGACAAAGTAATTTTGATTGGCAGCTGATCTAGTGAAATGACAATGAGTTTCTGCAATTTTTTTAAAAAAGCTGTTATATGATTATGGTAATGTATTGTTATGAAATTTATACATTAATTTAGATAGCTCTAATTGGTATATATCTTTTATTTTAAAAAAAACCAGTTGTTTATATAAAGGAGTTATGTGACATTTACAATCACTAAATGTGAGAGCGCGCAAAACATTATTATGGATAGTATTAAGAGGTTGGAGCACAGAATCGCAAGCTGTTCCATAGGTTACGATGCATTATTGGAGATGACTATATACGAAACAGCAATAGATTATTCTTAAAGCAGTAGTTGGTACAAAGTTTCGAATTTTATATATCATACTTGAAGCAAACGATAACTTAGATTTTAAGTATTTGACATGGGAGGTCCAATTCAAAGATTCATCTAACAAAACACCCAAGTATTTTACAGACGTTTTCCGGTGTAACACAATATTATTAATGTGAATTTTGAAATTCCTTTATTCTTCCTCAGCTTTATTAAATGATTTTCCTCCCGTTAGAAAATACATGGATTTCGCATAGTTTATAGATAATTTATTGAGACACATCCATTCATCTACTTTTATTAACTCATTATTTACCATTAGTTTTAATTCTTTTATATCACTATGTGCCAAACATAAATATGTGTCATCAGCATATAGTTTAGTACTGAATGAAGAGCATGTGGGAAGGTCATTTACATACATGATAAAAATAATGGACCAAGGGTGGAACCCTGTGGAACGCCACATGTAATTTTATTAATTTTAGATGCCATATTTTCTGGATGAACTCTCAATCCAACTGGGATGTACTGTGGGAAATATGGTTGTGAATCATCTAATGTTTGCTGATGATATATGTGTGTTCAGCCCCAGTATTAATGGGCTGCAATGTCTTCTGAATATTTGTGGCGACTATGCTGCTGAACACGAAATCACTTTTAATTGTAACAAAACAATTGGTGTTCTTATTTGCCCAAAAAAGTATAAACAACCTGCCCCATCAGATGTTTTTGTAAATGGTGTACGTGTACAATTTTTAGACCAAGTGAAATATCTTGGTGTGTGGATAAATGTATCATTGAAGGATGATGATGACATTCAGAGACAAGTGAAATCACTATACTGTGCAGCAAACAAACTCAGAGGCACTTTTGATCAGTGCTCTACTGCAGTAAAAAACACTTTATTTCGTGCCTATTGCATGCCAATGTATGCTTGCCAATTGTGGAGCAAATACACTAGACCAGTATGAAGCGCTTATGTGCTGCATATAACAATGCCTATCGAATTATGCATTACATACCCAGAAATGTGAGTGTTCGCCCACACCAGGTTAGCCATTGTGTCAGAACCTTTGATGCTGTGCTAAGAAACAACTTGTATCGATTTTTTATACGATGCGCATCTTCATCCAACTTTTTTATTCGATCGCTTCAAATGTCTGATGCTTTTTACAAATCTTCATTTTTCCTTAATTATTCAACACTCCTGTATGGAGGCCAAATGCAGTACTTGTCCGTGAATTGTTTCGGAGTTTGCGTCTCATCAGTATTGCTTTTGTGTAGCAAAAATATGTGGACACTGTGTACACACCAAGCATAAAAAGTAAGAAGTGCTGGGATAGGTCTTGCTCGTCTCAAGGCTGGACGCGTATTAACACCGGTTGTGTAATGCCCTACTGTATGGTTTATCCATTTTCTGTGCTTTTGCGAATGACGATACAGCTGTGGAGAGGATAAACAGCTTTGCTCCTCCCAGTGTGGGTCATGTGCAAACACCGTTTCTGTAATGTGCGCTGATGTATAGCTAACCACTTTTTGTGCTCTTGTGTCTGTGATATGGACGAGTGCGCAATAAAATATCATTCTTAAATATTTGCACAAACGTGAACTGTCTACGATTTGTCAAGTAGCTTTTCATTAAAATCAGTGGTATGCCTCTAATTCCAAAATTCCTTTCCATTTTTTTTAATAAGATTTCATGATCGACAGTATCAAATGCTTTCGAGCAGTCTGTAAATAGCGAACAGGTGTGCAGTCCTTTATCGTGATTGGCTAAAAGGTTAGAATAAATATCTTCCACCGCCAAGGCCGTTGAAGAATTTGGTCGAAATCCATACTGATGTTCAGACAACAAACCAAAATCTTTCAGGTAACAATATAATATGTCATGCAACAATTTTTCAAAAATTTTGTTAAATTGTGGTAGTAAGGAGATCGGTCTATAATTACTGCATATTGTTGAGTCTCCTGACTTATGTAAGGGTACAATCTGAGCTTCCTTTAAATAATTGGGATATATGCCTTCTGTCATGCATCTGTTGAAAATACGAGTTAAAAAAGGTGTCACTACAGAGTTAGATAATTTAAGGAATTTAGTTGGAATGTCACCATGACGAATGGCTTTTTTCTCATCTAATTTGCTAATGAGGGTTTGTACTTCTTGTTCACTTATTTTGTGTAGAAAAAATAAAGATTTTGTGTAGTGGCTAAATTTTAAGGAACCAGAGGACGGGGGGATATTCGATGCCATTCGTTCACCGACTTTACTGAAAAATGACTTAAATTCGTTTGCGATTTCAACAGGGTCATGAGTTTCAGCACCCGAGGCAGTGGTGATCTTAGATGGTTGTGATCGGTTTTTACATTTTAAGTTAGTTAAATCACTTAATATCTGGTGTATTTTTTTTGTATCATTTTTGTTGGAAGAAATCAAAGTATAATAGTACTGCTGTTTTGCCACTTTGACTATTCTTGAGAGATTATTTCTATATACCTTATACATATTATATAAGGGGGTATTCTTTTTATTTTAGACTTTATGGTACATTTTATTTTTGGTGAGAATAGATTTGTATATACCAGGAGTAAGCCATGGTTTCTGCCGCATTCTTTTTTGTTTTCTGGATGCGTTACATAGAGGAGCATGATTATTTACCACTGTTTGAAATATGTCCACAAATGTTTCAAACTGGGAGTTAACAGTTGAATTTTCATTATGATAGATACTTTGTGACAATTGTTGATATAAATCAAATAAAAAGTCGTTTATGCAGAAGTTTTTCATATTTCTTACTGTACAATTGTTAGAGGTAGTATTTATATCAGCTGCTTTAACAATAGAAAATGTTGGCAGATGATTTGAAAGGTCAAAAATAGATATCCCACTCACAATGGCATGCTTTGTATCAGTTGTATATATATGATCAATGAGTGTAGAAGATTGTTCAGTAATTCTAGTGGGTTTGCTGATAAGTGCTTTGCAAGAAAGACTGCGAAGCACATCTACATACTCAGAAACAGTGTTGTCCTTGGAATACTTCATAAGATTTATATTAAAGTCACCACATATAAAATAAGTATATTTATTTTTGTTTAAATTATCTACATCTTGAAAGAGTCATCAAATTCTTTATGATTTGGAGCTGGATGTCTGTACACAACACCAATAGCACATTTAGTGTTGTGCAGCTTTACTTCGATCCAGAGATTTTCACAATCAGAACTATCTATGCCAAAATTAGGTAATATGTTAAAATCAACACCCTCCTTTATATAAAAGCCAACACCACCAGCATTTGTCTCTGTGTCAGCATGCACAAAGTTATATCCATAAATGTTAACATTATATCCAAAATTGGCTGGTGTTGTTGATCTTAACTTTGTCTCAGATATGGCAATAATGTCAGGAGAGTGATTTAGTTGATAAATAAAAGCTTCTAAAAGAGGAAGATTTTTAGCTAAACTTCTTATATTTATATGGACAATAGAAAGTGCATTCTTGCAGCATGATTGAAAAATGTTGGATGTTTCCAACATATTATAGTATCTGCAATCACTGGAGAAGTCATCAGGTAAAATTTCAATGGGGTTGATGTTATGTGAAATTCCTGCATAATGAGATTCTGCACACATTGAGCAGTGGTATGTGACATCACTATTGTTCAACAATTGTGACTTTGATGTAGATAAACTTGTACATTTTATATGAAACCACTTTTTACAATAGACACAGATTACTGAATCAATATCACACAAAACATTACAAACAGTACATAATGAAAACATACTCTCAAAAGCCATCAGGTATTCAGCATTCTAATAGTCACTAAACTTTGCTTAGTTTTGAGCAGCAATGCCAAATTTATGCAGGTCTTTATTATTTTGGATGGTAATAGTTTGGCTTGCATCATCTTTTCTTAGATATGTTAGTCCATTTTTAGTCCATATATATTTATATCCAGCTTTTTTCTTGAAGTCATTGCATTTTTTAAAACGTTCCCTATTTTGTTTAGTCAGACTTTCATTAATAAACACTTTTGAATGTCCTTGTTGGAGTGAAGCATTTGCAACTTTGAGTTTTATTCTTTTACTATAAATGTTGTCTCTTACCTTGCGGCTAAGAAATTTCACAATGATATTGGGATTAGGATGGGTTGGGGTTGAAGGTGCCATATGATGAGAGATGCTGATGTCACTAGGATGTAGTGTAACACCAATTTTGTTGGCCACTTGCACAATTAGTTGATCAGTATTTTCATTTTTTTCATAAGCTATCCCTTTAAACTCTAGACACCATCTTCTGCTATACTGTTCTAGTTCATTTATATCATTTTCCATTTTTTCAGTTCTTGAGCACAACTGGTCATGGGCGTCGGAAGGATTTTTTCCAGGGGCAGGCCATTAGGGTATTTTTTCAAAATTTTTCTAGGGGGGGCAAAAGTGGCAAAATTTGTTTTTTCCCTCTCGAAACTAAGAAAATAACCTTTTTTGCGAAAATTTTCAAAATCCAGGGGGTCCTTGGCCCCCCTGCTTTCCCCTTCCGACGCCCATGCAACTGGTCTTCGTGTTTGTTGATCACTTTGTCGCAAGCTTCTAAGACAACGTGTTCGTCATGCCGGTAAAACAAGATTGCGGAATAAATGTTATCATGCCTGTAGTTTGGATTTTGATCGGAGCTAAAGTTGAACTTGCAAAATATATTTTTTTGCAAAATTCTTTCATTAAGTTTGGAAATTGTCTTGCATACGACCGCGATGTCGGGGTTAGGCACCTTGTCTCGGCACGAGTTTTGAAATGTAACATCAGGTTTCATGGTTTTAAGTTCTACGTAAGTTTTACGCTTTTCGCCAAATGTTTCACGTTTGTGAAATAATAGTAGTGTTGGTCAACAGACCGCACCAGATGTTTTGGTTGCAGGCACAAATAGCTCCACACAGGTTGCTGTAACGTTGACATGCATAAGTTTGGTTGATGAATTGGTTGCTGTGAACCATGAACTGGGAAACATTGGACAAATGGCAGTGAACTAAGCAAAGCGAGTAAACAAATTGTATTAACATGTAAGGGACAATAAACGATTCATTCGCATAAAATCCAAGATGCAGGATGTTGGTGATGGTTGTTTCTCCTGCGTAAGCGATTTTTAATTAATTGTGCGACGAAGAAATCTCGCTTACTCTGCGGAGTTATGGAACATAGTTTGTATTTGAAGAAGATTGTGGCAACAAAATAAATGGGAACTGTCGACAAGTGCATGTTCTTCGTTCGTGTCTTAAATTGCGGAAATATAAAGGGACCAAAAAGGGGGTTGCTAGATAGATATAACGAATACAGATCAAGCAACATTTTAATTGACATGCGAAGTTTGCTGTCAATCACGGGTGTCGGAAGGGGGAGCCTTGGCCCCTGGAATTTGAAGTTTTAACATTTTCCTATTAACTTATTTTGTAGAAAAATGTGTTACTCGTCATTTTGAGTTGGTAAAATGAGATTTCACCCCTGTCGCGCGCTCCCTCCCCTGAGAAAAATTCCAATGCTCATGGCGGCAATTTAGAAGCAACTATGTGTAAATTACGAAGCACATATTTGAAGCTCTCCGACATGGAAAATTTTGGAGCCACTTAAAAGGAGGCGATCAGTGCAAAGACGCTCTTATCAGTCACTGAATATAACTTCTCTATACCTGTCAACGTGACATGCCTGCATAGCGAAAATGTTAGACCTCCGCACTACTTGCATTGACCGTGAGAACTTCTACGCTGTCTTCACCATTCTTATCTATCAGCTTGAGTCGGATTTAGAATTTCGTTACAATGCATACAAGAACACTTGCGATACATTTGGTGTATTAGGCAAGTTGCATCATGGAAATGACGAAGAGCTTATAGCATGAGGGAATAAGCTCATTGAACTGTATAGTGAAGATCTTGAACCATCATTTGTCGAAGAGCTGGTAAAAGTCGCTGCTTAGTTTAGAAATTGTAACACTGCTACAGTAGCGCAGCCAGCCCAAAATTTGGGAGGGCCAAATCTTATGACTTTAACCGAGCAACAGTATTTTTTGTGCGACACCGCCTTTTGAAGCACAAAATGTTAAGATGTGCTAGAAATTTGCAGGGATTATCCCCTGGCTACGCCTATGCTGTGATGTCATGCTCATCTAGGAAAAATCCAACGTTGATGGAGCTTGAAGCATTTCAGTAAATGATACGTAATAAATTAGTTGAAATTTTCCCAAATATTCTCATCGCCTACCGCATATAATGATTGATTGGGTTATTGTTTCATGTGACTCAGCTAATAAACAGAAGCAATACAAAAAGCCATCGCGCAATAAGGAAACCAACTGTCAGTGAACATTAGAGCAAATAAAAATACAATGGCATAATAGCTGATCAATGTCAACAAGGAGTGGCACCATAGGTGTAGCCAGTGTGGGCCATGGGACCCCTCCAAATTTTTAGAACATATAGTCATTTTTTACTTTGAGAGGCGGCATCTCAAACAAAATAGGTGTTATTTGTCTAAAATCAAACATTTTGACCCAAAACACATTTTTGGGCTGGCTACGCTACAAAGTGGCACTGTCATATAGGGTTGGTGAATGACCATGGCGGTCATCTAATTAATCAACCAACCCCGATTTATCATTGATGATTAGCAACTGTTCAGACAAGCGCAGCTTTTTTTAGCTCAAGCGGCTGAAATCATGCACGAGATGTACCGTCGGCCAAAAAAGACTGAAAAGTCTTGCTATTTTAAAAGTTGGACATGCTTTAGCTCGAAAGATGAACAACGACAAAATTATCAAGAACTCCCGCCGATCGCCAACAACAGGCAGTCAGGTGTCGGGAGAAGTAGGCTATAGGTGCATCACTCCAGAGTCGAACCTTGAGACGTGCAAACTGTGCAATTGCACAAACCCTGAAAACGACCTGCGTTGGGCCCCATTTCAAAGTTTAAAGCGTTTTGGTTTCCTTTTTTTGGTCATCCACTTTGTTTCAGCAATTTTTGACACCATCCATGAGAACTTCTTCCACGTTTGTTATGTAAGGGAGTCGCAACACAGATTTGCACAGGGCTCAAAAAGTGCTAAGGCCGGTTCTGGTCACTCAGTAATTATGCGGTCGCAGTGTGGTCATCTAGCTTTTTCGTTAGCTTCAAATTTCATTGTGACTGTTTTTGTTCTTGATATCGAGGCAGTGCAGAATAAAATAATACATTTATGAATGGGAGCAACTTGTCAAGTAAATGTAGCAAGCACATGTAGTACCAATTTGTACATCATGAGCAGACCTTTCAGAAAGGCCCGAAAATGACAATCCAGTCCTGGGTTGAAACCTTATTCCAGCAGAATATTCCATATTGTACCATGTCTTCGTCGACCAGAATGTTCCTTTAAAACATTCTGCAAAGTACACTAGCGTCTGTTACGAATGTCTTCATACATGTAAGGAATCTGCCTGCCTTGCTCTGTTTTCATAGCTTTGCAATGTAACTAAGTAATCGCAAAGTTATTGCTTTTACCCCCACATTGTTGTTTTCCCCTACTTTCTAACCAGTCAGAGGATTTTCGTGAGGAATTTTACTAAAAAAGGAGCAAAATAACCCCCAATATGTTGGCACAACTAAGCAAGTACCTCCGTTTCTCCTAACAGAATTGAGTGAATGACATTCACCCTCAAACCCCTCGATTGCACCATTGGTCTTGGTCTTTAAGTTAGGATTCGAATCCTGTAAAATAAAGTATTTTGATGTCTTGTGAGGAAGACGTTTTTATAAAAGAATTTAAACTCTAAGAAACGTCCAAACCCTAAAACAAATGTGTTACCTAAAATCTTCATAAAAGTGCTCAAATGCAAGATTTTCGCATTCAGACTTACTACACTTCATGTTTTCGTATACCACATCACATTCAGATTTCTTTCCACTGTTCATGGTTTTTGCATACCATATGGATTCGAATCCGATTTTTTGAGCCCCGCATGAGAAGTAGGTAAACCCACATTTTAGGCTATAGACTCTGCACGCTCATACGGGGTCGGCTAGTTGCGAACTTGTCTTAAATGCTATCCGCAAGATGCAAGTCCGACGAAAAGGAGATAAGAGAAATGGTTGACAAAAGGCGACGTATCGTCGTAAAAATAATCTGTTTTGTACAAAACCACGCATTTTAATTCAGGCGAAACTATATGTTCAAGCTTGGGGGCAGTCACAAGTTTTACGGTGTAGGTTTTGACTGCTTGATTTCGAGTTAAGAAATCTTATTTCATCATTAACAAATGCATCCACAATAAACCCTGGCGACATCAATCCTGTTGCTGCTGCGAATAGAAACACAATTTGCGTGAACGTACAGGCTGTTGAACATTTTTTGCTGCGTTTGGAAAGGAATCCTTTCACAGCTAAGAATCAGACACTAAGATCTTAACCAGGGATGTAGTGCTAACAAAAAAGTGTGGGAACGCACCCAAAAAAAATAACCATCTAAAAATACTGTAGCTTCAAACTCATTTTAAAGCAAAACGTGAAAAAGGTGTGGGAACGCCGTTCCCACGCGTTCCCGCCCGCTACGCCTCTGATCGTAAGAGAGTAAATATTTCTCATACTAGGTAGACATCATCAGCTGTTATTCAAATAGAATTCATTCTGTGCTGCGTTGCCCCGTTTTGTTTCAGATAAAATATTCTCGTTTGAACTGAAGAGCCACGGAGTTCGTGTAAAACTGTTGGAAATTTTGTGAAAATTTAAATGTAGATTCGGTGGAAATCTGATTATCAAGAAAATTCTATACCAGGCCCGGAGGCTCACAAGACCATTGTGGCGCCTTGCAAAATATCTCTCGGAGACCCCTGGTTCTCGCTTCGATCAGGACAGGATTAGAAGGAGATTGAACTTGATCTTGTGGCGAAAAAAGTCTAGTTTTCTAAGAATTGGTACATGTTTACTAGACACTCGTTCGCACTATGCTACAAGTGTTGAGTTTATAGTCACGCAAAATTATATAGCCAATTATAAAATCGTCTGTTTGAATCTGGGCTTATTTTAGGAATGAGCCTAATGCTGCAGCGTCAGTAGAACCAACTTTGATCTGCTTTTGTAAAAGACATCTATAAAAAGTATCGCATAGGGTCAATCAGTATCTTTTCGCGAAACGAACAAGAAAGGGCCATGCAATTAATTTTGGGGGAATTTTCATTTTTTCCATCTTTTGACGATGGTTTGTTTTGAATATAATATTTTTACAACATCAAACCGCACTGGTGCTTTGAAATTGCAAAGATCATTTTCTAGTGACAAGTTAAGCATTGCTTGTGCGAAAATGACTCAAATGTTTCTACTAGCGACTCTGCTCATTTCGCGAAAAGATGCTGATTAACCCGAGAGAGATGACGTCAGCAGCCTGTCACTTCCGATTGGGATTTGGGAACCACCCTTCTGTAAGATCGAAAAAGTGGAAGTTGCCAATCAGACATGATCGCATTGATATTCGCAGTTATAATGATCCATCCATTTGTGGTTCCGCTTCGTCTTCCAGAGGATACATTTTAGACCAATCAGTTGAACATGGATTTTTTTCCTGAAAGCGTCAACTTTCAACTCACCTCAAGAACCATGTTTCAGGATTCTATGTAAAGCAACCTATGATTTCAAAATAAAAACTCATTTCAAGAAGTCGTAGAGAATTACGGCACCACGACGACAACATTCATTAGTGTAATGCAGATGATGAAAATGGCAATAGAATCAGAAAAGCACCGGATAATGTTCGCTTGGAAACAAACAACTTTGGAAAAACTTTTCTTTCAAGCTGAAAAAACTCTGTTGTGATGAGAACAATCATGAAAACAAAATGCTTGAATAATTCACGACATACAAACGTTGACTTCACCGCATGTGTTCTGGTGTGCTTTTACAGCCTGTTTGATGATTCCAATTCTGCGACGTAAGACTTGCCCACGTAGGCCTACATGAAAAGACAGGTAGGGCAATATTTTTCCGGTGCGGGCCAAGTTGAACAGCGATTGTTAGGGCGTTACGAACAATCGCTGATGAACGGTTTAGCCAATCCTTAGCAATAATTCCATCCACGCATACCGTTGCCGCCATGCTGCAATGAAACATTCTAAAGCGGCAGGTATGTTAAACGTCATGACCTTCTGGCATTAACCTTGCACCTACATTGGCAAGGCCTTCAAAAATTTCCAAGACCAAGACCACAAAGTGGCCGAAAATATGAGACCGCCGTAATGCTGTCTTGACATGAAATTAATACTCCAAAAAAATCTGCAGTTTGTGGTGTCTTTACGACAAGATACCTTTCAATCACACTTGTGCGTTACAATGATTTTCGAATATATTAGGGTCACTTGAATTGTGCATACGCAGGATGAGTTTCAGAGAAATATTGGCTCCTGGACCGCGTTCAAATCAAATCTTTTTTTTGGTTTGTCCGGAAACAAAACCTTTACACACGAAACCAGGGTTTCTAACCTGCAGTGCTACGAAAATAACCGCATGACCATCGGCGCAAGTCAGCGGAGATGGGCGCCGCAGACCACTCGTGAAACTCACGAAAGGAGTACAGAAGCCGAGTATAAATGAAACTGAATTGAAAATGTCCGTGAGGTAAGCTACAGGCTACTGCACCAAGAAACTTCTATTTGCTAAAATACTTACTGAAAAGGGATTTGTGTTCTGGAAGAAAAATCTCGATCTCTGTGTGGAATTCGAAAACTCGAGGCAAAGCACTTGAGAAAACCATCTTCACTTCAGTGCGGAAAATGAGAACAGTGTGGTCTGAACGTCTGAACCCATTTCATAACACAACATTTTGAAAAGCGGTGATACGAGCAAGCGATCCAGTATAATTAACAGATTGGATTACTTGCTGCAGAACCATTCTTTGGTATTCTGGAAAGGTCTTACTTGTCAGTGCTTGTGGACAGCGTTCCCTCGGAGAAAATTTCACACTAAGCAAATTTTTGTCTTAGTGCGCATGAATGTTTTAAAGATGAGTTATCCGAGTTTTAAATGAATTGCAAACTTTGTGAATTATTAGACTAACGTAGGGCTACGATGTTTTCATTAGCAAAAAGAGGACAATTTACGACTAACTTATTTGACTATGCTATCTACACTTAACAACTCAAATAAAAAATATTGATAAGTTTTAAGCAATGAAATAAGACCTCCAGTGAGGGCGATGTTTCAGTCAAACCACACAAAACAAAATCCTTATTTACTTGTCCTATTTATTCCACGAAAACATGGTAGTTTGTTTAAGTTTCTTAAACAGTGTAAAATCACCTTAACCTCTGCTAGCATGAAATATGTTTTAGATTGTACACCAGCTTTAATAGACTAGAAACTGACTCAGCTAGAAAGCTTTCTGATGCATTTAGGGAGCTGTGGCTGCATTAAGGGCATTGTGGCTGCATCAAGGAAAAATACCCTCCACTTTAGCGTAACGAGCCATAAGGTTGAACTTAGAAGCGCAATCTTTAACAATTCGCTTGAGCATTTAATGGTATTACAAGTTGCAAAATATTTGCCCATCTTTCATATGTGATCATTTTACAACGAATTGCATTTGTTCACGAACGCACACAAGTTTTGGTAATGGTCAAACAGGTTAGTTTCATCAATAGCAACGTTTTTCCCGAGCAGGTAGTCCTCACATGATTCAATGTTTCCCATTCAGTTATTTGCAACAGAAACATCTAGTCAAAGCATTTAAATTCAGCAAATAAACTGGTCCATTAACCAGATATGCAACAAAAGATCAGTGAAATAGAGATACATCTGACATGAAGTAATCACTAGGGCCATTTTTTATGACCTTAAAAATTGATATGACTTTATTTTTGAGAGAACATGACATTATATGACCAAATGAAAATGACCGAGCTAGAACATACATCTACTGTACAAAGAAGCCTTGCCAGCGAAAGTAGGCATGAAAGATGATAGCCCCATGATTTTTTGAATATAGTTTGTTGAAGCCCGACTAAAATAAACAGCTGAAAATATGAGCAAAACATACACTGGTAGACTGGTTTGAAGCAAATTGGAAACATGCAGGGACATTGGTTTATTTTTTTGCAGCAGCGCGAACACGCATTTTCAGGCAGTGCATTACATTTCATCCAAATAACTTGGTTCACCTACGTCTTTGCCAGTGGCGTAACTACAGGATTGAGCCAGGGGGGTCAAACTTTGCTGAAGGGGGCCCATTGGACACCGTTGGGGAATGCAATATTTAGTTCCCAAAAATTCTACATAGTCTACATTACATATATATGGGCATTAGTCTTCGCATGTTTGCGACACATATATGTGGGTGTAAGTCTTCATGCACACCTGGTTCGTGGTGAATGGTACATTCAACGACATGCTAGTCGAGAGGTTGCAACAAAGGATACTTTAATAACACAAAAATGGTTATTTATAGCACAGTACAGAGCAGATGTTACATTGTAAACATAAACAACACAGGCATAGACCTTCACATAAATTTTTCCATTGATCGGCAAAGTCGACATTTTGCTTGCCCATTTCGGGCTGCTGACGATCAAAGGCGCAGCCAGGGGGGGTGCTGAAGGTGCTCAAGCACCCCCCTTAGCGATCAGGATATTGATGTTTATTTTCTTAGTTTTTCACCAACATTGTACTGTAAGTCTGCTGACAAGTCTTGCTAGCTGATCCCGCAATCAGGGGGAGAGCAACTGGGCAATTCCCCCCGATATTTTCAAAAACATGTTCAGTTGTTAGTTCAGTTGAATATATCAGCTGGGTGCGTTCCTGCTCGCTAAGTGAAATAAAGTCATGATTTGTGATTTCGTTGAAATGGCAATTAAATGCTTCTTTCTTTACACATCATTGCAATGCTTACTTGAAAAGAAATGCCCTGTGTTGAAAATCTGTAGATAGCGTACTGTGTAAATTGTCGTAATACTAATATACCTGGCTATTGCTGCCAACGAAGGTTTTTTTGTGATTGTTACCGTAACATGGGGCATTTCTTTGTAGTGTAGAAAGGATAAAGCGTTTCGTGAACGTCCATTTGCATTGCATCGCCAGCAATGTTCTCTCTAAGGTGCGCAAATACTCAGGACCACCAGAACTGTTGCGCAGTGAAATCTCATTCACGCGTATTTGCAACATGCGAAAGCAATGGAAACTCCACCGAAAACAAGGAGCTATTTGAATGAAATGTGTGTTGTGTTCGAATTTGATAAGATTGTAGTATTTGTATATTTATTATATAATTCACAAAGTTTGTAATTCACTGAAAACTCGACTTACTCAGCCCTAAAATAATCATGCTCACGAAAGCAAATATTTGCTCAGTGCAAAATTATCTTAGATGGAACACTGATCGTCAGCAATTTGAAAATGATAAAGAATATGTCGACGTTGCCCCCCTGGAAAAATTTCTGCGGACGCCCATGAATGATCGTGCTTTCTCGCTTTCTTTTTTTCGTGTTTTCACTCATTACGAATTGTTTGTTTCTTTCCGTTCTCTTACTTGCGGTTGCAAAATAAACAGAATCAACCCGCTTCTTGTTATTATTTCATCAAAATTGCCTGCAATAACAAATGTTATACACAAATTGCTGTGGGTGTTGCAGACTATTCCAAACGACAATTAAAAACTATAAGGTTCCCAATTTGAAGAGCACTGATCTAAACCACATCCAAGTGACTACCCTCTCTTGCTGCAACATACAAGTTAACTACGCTCACTTGCTGCAACATACAAGTTAAACAGCGCTACTACACTATGCTGGCTGCTGCCACCGGTAATTGTGCTTTAACAAACGTAACATACAATGAGAACATGTATTATGTCGCCACGTGAACTGTCTTGTCTCTAGTTCTCGATGTACCTGCGCCGACGCCAGTGACTACGTCAGATCGCTGTTATGTGCCACATTGCTTGTTGGTACCATAGCGGTGCAGTGTTAAAGTTTGACCAGTTTTATCACTCGAGCTTCTTCTCAGCCAAGCTTAGACTTGTTTCCTCGTAAATGTACGTATGCGAAAGTGATTGATTTACGCAATATGGTCCTGTGAAGCATTGGGTTCATTGCAAATCGACATCGCATCCCCTCCCACCAAATCAGCCTGTGTCCGCTACTGCCTGCTTGCGCTTGTGGCACTGTCAGTGAAATGTGGATATGTGCAGCGGAACCATCATAAAGTAATGAAAGCAGAGCATATCAGACAGAATCTCGAAAGCTCAACACCAACTTTCATCGCAGCAAAGTCGGGTTTTGTCGCGCTGGTAAAAAACGTGCACCATACATTGTCTCCTCTCACTGTGAGCTTCATCCACAAGCACTGTGCGCAAATGCGCAGCACCACCAGACCATTTGTGCAGTGAAATCTCATTCTCGCCCACTTGCAACATTCCAAGCAAGTAAAACATCATTAAAATTTTTTGGGCAGAAGCAGTGCGCTTCTGAGCATATCCCTTTCAGGGGCTATTTGAATTACATGTGCACTTTGTCCGTATTTTGATAAAATTTTATACTTATTCGTAGGGCTACAGTAAGTCCTCTTTTTGGAGGACATGTCCTTTTTTTCATAAAAATGAACTCTCCTGCGAGGACATTCAAAAAAGGTAAAAGTGTCTTATTTTTGCATTTTAATTTTGTAAGGCTATGATTTATTGCATTCACGTATGGTAAGCTGTACTTACTTAACTACAAGAACATAAGAGCTGGTGGCGTAGCCTAGTTTATAGAAGATCCTGCTAGTTATCAAATTAATCAATGCTTTAGTCGAGTTAATTTTTCTGCTAGGAAGGCGGGAATGCTTCCCCATCGTTACGTAACAGTGGTAAATCCTTATACAGCATTTCATCTCAATTTCTGTGCTTCAGGAAGCGATGAAACGAATTTCAAAACAAAAATTGCACCCCTACGACCTCTATAACAAAAGTTATAAAGTCATATTTTCCGTGTTAGGTCATAAAGTCATATTTTGCACATTTCCAAACTAATTCAATAAGGAAACCATTACAACAATTTCAAAATATCAAGTGAAAGCACCATATCACTAGGTCTAAGGTGCATCCTGCAAATTGAACCCACTTGGGCACCCCACGAATGTTGGCAAAGACCAGTGGCGTAACTGACGGGGAGGGGCAGGGGTGCGCGCCGCCCCCCCTGGCAAGCCAAACGTAAAAAATGGGCCCCCCTCAGAGATTTCATGAACTGTGGAATATGAAAGTGCTTCTACAATTTTTGGAAATCCATTGGTCTTGACATTTTAAATACTGAAATAGTGCAGTGTTAAGCAAACTAACAGTCATCAAATGAATCGTAAATTCAAAGTTGTTGCAGCGGTGTGCAGTGTACAATACATCACCTTGAACGTGCATACTGTGTGTGATGTAATATTCGCCCGTAGGTGTGGAACGTTGCCGCCATTTGCGGCCATTCTACTTGCTTTGGACTGTGTGATGGAGTTTTGAATACGTTTATGTCTGAAAGCTGTCATGTACATTTCCTTGAGATTAGGCAGTGACCTTGAGATTAGAATACTGAGAAAGTTGTGTAGTGACACTACAAATTTCTTTTTTGTTTTGCAAAGCCAATTAACAAAGCTGCCTGCAATTCACCGTTGGATGTTGAACCAGCGGTGTTGATTTTAGCATCTCGGCTGAAGGTGATAACTTCGTTTTTCTGGCCATCCCAGCGGGTACATGCTGCTGCAAATGTATTGAATATTTCGTCAAAAAATGATATAATTTGAAAGGCAGCATGCATTAACCTAGGAAATATCTAACGCTATAAACCCTGCGGAGATGTTCTAGGTCAGCAATTTTGTGATCTGAATTTCGACAATTAAATGTCCACGGAGATCTTCAGTTCATGGGTTAACTCAAATAAAAACACATGTAGCAATAACTGAAAAGCTCACATTTATGACTAGTGTGATCAACGCAGTTGCACAGTTTCAATTAATATCTTGAAAAAGTAGTCAGTGTTTAGTTGCATTACTCCTTCGCCCCCGCCATGTTGAGCATATGCGCAAGCAAAATACGTAATGTCATAATCAATGCCAACCGTCAAATCGTGCTTTAAATTAAATGAAAACAAACGATTGTCCGTCTCATGCTAAAAATATCTCACAAAAATATTTGATGCCTTGATCAAAACAATTTACATGCTTTTGTACACCACTCAGCATCCCTATCCGACATTTTTAGCCATTTACTTCAGAACCTGATGTTAAAATGTCTTCATTTCTTCCCACTGCCGGATTACTATTTGATGATAAGTGAAAGTAGTTATAGCTGGTGCGATGTTTCAGAGTTTGGCATTCCCTGTGTTCATGGGTGTCCGCAGGGGTACAAAATGGGCATTTGCCACCACCTGGAAATTGGGGCTACGAACCAAAAGTTTCTAGAAAACCTGAAGTCAGCAGCTTAATCGACTTAATTCTTGCAATGACAGTTTTGTTTTCCTATATGACACTCACACTGCACAAGAGCCGGGTTCACTGTTGTGGTGTCATTCAATTTTGAGCTTACAGTTCACTCATGTCCGCTACTGTACATTGCCTGCAGAGGCAGGGTGCGAAACTTGGGTGCGGATAGTTCTAAAATGACCTTCATTGCATAACAGTAACATGGCAACAAAGGTTCACTTCAAGTGGCGGTAGTAGGCGTTTAGCCGCATGTGACTGTTGAAGGCATCTGTGGCAAGTAATGCAGCGAGACAATGACTGCTGATAGCAGTAAGTCACGTACTTTTACACAATGTGGAAAGAAACCTTGCTGCCAACGAAGTGGATTTTTGGCACTGTTGCCGTAACATTTTCTTTGTGGTGTAGAAAGGGTAAAGGGTTATGTGAACGCCCATTTGCATTGTATCGTCAGTTGTCAGTATCATTTAGAAACAAGAGCTACAAACGTCTGGGATCTCGTCCAAAGCGATCAATAAAACCTTGCTACACAAACCGGACAATTACGTAGACTTGCATGTGAACACGACTACCGACAAACTTACTACTGTACAATTAGAACACCAAGCAGGTTTTGCAAAATTGACCAGATGAACTATGAAAACTCGTCACAGCAAATGTAGCTTTGCATTCAGTACTCACGCAGATGTCAGAACTAAACCTTAACAATTAAGACGTATTCCCACAAGCCTGCATAGATGTATTCTACTATAACAAGCCACGTAATTTTATACTGCGTGAAAAGAAGCCTGCATAAGTGTAGTTTGACACTCAGGCACATTGGTCACACACGCACTAATAATGGATTTTTAAACTTGTGGAAGCATTGCTATAGACTCACTCATGCTTTTTTTCACAAAGTATAAATGTACGTGGCGTACCTCTATCAGCATCTCACTTCTCGCTGTACTACCTGCCAAGACGTCTGCGTTAAACAGTCTCATGCAACAAAACGCCTGCCACCGTAATATAAAGTGAACCTTTGCAGATTTGTTGCCATGTTATTGTTACGCAATAAAGACCAACAGTAGAACAATCCGCTCGCGACTTTCTCTGCAGGCAAAGGAGGAGACATGAGTGAACCGCAAGCTCATCACTGCATGACACTATAGCTGTGAACCTGACTGTTGTGCAGTGTGAGTTTCATACCGGCAAAAAACTGTCATTGCAAGAATCAAATCAATTAATCGGAATTAAGATGCCGACTTCAGTTTTTTCCAGAAATATTTGGTTCGTAATTATTTCCAGGCGGGGAGCAAATGACCGTTTTGCCTCCCCTGTCCTGCGGACGCCCATGCAATCATTGACTATTTTATATCAGGTTCGATAAACAAGGCCAGCTCATCTAATGAAACGAAGAAGCGTTTTTGACTAATTGTTAGCATAAGTTAAATTTTAACATCTTTAGCGAGTAATGTGCAGTGCAAAAATATTTTGGCGATTATTTTCAATTAAATCAAGTGTCATGTCAACACCTTTTTAGATCTGGTGGGGGGGATGCATCCCCTGAACCCCCCCTGTGTCCGCGCCAGCAAGCAGGTAAATCTAATCATAAACAATTTTACTAGGAAATCAATTTCACGTCAATTATGCATTTCCAATGACGCAGAGTGCAAGCAAAATCTTACGGGTGAAATGATGAAAACTAAAGCAAGATTTTGAGAAAGCATGCACACTGCAGTTTCAAACACACGCTATTACCATTGGACTTGAGGTAAGCTCACACTAGGGAGTTTTCTTACGAAAAACCGCACGGAAGACTCGTTTATTCAAGGTCTTCGTACGCGCAGCTACGATTCTTTACGAATGCGGGTCCGATCGCGCGAAGAACGAAATTTACACGCGGAAATGAGCTGGCGGACGAAAGCGTCTAGTGACCAATCCCTTGCAAGCTCAGTCGGAACTACTGCCCAGTCACAGCTGAAAATTGGAATGGTGTTACGGCTGAACTTCTTGGGCGAAATTTTGTCAGGGAATAGTCGGCCGGATAAATCGCAGTTAGTTGTTCTCAGTGAACTGCTGAGACTAATTGTAGCAGTAGCATGTAACCTGTGCAGCCAATTTGTTTTTTTGGTCAGACATGGATATCGATTAATATGGACCTGTAGTGAAACTTTGGTAGGCCCAGTTTTGTCACCGATGTTTATGAGCAGTTAAGAATGAACGCAGTGCTCTTCATGCACATCATATCACTAATTGCAAATTATAATTTATCCCTATACATTTACCTTGCATCAAAGCACAAGACACGAAAGTTACAATCTTGGCCTTATTCATTCGTTTATTGGGAAGGTATTGTCATTCACAAGAACAATCGTCATCCATGAATAATACGCTTTTCTTGCGTCCAGTGTGAACGGGCGAAAGGAGCACCAGCCATAGTCGTCTGCCTTAGCTCCAATTTGTAGGATGGCCGCCGTGCAAAGCGAACCCACGTGATTTCACGAGAGGCTATTCCCTCCAAAGAAATCACCTATTTGTTTTAGAATACCAACTGCTTTTGTTGTCGTTTTCAAACTTTTGCACATTAAGAACTCTTGCTGTTAAATGCAGTAGTAGGCCTTTTTATCATAAGCAGCTGGTTATAACTCTTATTTATTGTGATGTCACTTGTATTAAAATGTAGTGCAAAGCTCTTGTTTTGTAAAATGGTAAGAAAATCTCGGTTTCGTTAATTTCATTGATTGTAAAAAATGTTTTTTTTCATTCTTCATTAAATTTACCTCGTGAAACATATCCGCAAAATTGGGACATTAAAGCCAGTCAATGAGATGTTGTTAAAATCTTGACCGTTTATTTCCAATAGTGCAACAAAAGAAGGGTGTGGTCTTGTTCCGCAAACTTACTCGTTCACTGCACATGATGCATTTTATGTAAATAAAATGACGCAGGGCACGTCGTGAGAAACGGGTCTCACTCTGGCCAAGAGTCATTTTCCTACGCTCTTGGTTTTGATTATGATGCGCTAGCTAAGTTAATAACAAACCCATTGCGAGTCTTTTTCTTTGCCGTTTACACAGCTCTTGCCCCTTGCTGTAAAGTCCAAACAGTTAGAGGCGTTCAGCTTTATCCGGCAATACATCGTTGTGCAGCCGAGTTGTTTGCGTTACGGAAGTGATTTTTACTCCAAAAAGTTTTATGCACCATCTCACTCGTGAAAATCTGCAATGCTGTGATTTCATTCCCTCCTTTACGTGTGGTGGCGCTGTTGAGCCGAACCCAAACCCATAAAACATGCATGGTTTACATCATAAAGGTGTTCAAACGTTTTTCAACTGGGCAGTGTTGAAAAGTAAACCTTAAAGCAGCAGATACGGGTGAAAAATCATTTCAGAAATGTTTGGAACCACACAGTCTTGAGAGCCTAGGCGCATGGGGGCAAAAAATCTGGGGCTACAGCGTTTTACCGAAAAAGTGTGTTCATGCCCAAAAAACAGGTTTTCGAATAATTTTACAATTTAACTTCTCCACGTTTGAAGTAATAAAAAGAAACATTTAATGCAATTTTCACCATATTTAATATCAGAGGAGTGTCAAATTTCCAAAAATATGTTATTTTTATGCAAAATATTTTTGATGTTTGAAATATTTTTGCCTGAAAACAAAATAGTTGTGAAGGCTACGCCCCCTCCCCGTCATATGTGGAGGCTGCGTCCCCTGTCCTTTCTGTGTGGAAGCTGCACCCTTTCCTCTCCTATGCCTAAGCTTGACAAACACTTCCGTTACCAGAGTTAATCAAAATGAAGGCATTTACGAAATAGCGATACAGCATAAATGTTACATTCGAATACGGATTGTAACATTAGTCAAATAGAACTTCATATAAAATTGTCTTGGGGATATGTTACAAATTTTGACATACAAAATTTTACAGCTTCTAGGTTATGAGCTTGTGCATAACAAGAGCGTAAATCGCTGGTAACTTAGAGACGTAATTTCGGTGAAAACTTAAGGTGGTTCTTGTAAAACCAGCTACTGTTACATCGTATGTCCATTCCCTATAGCTTGCTTAAAAAGAACGTTTGTGCGACTGATCGTCTTGTTTGGTACAAAATCTTTGTTTTCAGCGCATGGGCGTCTGAAGTTTTTTCTGCAGTGGGGGGGCCCATTAGCCCCTACATAAGTGGGGGGGAGCCATTAGCCCCTACATAAGTGGGGGGGAGCCATTAGCCCCTACATAAGTGGGGGGGAGCCATTAGCCCCTACATAAATTTAGCATATCTAGCAATTTTGTGCTTTGAGAAGCAACGTCCCAAACGAAAATACTGTTGCTCGCCTACAGTCAAACACTTTCCCCACCATTTTTGGCCCCCAAAAATTTGGGGCTGACTATACGCCACTGTTTCAGAGTTTCCCAGAGCTTTCTTATAGTTCAGAAATTTTGTTGGTGGATCACAGCAAGAACTTGCGTTAAGTGAGACACGTCGTGATAAGCAAGAGTTGATGGCGAAGGACGCAGTGGTAACATTGGGTTACAGTGGCGGATGGCGTGGGGGGAAGATGGTTATCGGCGTCTGACGCCAGATGGCTGAATGTTTGCTGACAATTGTTTGCAGTGAACACTCCACCTGCATGTTTTATCATTCTCACAGGCAGGCTGCACTTATGACGCTATGCGGTCGAAATGTAAAGCAAATCTCGGAAGATCCTCAAAGCTGAAATTTCCATTCCAGACCATCCTCTGCTATGATTCCCAAATCTTTTACGTGGAAGCCATGAGAAAACCTGGTCTTGAATTTCACAGATATTAAGTGGAAAGTGAAAACTAATTTTTTGAAGTAATTTTTAAACTAATGATTTCCTTAGCGAAAAGTAATTTTGACCAATGATTTTTAATTTTTTAAGACCAAACCACCACTCAGACCTATGATTGTTTGGTCACAAGCAAAGCAGTAGCGTTTAAGCCATGATCGAGTAAACTATTGTCTGCCAAAGATTTTATATACGACCTTTGCCCGGCCAAGACTTTTCACGTTGATGTGTAGATAGACAGAGAGCATATCACACTTGGGGTCCCAGCCGGATCTATTCAAATTCCGCGTTAACTGAATTTGAAACATCTGACGCCATTTTTCTGTTCTATTTAATTCGGAATTCCTTTACTTTGGTGGCCAACATACAAACTTTTATTTCAGACTAACGTTTATTATCGGACAAAATTTACTCAAAATAAATTGTTCGAAGCTATCTAAATACGAAAATGAAGATGACTGGGGTATTTTAGCAAACAGTGGACTGAAAGTTACTTTTTTTGACATTGAAAATATTGCAATTTGTTTCAAATGTCTTGATGCACTTGTTGTTTACGGATACAATTTAACACAGCAACGTCGAATCAAGTTCTTTAATTTTGACCGCAATTTATCAAAAATTAAATTGCAAACGAAAGCAACAGATCTGATCAAGGGTTTGAAGTAACACCAAACTGTTTTTGGAAAAAGCATAACCTTTGCAAAGGAACCCGACAAAATCAGCTTCGAGAGAAAACGAAAAAATAAAAACAACTTCTTTTAAAAACTTTTTCATATGTAAGTTGAATTACCTGATATACATTATTCCCAGTGGCGTAACTAGTGGGTTGAACCAGGGGGGCTAAACTTAAAGGAAAGGGGCTCACTGGCCACCGTAAGGGGCCACTAGCCAACACTCGGAAAAAAAGTTGAGAAATGATAGTGAATCCAGATGTCGTGGACGTCTATACCAGCTTAAAAACGAAAACACCCAAAAAAACGCAAAAAATAACAATTCACTTAAAACCAAAAGAATACTAAGTATAAAAATGTCAACTAAAGAGGGCCCAGTTTTTACATTTAGCTTGCCCCCCTGCTCCCTGTCAGTTACACCACTGATATGTCGCGCTATGACTTGTGAATTTCTAGGCGTAACTTTTGCACTGAAAAGTTTGCCTGCCCCTGAAGTAAGCCAAGCTTGCAGAAACAGACATTATTAGCACATAAAATAAGACAAGCAACTAAATCTGCAAGAAATCAAGAGATCTACTTTGACAGAAACTCCCCACACGTCGCATAATTTGCGCACTTCAGTTGCTAAAACAGAGAGCTGCTGGCAAACTTTTGAGACTGCACAAAGGTTGGTGAAGTGACGAAGTGACTGCGAAAAACAGTTCCGTTAATTTTGGAACATATTTTAGGAACAGGTTTATCTTCGTTGATGTAAGCGGAACACTAAATAATCCTCAAACTCGTAAAAGGTTGATGCTCGGTGAATTTGTTGCATATGATTAATTATTAACAAAAAAATCGATGTCTATATTGTGTGCTCTCAAATATTCATCACATATCTGTAAACAAAAGGCAGGGAGGATCTTTATTATAATACTTCATTTGCAGATCGTCACTAAAAATATCATAAAACGCAAGAATACTCAAAATGTTCATTTAAATTGCGAAAAACACAAATCTACGGATTTGATTGACTTCAACTTTTTTCGTAGTTTGCAGCTTACAAGAAGTTTCAATTGTTTATTACGCAAAGCTTTTTTTTCACTTCGTGGACACCTCCCTTTCCTTGTGTGTATCTTGCAGATGTTAATTGCGCGGTTAATGCGGTACTTCGTATAATGCCTGATGATGTCGCAGCTCCACTCATCATCAAATGGTATTTCACAAATTCTTTGTTTACAAGCGTTCAACACACACCAGCGGTCGCTTTCTATGCACTAATTCAGTAACACCCAAAAAGAGAAAATTAAAATTATTTGGACAGTTGCTACACCATATGCGCAAAATCATTCAAAAACATCGGGCATCAGGCGTCGTGCGCGCCAAGGACCGCGCTCGGGCTTTGGGCAGAGGGGACCGTTCGAAAAATTCGCAACAGTGTTTCCCATCAGTTATTGACAAGTGGAGACCCCCAAGGTGCGCCCGCTACGCATCTGGGGAGTCGAATGAGGACAGCGCAGAGTGCTTCTAATCTGCATGGGAGACGTGATTACATCTCCGACCTTGCTTAGTCCCGCCCTTGGTGTGGAGCCAGCAGAACTATCAGACATTGCTGGAAACCTGAGGTATTTCAAGCGAGTATGAAGATGAATTATTTTTTGTGATCGCTTCAACAAGGATGACTTCGTAACTCTACGAATTAACGTAAGCACAAAAGTGAGAATGAGGTGTGATACCGGATGTCCTTCATTGTTGTCTGACAGAAAACCATTAGTTATCCTGAACGTTGAAGCACGCTTCAGGAAAAAGGTCGTTATTCGTTTGTCCACCGTTCTGTTGACAATTACGTTGTTTCAGGCGTTTCCACTGGATTGACTGCGCTGTTGACCTGACAACAACAACCTCTGAAAGATGCTGGGGTTTCAAAACTAAAATAAGGCAAGTAGCTTTACTCAAACAGGGAAAACGATTTGTTCTTGTCAAACTAGCTTGGCGCTGACTTTATTTCACAGGTGCAGGCCAACTTTCTAAGTTTTGCAAAACAACAACACGTCCTGGGTTCTCTCAAGCAACTGTGTTCCCTTCTAATCAGCAGTTTGTTGAAAAGCCAATAAGATGATGACGTACCTTGGTATTCGAAATACTATTTCGTGACAACAAAACCACCGCTTTTGTTTATTCTGATGGAGCTCACGTGAAAAGCACCGTGGCTTTAGTGATGCAGATTATTATCACCACCTGCTTGCCGAAACGTATCCGCATAGTGCAGTGGTTCTTAACCGGGTGGCGTCAGTAAATTTCCAGGGGGACGCGAGCCCTTAAGTGCTGCACAACGTTGAAAGTTTGATCAATAAATTAACCAAATAATACAATTGCTTTTACAACTTATTTATATCCAGGGTGTCTTGAAACAAAGGACAAGTTGCTAAGGGAGGTGTGGTAAAGAAAAGGTTAAGAACCACTGGTATAGTGCCTGGTGGAGTGGTTCAACGTCCAATCGGATCTAATGAAATGGAGTCATAGCAACCTATAGCGGAGTTTCCCAAACGTTTTCGGCCACGGACCCAAGAGAGTGCAGAGTTTTGGACCTTTTGGTGATGCCCGGGGCGACTGCTTGATTGTATGCCTCTCTACCAAATTCAAGTATTGAGCAGTGGTGTATGGTGGTCCTTGTTACTGGATGTGCGCTGTTTGTGACGTCACAATATGACTTCATATTCGCGTTTCCAAACCAACGTTTGGCGAAGTTTGTTGACACAACATGCATATTATTCTACACGCACTCCTTACTCGTTGTTATACAATGTGTCAACTGTCACTGTATTGAACATATTATCAGCGCTCCAATTAAAGAGAACGGAGCAAAGCACAGCATTCAAAGCTACCACAAAAGCAGTGCATAACTGCAAGTGTTAGGCAACGCGTTAAAACAGCGGGGTAGAACTAGAATCAGGGACGCCGGAGAACGGGATCATGACGGGGTATGGAGGTGCCTTTTCATAACAGTATCATAGGTAATTTCATGGTTTATCATGATCGACTTGAAACAAATTTATTGCAGCTGTTCGCGCATCCAGAAAATTCAGAATGTTTTTTATAATTTCTGTTATTATTTTTGAGGTCAACATTTTTGCTGAACAGAAATAAGTAAAACTGGTAACGACTTTTTTGTTTATTATAAGTTTCCATTGCCCTCAACTATTTTACTGCCCCCCTGCCCTACCGCTGCTCCGGCGTCGCTGACCAGGATACGCTCAGCGCTACATCAGCCCAGTTCACGACTCTAAACACTGTATATTAAGGCTGCACATAAAACAGCGGAGCAAAACAACCAATGCTACGACAGGGTAGTTCACAACTGCAAAAACATCAGGCTGCGCGAATGTTTCGTCGAATAGGAGCAGTGGAACAGAGAAGGTGTTCGCCTGTATTAGCGCACACCCAGGGCATGGGCGTCGGAAGGATTTTTTCCGAAATTTTTCCAGGGGAGGACCAAAAGTGGTGAAATTTGTTTTTCCCACTCAAAACTAAAAAAACAACCTTTTTTCTGAAAATTTCAAAATCCAAGGGGGCAGGGGGGATTGGCGCCCCCTGTCCCCTTCCGACGCCCGTGACCCAGGGTTGCCACATCAAAAAACGAAATCGGATGCTGGTAATGCATCAAAAAGTACCATCAAGCAAGTTGAAATGGGACAGTTTTGAAATTTGGCTAAGAAAATCAATTAGACGTCCATTTATCTTTCAATCCTGTTTGGTGATTTTCCCTTGATCGCACGATCTCGAAAAAGTCACGTCACTATCAGTTTGATTGGGTGTGCGGCGCATACCTAGAGTACACGTCCCTGGTCCTGCTATTGAGGAATGTGAGAATTACTGGCATTTGAAATACGCAAGAACTATGGTGTCGACAAAAAACAAGTTTCGAAAAATTAAATCCATGCAGCATGTGTTAGCAACTTTACAATAAGAAAAAGCATCTAGTTGCAGCATTTTAAATTTTGTAATTTCAGTTCTTGGATGCGCGTTGCCGTCTCCCCATTCACTCCCCTCCTCTGCGCGCCCCTCACGTGTGAATCTGTTTTTTTCTCGGGCCACGCAGCCTTACGCCGCACCAACCTTTCGGCCCAAACAGCGTGGGAGGGTAATACAAAACAAAAAATAAATGACACTGAATAATCAAAATTTCATTGTACAAACGAAAAATAAAATTTCATTGTACAAAACTGACTTCGATGTGACGGATGGCGTTGCTTGTTACTGCACAATTTGTCAATTCTCGTGTCTTTTTCTGACAGGCAAACTCGTAGGTCAAAGTCCGCGGTAAGTGCGGACCTGTAGTTGTCTTCATATTTATAAGAACTAAAAATGTTGTCTGACACATGTAGGCAGTGGAAAAGAGCAATAATTAGAACAAACATTGTGATGCTATACGGTATGTCTCGAAAGAAACTTTTTCTAAGCAAGGAATCAGTCACTATGATCTTTAAACAGAATGTATGTTTTACCTGCGACGTGCTCGTCCTTGGCTCTGTGAAGTGTGCGTTAGTTAAAAGTTAATGGAAACCCACAAACCACAAAGCTAACTCGTTGAGTGCGTGTACTCACTGAGCGTATATGCTCGCTGAGTGCATGTACTCGCGAGGATACAAATCCAACTACTCATTTCATATAAGACGGAAAATGCAACAGTAGGAAAACAATTATCGCTTTGAATTCGGTTGATTACATTAAGAATTTGAGGCTTGTGGCAGAAAGAGACCACAACCATCGTCCACTTTGTCCGGTTAAGGAAAGTGGCAGCGCAAAGCATAACCGCATGTCTACGCTTGCAGTAAATACAATGCAAGGCCTCTCCTGCACAAATGTTCTCGCAGCAACGCCTTACCATGGTACCTCCTGATATCGCAAAAGTTGCTGTGCAAACGGCCGGTCCGATGAAATTGGGGCAGTCGCTACCATGAAATGCGCAAAACATTCAAAACCATCGCGCATCGGTCGTGACGCGCGTCATCAAGGACCGCGCTCTGGCCTTAGGCAGAGGGGCCCCTTCGAAAAATTCGCGGCAGTCCCCCCCACCAGCTATCGACATGTGCAGGCACCAAGTTGCGCCCGCTACGCACCTGGGGAGGAAAATGGGGAGAGCGCAGAGTGCTTCTACACTGCATGGGACACATGATTACATATCCGGTCAAACCAGTGCACGCTGCAAATGAACAGTATTACACTGCAGCAGATGGAGGAGTTGGGGGTATTATTCAAGAGTGACGGCAGGTGAAACAGGGGACTCATGAACAGATTGGAAAGGCAAACAAAGTTCTGTGTGAGCTTTATGGCTCTGTGGTGACAAAACGGGAGGTTTCAAACACTGCAAAGCTGTCAGTTTTTTAAGTCGTTTTTTGTTCCAGTCCTTACCTATGGTTATGAATCTTTGGGATTGACTGGAAGAGTTCTACCTCAAGTGGCAGGGATGGGATTTTTGCGAAAAGTTCACGGTGTGACACTTCGCGACAAAGTGCGCAGCTGTGAAATTCGCAGAGCCCTGAATGTCGATCCACTTCTGCGAATAGAGAGATATCAACAGTGGTTTGGCCGCGTGTCCAGAATGCCCCAGGGAAAATTGGCGAGGCAAGACCTGCTGGCTACGACCACAGGAAAGCGACCCAGAGGTCGACCAAAGAGCAGGTGGAGTGACTACGCATCTCCGACCTTGTTTGGTCCCGCATTGGTGTGGAACCAGCAGGAATATCAAACACTGCTGAAAACCGTGAGGTATTTCGAGTTCTCGAACGGCTGCTGTCCCCGCGACCTTCCTGAATGGAAACACGGACATGGAAATGAATGAGATGATGTGAACTTTTGAAAATGATCTTTCGTTTGTTTTCCACCGCAACAACCCATGTCCTTCCTCATGAGTCACCATCTCATGCCCAAAGGCTTTTAGGCCGTCCGCTTTCATGCAGCTATAAATAGGTCACGAACTTATTCATGATGCTCCATTTTTTATGACCTCGCTTTGGTCATTCCGTTATATTTTTGGTAGTTGATAATGAAAAATCACGTAGAACAAATCAACAAAAAGGTAGTGTAAAGTAAATGCAGTTATTGCTTTCTACAGGTTAAAACAAAAGACTTTAACCAATATTTGATTTTGCTGCTTGTAAATGTATCTAATAAAACGTTAGCAAGGATGAAAGTGCAGCGTATATAGCTTCGATTCAATGCCTGCAGACTAAGATTAACAAGGTGAGTTGTGGTAAACTTTGAGGACGACCAAGGATCGTTTATGAATTGTACAACGCGAAAAAACAGGATATTTTAACGAAATTAAACCTCCACGAAAACTGCGAGAACTCCGAATGTCTCATACAATGTGGCAGTTGATAAAAGCCATAAAACAAAATTGCCGAATCCAACGAGTAATAGGATGAACTGTAGAAAACTTTCTATCGAAAGGAATCCTTTCCCAGCAATGAATCAGATACTTAAAATCTTACAGAGTATATATTTCACCAACGAAGTTGTCATGATTAGCTCTTATTCAAATCGAATCTTGTTTTCCGCAGTAACATCTTGTAATCTTTTACAAACCTTTGAATGTTTTAGTCTTGTAATTAAAAAGACTACACAAAGTGTCTTCTTTTGCGAGAAGTCTGTTCCTCGCCACTAAGGCTTCAAAGCTTTGTATAACAGGATTGCATCGCGCTCTTTGGGCGTAGATGTGAAGAGTTTTCTTCCCGTTTCTGGATCGACATAATCCTCATAAGACGTTTTCCTCAGCACCCTGTAGCCTTGAGCAAGTAAAAGCGATTGGGTTATTTTCACGGAAGCAAATGACGTCAGGTATGGTATGTCCATACATCGAGCAACTTGTTCGCAGCGTTCAAGAGCTGGTACTGCCAAATGGCAACCACGTAGTTTATGTATGATAACACTCATGCCTAGATCCATGTAACAATCTGTTTCTAGTTCTTGGTGCAAACCGCCTGTGAAATATTGGAGGAACCTGATGACAGCTTGCAATTCGTGCGAATAACTCCTCTGCAGAGCCCCGTAATTGTGCTGAATTATGCGTCTTTCCGAGTCTTTTTGATAAATGGAATTCAACATCATTCCCACCAGCCTTTTTGAATTCTTCTGATAATAACCGAACGATACGCCATAGGAAAGCGCAAGTTTCGCCCGATCTCTGAAAAACTTCTGGATTTCGCTTTGGTCAAGAGAAGTTATTTGAACCAAAATATTGTCTTTCGCTGCGGTTGAGTCGACAAGTTCCAGGACAGGCTGCAGATCATCATCGATATTTAGCTGCTTCATAACAAGGTTATTGTTTGTGGAGTGTTTAACAGCGTCCCTGGAAAAGCATCTTCTGAGCAGAGGAACAAGCAACCTTGCAACGTTCACTTCTGATGGTTGAAGCATTTGCAAAAGCTTTTTCGTCTTACAGAAATATTGACAAGATGTCGCCAACAGTAGCTTCTTTCGGTGAGATCAAGTAAATTTGCAAGCTAGCAATTTCTGACATTCATATTCACGAAAGCATCCATGAAACCTTAGTGTAAACAAGTCGCTGAAAGAAAAAACATACCGCTTGCGTCGAAATAATCCATGTGGCTACTGTAAATAAAGTTTGTGAATAGTGCAAAGTCCAATTTTGACAAAATGCGCAAACGAAAAATGCAGAAACACGAACACCGACCCGCTCATTCGGTTGAAGGACAGTTGACGTAATTTTTTACGCAACCAAAGCAGTTTTAAAACGAAGGTACTTCGTTTTCTCACTGTTTCGCGGTCGCGCCATGTAACTAGTTTAAACCATATAAAGGATAGAACCGTAGTTTTTTAAGTCTTTGTATCGCCTACTCATATAATGGTAAACATGCGAAAACTGCACGCATACCGCTCCAAGCGCGTGCACTCCAAGATATAATGGTGTTCATAGTTCTCATTTATCTAATTCTCCGAGTGGAGACGCATGTGCGTTGCCAAGGGCACGTCATGTACTATCATCAAGATTCTTGTCTCGATCGAACTTCGGAGACGTTCTGTGATTCTGTGCGCATACACTTTTCATGTTATGCCCGTGTCAGCTGCTGCTGCATAATCAGAGTTTGTCTTGTCGTTCTGTCAAGCTTGTTCCGTACATTTATTCAAAATGTTTGCAGGTATGCACCCATTTTGTGTTCAGTAAAACTACCTGTAATAGAATTGTTTTACAAATGGTCACTAAGTTGAGATTAGGTTTGTTTTAATCATGTCTTGCAGACCGTCAGACGGAGGCTCAAAGGCTTATGATTAAAACCACCGCTCCCTAACACTTGAAAATGGGGGTTTTGTGCGAGGGATTGCAAGCTTGCGATCATTAGGTGTGAATTCCAACTGCATTGATGACAGAGCAGCAGAAAATTGTTGTTTGCATCGGCTCAGGATCGGTGAGGTATAATGCAAGGGCCGCAACCTGCTGATATTTTCGGGGAGAACAAAATAATTCTAACTTGTTGCACTATTTTCGGGGGCTAAATAGCTGTAGCTTGCTATTGTTCCTAACTAAACATGTTTTTGAAAATTTCGGGGGGAGGGGATAAATTGCCCAGTTGCCCAACCCCTGGTTGCGGGCCTGGTTTAATATCATATTAAGTTTAATGACATCAAAAGTCTATCGAATCAGGCGTAGTTTTGCGATGCAAGCAATTTGATTCGTCATCGTCGCATCAACTTGTATCCCTTCAATGCCATTTCATATCCAAACTTTCACTCTGCCTTCATACAATTATGAACATGACGAGATTTTCTTCAGCCTCAGGCGAATGGTTACGAAAATTCATTGCTTTAATCAAAATACAAACAACACCTCGCCTAAACAAATGTCCCCCAACTGCGCTTGTTCTCCGACATGAAAGTACTACTTGTGAAATGCATGATTTTCATCACAGCCTTGTGTCGGTTTTTCACCAGGCAAAGCTGTTTTAACAGCGCATCAAAAACAAGCATTACGCGAAATGAAAGATTCTCTTAAGCATACGAAATCGGAACCTATGTCATTGTAACCTCAGTCAGCGTGAGTTACATCTGCAGAGGTTCGCTTTACGTAATTACTGTTCTAATTGCTGCTGGTAAATAAAAACTTTTGTTCCAAGTTAAATAGAAAAATTTCAAAATTTCTATTTGCTTTATAAAGGTCAAGGTAACGTATAATATTGTACAGTCAAGGTAACGTATAATATTGTACAATGTGAGAATGTTCAAAAGCGTTCACGACGAGGGTGGGAGCTCTTCACATCAGAAAAAAAATACATATATTTCTTCCAACTGGAGAGTGAACCAAACCCAAGTCAAAATAACAAAAATATAGTGCCTTGGTTTTTCCAAACCTGAATCAAACTATCACTTCGCTTTTCCACAAACTCATTCGGCAATGTAATTTTGATCTGCAAACCGCGTTATTTAAAATTTCTTGGTAGCTTTTTGGTGACAACAACGAATATTTGGCAGTTTTTTAAAGTTGTCATAATAAAGATCAGGGCCAAAGCAATTGGCAAAGCTGTCGCCGTCAGCAGTAAGCAGTGAGATATAAACGGCAACATGGTACAGGATGGAAATAGTGTTACCGATGCGCAGAACAGAAAATGTGAACGAAACACGCGGTAACTAAACTGTGACGGAAGTGAAGTGAGGTTCGTGCGTTAGAAATCATGTGACCAAGAGTTGTAGGTGATAACGTTTGACCTCACGATTGATGCACGAAACGGATTCACAGGAAATGCCTAGTATCATAAAAGTGCTGTTTGCGTTAAGTTCTGGATTTGAAGTGAACAAACACTTAAAAGCACTAGTGTTTCTGTATGCTTTCGAGGAATCAGTCTACTGCCATCTGCTTTCGTCTTTTTGCGATGATTCAAACTTGCACATATCTCTATTCAAGTACGTACTTTCCACGATGGGTGTAAGCAAGGTATCGATCAGCAAATTTTTAATAGGAAATCGATTTCACGTAAAATTACGCATCCTCAAGTCCTTGTAATTTCCTATTAAAAATTTGCTGATCGATTCCTTGCTTACACCCATCGAGTAAAGTACATACTTGAAGTGAACAAAGTCGCATCTTTTACTCCGGATTTTCTGAATTCCGGGAATGTCGGGATTGTGAAAATCAAGCAGATGATTGTTTGTTCTGCAGATGCTCGCTAGGTGGTTCAACGCTCCTCTATACGATTTGAATTGTGCTGAGTTTGTTTCTCGCATAGGCACCGAGAGAACATGCAAGCAGGGGGGTGGATATTAGGAAAGGCCAACGAAGCGGACGCCTTAGGAATACACTGGAAGATCTCAATAAAAGTGTTGAGCAATCTAAATACTCATTTGAAAACCTTGCGATATTTTTAAGTAAAATCTTCGACTGCGCTAGCAAGCAAACTCGACAGAAATAGTCGTGTTTCTGCTGCTTAATACAGACTGAATACAAGCCGTAGCCCTGTGATGGGCAAATTGTGACCTTGTGCGTGGTTCTATGCATAGCCCCATGACGTCAGACACGATCTTAAATGAAATGTGATAATGAGAACATTCTGTCTATATGTTGTGTTATTATCTAGAACACATCGCCCGATTGTTGGCCAACCCGATTTCCTGGCCCACTGATGCAGCTTCCTCTGAAAGGTTTGTCCATCGCTGGCTTCAATAGCAGAAATCAAAAATTTACACACTGATTGCAGGCCCGTAACCAGGGGGGACGTAGCCCCCCTAATTTTTTTCGCACCCCCCTGGAAAAAGTGATAAACTATTGGACACAGTTCAAAAAATTAAAATTTGGGCCCCTCAGAAAACTCTTCGCCCCCCTGATGTCCCAAGCTGGTTACGGGCCTGACTGATTGTTGGATTCATTTACACTGGTTTGTTGCTCGAGAACGTGAAGTTCTTTTTGGTTTAAACAAACGTACTGGAAAATACACAACACAGCTTACTAAAAATCCTCTCTTAGTCTCCCATTCAACCAGAAACTAATATGAGAGAAATCCTGAAATGAAATAGTTATGGCTGGTTTGTCGGTAGAAAAAACGGTAAATTTGGCTGCACCTTTCTTACTGGTCTGATAGGCATCAGGTTATAAGTAAACTAATCCAATTGTTTCACAATGCATATTTAACTCGTTTTCAAACATTTGTCGTATTATCGCTCCTTTCCTTTTTCGGCCTGTTTCTTTCAACATTCTGCATGTGCTTTCAACATTCTGCATGTGCCCCAAGCGCGTTGCTTCCCAGATTGTTTTGAATTTAAAAACCACTAAAATCTTAGTTTGGGTCTACCACTCTCTTTCTCTATCTCTGCAATTGTTTACCCGCTGCCCAAGCTCAAACCTGGTTGCTACCCAACTGCACATCTCTAGTCCTATAATCTTTGTTACATCGCAAATTCTTGTGTTGCATGCTGAAGGATCGTTTACTTTGATTGATCAATCCCGCATTCCACGCTTGCGATGATTGCCTTACGTTACTTTGATTTAACGACTTTAAGTAGTCTCGAGTCGATTTAATTTTGTTGCCAGTTTTCTGAAGAGTGTGGTGTTAACCATTTGCACGCGGTTCTGTAACTATTTAAAACCGCACCCGGACCGTACTCATTGTGTTGTCGTGGGTCGGCTGTTATTCTGACTTGTATTAAACGGAGTGTGAGTTTTGAATTTTACGTATGTTAAGTTTCAATCACAGTGCGAGCGCACAACGAAAGACGTAACAAACTTGCTTTCCGCTGTTTTCAGTGAGACGTTTCATAACGTTTTCAGAAGTTCTTCACCCTTGCTCAAGTATTTCTTTGTTTTGTACAAATCCTGGTTAACTTTCCTCAGCTGCCTCTACATTTAATGCTGAAGTTTTTTATTGATTTTCACCCCGTGATTTGGTGTAAGTTCATAAGCACGCAGAAAATCATTAGTTACGTCTTCCAGCTCATGGATTGTCTGAAATGCTTGTGGTTCCCTTTTAAAGCCGACCAGTTCGAAATAGATCGACGAAAACAATTAAGTTCGTTCTAATCGCTTTCTGCACTCCTTTCGGGAGTGTAGCCAGTGGTCTATGGCGCCCATCTCCACTTGCTTGCACCATGAGGCCACCTGTCTGCTCTCGCAGTGGATGCTGCACCTGGTGGCAAGTCAGTGGCAGCTCCGCGCGTGGACTGTTTCTTTGCACCCAGGCGTGTAGCCAGAAATTCAATAGGGGCAAGCACCAACCGAATCTCCACGTATAAATATTTAATGCCCATGTTTTTAAAGCATCATTTATAAAACGTGCATTTGTCTGGTGAAAAATTGTATTCAGATTTAAGCCGACAAATGAAAAGACTACTTCCATTGATGGAATTAACAAGTTTTAAGTTCATTTTAGTGAAGTTCTAAGCTTCTACTCTGGATCAAAGCCACCATTTGCTCGTAAAACTTTCCAGCAAAAGCGCTTATGAAAGTCTCAATGCTATAAGTGCACGATCTGCAGTGTGCATTTTGTAGCCAACGTGATCGCCATTACGATTACGATTTTTATGATTACACGCTTCTGATGTGCACCAACACACGTTCAATCGAAGCCGAGTAGCGATTTTGCTCTAAGACACCGGCGTCCAAAGTAGGCCTGCTTTGCGCGCATATAAGACGTGGATCCTGTTGTCGTCCAGTTATTGCGCGACTAATTGACGTATGCAGCTAATAAACGTAAACGCTAGAGTCTCTTAACGCGTTTGAAATATGTTTGGATTTTATGTCAACGCTATGAAATGCAACTGCGACAGCATTTTTGTACAGTGCTTGCACTGAGCTTGCTTCCCAAACTATTAGGTATGTAGCTAGCTATTTAGAATTTAACAAAATAACTCGCAAATATGATAAAGACAATATTGTAAATTAGGCAAAGTTGTACATGTCGTCAGAAGGCATTTTACTGGGGGGCCGGAAAAAAATTAGCCCTGAAAATAACAATTTGCCCTAAAAATAAACAATTTGCCCTGAAACTAACTTTTTTAGTTTGATCCGAATGAGGCTTGAAACTGAAACCTCTTGTAAATCTGTTCTATACAGTTGAATGCGTTTATAACGGCTTCGTCTGTAACGTCAATTCGCCTATAATTTTACATTTTGTTCGGTCCCGATGTCATCTTTCACATGCATTTCAATTCGCTTATAACGTCAATTCGGCAATAACGTTCTTTATGCAATCCCCTAGAGGTGCCGTTATAGGAAAATACGTTATAGGCAAAAATAAATTACGCACTGCATTCACAAAACTAACTTCAAAATCTTCCTACCTCAGCCAGTCAGCTAAAATTTTATGTTAAAATCAATGCTGCAACAGATAACTGAAGAGTTCTAAAACTAGCACAAAAAAACTGTCATTAAAACTCCTGTTAATCAAAAAATCTATTATCTTAACACCCTGCACCTCTACCCAGTGCAAACGCGAAAACGAACAAAGAAAGAGCTACCGAGTTCTTATATCAAACTGTTGACCTACCGACATCCGATTGTTCCATTTTTACATAAAACGAGGGCTTGGTCCAGATCAAAGTCATTATAACCCAGAACCCACGAGAGGGGGGTGCAGCCGGGCCGCCGTCTCGGGGCCCACAACCACAAGAGTCTAGAGGGCCCATGAACAGTGACGGATTTACGCATAGGCCATGGCCTAGGGTCCCGCGCTTTTAAGCGCCCCGCGCAACTCCTTGCTTTGACGACTCATTACTAACTTAAAATTCATCACTAACCTAAAATTTGCGAAATTGCGTATAGGCATAACCTCACAATTTACTTCGAAACGAGCGAAAATGCAAACGTCAAGGCTCTTATCAGTACAGTAACAACACGATAAGACATTATTGCTTGTTATGCAATATAAGAATGACAATACTGCTTTTCTTCGGAAGTCTGCAGAATCTGGCGGCCCTGCGTTAGAATCTGATGTTATGGCCGCACTAAATTGCGAAAAACGTATTGACAACTTCGCTTGCCTGAAGGCACGAAAAAATTTTGTGATAGACTGTGAGCTGTTGCAGATGTTGATGGCAAACATTTGGCATCAATTGATGCAGATAATTATATATTTGTCCACTTCTTAATGGATACAATTGCTTGTGCTAGTGAGGGCTACCTGTGGTAAAGGTTTCAAAGGTGCTTTACAGAAAGACTCAGAGCAGTGCGGGTGCAGCCAGACATTTTGATTGGGGTGATCGCTGATTAAAAACACGCACGCCTCGCTTTGCTCATGAATTTAAAGAAATATTCACAAAGTGACGTCATTTTGCTACAGTGACCCATGTGTCCCCTTTGGTTACGCCCCTGTTCTACAGGATACCTTGTTGTGCTGTATAGTGTTTTATAGCAAAGATAGAGTTTTAAAACTTTATAAAATTTCATTGTTTAATTTATCAGTGGTGGGTTTCAGTTGTCAAAGTTGTTGTAGCAGACTAGCAGTAAATCAATTAGTCATTTCTGAAACACAAGAGCCCTAGTCACAGCAGCACAGTGGTCTCTAGTGGTAAGCGATTTGTCAATTACACTGTTTCCGAAATATATGCGCCTTAGTAGGCAAATTTGTAGCGTTTTTGATGCGGATCCTACGTTCAGCTGTTTCCAATTAGATTGCCAGTATACAGAGCTTGCTTGTTGAAGCTCTAGATACAGATGTTAGTTAAATCACCTAGAACAGTTTCTTATGAGTTTTACTTGGAAATACGTATCTACATTGGGATAACTTCATACGGTTAGCCCAGGGTGTAGCGAAAATACTTTGTTGTGCAGAAATTGTCTTCATACAGTTTGGTGAATGGTAATGATAATGGTTTATTGTTTCATATGACTCAGCCAACAAGCAGAAGCACCATAAAAGCCATCGCATGAAGTAAACCAACCAGTAGCGAATATTAGAGCAAATGAAAACAATGGCAGAATAGCTGATCAGTGTAAACCATCAGGCTATAGTGCAGAGGATTAAGACACAATATTTCGTGTTGCATGGGAAATGGCAACTTAAAAACGGCATAAATAAATCCTGTGTCCACTGAATAGATTGTGCTTTTTTGGTCCATAAAATATGTGGTTACTATAGGAAAGCAGTTTACGTACAGCTAATCAGATCGACAACTAGACGGTATTTTCAATGGGGGCAACACCATCCCGCATAAAAACGTATATATCCCAAAAATGAACCTACAAAAATGCTAGAAATCACGGAATTTAACGAAGAGAACTTCTCAACTACACAAAAAAGCTATAAATCCCAAGAAAAATCGCATTGCCATTTGCTGCTGACAAGAATGTAGGAAACGCTTTAATTTCTGTTGAAGATCTAAGGCAATCGTAGAACCAAAGTCGGCACCGCAAAAAATACAATTTTGAGGGGGTATTACACGTAAGAGGGGCATACTTTCACGCTTAAACAAGCGACCAAACAGGTCACACCTGCGTGGGTCCCCAAAAACTAAGATGGCCTAGGGCCCCGCGCTCCCTAAATCCGTCCCTGCCCATGAACCTCAAAGTTCAAAAATGAAACGGGTAATTACGCACAAAGTTTTTATTGCTAGTTTTATTTATACAGTCTTGTGCAAATTAATTGACTGCAGTAATTTTTTCAGTCGCTATACAATGTATCGCCATTTCGTTTGGTGTGCGTTTGGGAAATCTCAAGTGCTGCTGTTTGGTTGTTAGTCCAATGCACTAAGTACAGCGTGACGTGTCGGAACAGTCGAAAATACGCGTTTTGACGCTACATACGATTTTATTCCGCTCAATAGTGTTATAGAATGAAGCCAGTTCTTTCTGTTGTGTGTGGTTGAGAGTTACACATGTTAGAATTTCTGTGATTTTTAATGGCAAATATCCCCTCCCACCTAAGAAGCGGAGTCGCATTGTTACGCTTACGCTGTTACGTAACACTAAAGACTATATCCAAGCAGCTATTGAAAATTGCAAAAATTTGGACGGAAGACGAGTTTGGATTTACAGAAGGATTTGATGCATGCTGGAGTTCATATGCTCAAGTACAATGCGACGCCGCCCACTGCAGGCTGGCAGAAAATCTAAGAAACCGCTAAAAAGCAGCTTCTAACTCAAAAAAATTAAAAAGGAAAGATAATAACGGGCAAAAAACATAAAAAATTGTATTGTATAAAACTGGAAAAAAAGTGTTGCTTTCAGGTGAAAGTGATTTTTTGGTTCAAGCGAAGCACAGCAGATTTGTCAGATCAGAAAGGGTGAGCAGTTAAGTCCTGCCCATTTCAATGAGGTTTGTAAAATATCCACAGAAGATGTTCTGGGGCAGTTTTAGCCTTTCTGGAACACGTTCACTTATGCCAATTGAGGGTTTGACGCATTCAGACAAATGCATTGGCGTAATTGAAAGAAAAGTCATTACAGATATGAGACGAACATTTCCTGAAAGTGAAGGCGATGTTCAGGAACCACAAATTATTTGTGTTAGATTGGTCTAAAAACTCGCTGGATCTTAACTCCATTGAAACTTTGTGATCAATGACAAAATCTCGGTTAAAAATATTGCATTGCGCCACCATGACCAAGTTAATAGAGGTCATCATTCAAGTATGTCATCGGGACAGTAAATAAAAGAAAGCCAAAAAATAGTAGAATCCATGCCAAAGCGAGCACAGGAAATGCTGAAAAGTAAAGCAGGTCATATCAATCACTAAAACTTGAATTTTGTGAAGTTTAATGTTTGATAGAAATTACTAGAAATGGAGCGTATTTTGCTTCTTTAGCCAATAATAATTTACAGAAGACTGTATAGGCAAACCGTGGCAAATTAAAGTACTGCAGGCCCCACTCCTCGTGGGGGAGTGGAGTTTTACTCTGAAAATTATTATAAGTAACTTGATTTTTAATGTTGAAAAGGAAAAGCTTACAATTTTTTATAATTTTTAAAGCATTTGTTCATTTGAAATATGTCTCTGCATAGATAAAAAGCACTAAAGAGGAAAGAAAAGAAGAAACGCGCTGACAATGAAAGAAGAGGATTACAGACACTCTTTCAAGTAGGCATAAGAAGAAAACAACATAATGTGGAAATATATACAAAAGATGCAAACTTTTAAGAAGGGGAGAGTGTTGGTGGCAGTCGTGAAAAAGAGAGCAGATATGGAAATAAGATGGAAGTAAATACAGAAACAACTTCCGGGGCATGTACAAATACTATGGACATAGATATCGACTTACAACCTGGACCAGGTGCTGGAGCAGATATGAATGTAGAGTCCAAAAATCAGGCAGACAGCGCACCAGAAATTCCTAAAACAAGCAGTGAATCAATGAAAGTAGTTCAAGATAAATTTGAAAATATTAGCGCTGGGCTTGACATAGATTGCTCGCAGTAGAATTTCCTTCTCAATCAGACATAGAGAATTATGTTAACAGAGGTCATATTGACTTTCCTTTAATATTGCCTAAAGGTGGTAAAAATCAAACATTTCCAGTAGGTATACTGAAGTTCAGAAACATTAATGCGGTACAGCATACCCGAGACTGGCTTGTCTGGAGTCAGCATAGTTTTAATAAAGTCAGTCCATTTACTAACTACTAAGTGTATTATTATTTGTATATTTTCTGCAGACTGTAGCGTTCAGGTAACAGGGTTATTAGTGTATATAGTCTGTGTAAAAAATTGCGCACACAATCATCCAGAAAATTTTCCGGGAAACCACTGCACATAAGCACATAATTTTAATACGTTGGGAATCTTCGTGCATGATTCTGTAAGAGCTTTCGTAGGCTTGTTTCAAAAGCTGATATACAAGATTTTTTTATAATGCCACGGAAAGAAACTGGACCAGTTGCTATACAGACGTGTATGCATGGACTTCCGATAATGTTCGAATTACGAATACGAATACCAGATTCGCAAAGTTCAACAAACATCAAGGAAGGGCATGCAGCCATTAGTTTCTAATTCCATGGTGAAGCTAACATTATCATACACGACTTTTATTTGGGAAAAAAACTCTAGCTTCCCTGTTGGACATGCAGTAAGTGTGAATTGTGATTAATATGTAGTTTTTAATAGAATCGTGTCCTTCTATTACTGTATTAGGGTTATAGAATTATTAAATTTGCTTGCAAGTGAGAATTGCTGCAGCCCACCATTAATTTTAAGTTTGACGCGTATTTATGAAATTCGGAGAGCAACTGTGTAATGTGCATTTTTTTAGATTCGACCAGGGTTTTTTAAAGGTGTTTTAGGGATCCGATTCGGGTCCCTAGAATCAGAGAAAATCATCATTGGGTTCCTAGATACAGAGAAAATCGGGTCCCTAGAATCAGAGAAATCGGATCCCTACAGGTCCCTACCAGGCACGGGCGCTATTTTGTTGTAAAATGTGAGGGGACAGCTTGGTGTGAAACCAATATTGTCATCGGGTCGATGCAGAAGTGACGTTTTATATATACCGACTCCCAATCTTATTTCTAGAGGTGTTTTGAGAGCAACATTAATCACGCTTTGTCCTTGCAGATGATTAACATATTGTATTAATATACTTAAATTTGTTGCTGCACACGGTACTGTAGTTCAGCCTGTTTCCATTAATATAGTATTTGGATGCAAACAAGCACAGCAATATACCAGAACACATCAATTAGGTTTTATCAGAGCTGTCAGTTGGAGCGCACAAAATGCTGAATCGCATTGGTCGCACGTGCATATCATTCTTACGGCAGAACACTTCAGTTATCATGCATTGTATAAGAAGTGTGGGTTACAGCGCGATTTGATGTCTTGTTCAAGTAGCTTAACGTTAAAAAGACGATAAAAATTTTTCTTGCACATTTCCGTTGTTTGAAAAAGCTACTAATCTTTTTAATGCTACTGGGTATCGTGCATGCAGACCCTCTTACCAGTAGCAAAAACATTTGGCCTAAAATTAGCATAGCCTACTTCACAAAATGATTTCAAACTATTTTTAGCGTTGGTGGGTGGAGGATGTATCCTTTCAATCTCTCCTTGTTGCCCCCGTCATACATACCCACACAGAGTTGTAAAAGGGCCTCATTTTGAAGCCTGATCTCGGCCCGAGCTCGAAATCATTAGCCCGAACCCGGCTCGACCGACATTTATTTTTGAAGTCCAATTTAGGCCTGAAAGCCAAATTTACCGAGGGAGTTAAAATATGCGCAACTGCGGAGTAACAAACAACGTTGTGTGCAGGTGTAGTTGCAGGTACACGGTTTATCACACCGAAAATAGCAACCACCTTGACCAAACCATTGGCATAATCTGGCACAAACGTATCATGTTAGTCAACGATAATACTGCGGAATATAATGTTTCTCGAAAAAAAAGAAACTATCACGAAGCTATCCACCATGGCCCTACAGGCGTAAAGCAAACTTTCTGGGATAGCGCTATAGACATGAAAAGCCGGCTTGTAGGCTCTTAAAACAAGCGAAGAATCGCGTGAGTGATTGATCTTTTCGACGCAACAACATCGCGTGCTAATTTGCTCACTGCTGTCGCCTTCTCAAAAAGAGTGTGAGACTAATCCGAGCAGAGAAGAAAAGAACGCAGCTGTGTTTGCAAGCAGAATTAGCTGAAGAAAAATCACAATCACTTCACTCACAGAAGTTACCGCCGTGAGCACAACAAATGTAAGTCACGAAAGAAAAAAATAGTTACTCTTAATGTTATAAAAATTTTGCATGCAGGTCCGAAATATTTTGACAAACTTAAATCCGAGCCCGGCCCGACCCGAAAAACCCGGCCAGACTTCTAACTCTGCACCATGTCTACAGTTTACTTCCAAGAGTTCTACTTGCATAACGACACCAAAATATATTTGAGATTAAATCAAAATGCACAACGGTGAATTGGAAAAAAGTACCAAGTTTCATATTTAACACCAAAAGAATGTCCAACAAAACTAGGTGTGATAAACCGTGTAGCCTACCTGCAACTACACCTGCAAAACTAGATGTGATGTATCTACAAAGCAAATGTTTCGCATTTGGATGAAAACGTTGCTACATTGTGGGTTTGGTTTAACTCAAGTAAATCAGATGACTTACGAACCAATTATTCAGAACAGGCACTAAGTCGCAAATTGCAAGAGTCACGGAAAAACAGCGTTTGGATTTGTTGGTCACCACTGCCGCTACATTACAAGAAGTTAGGATAAATGTATATTTCATCCTAAAATTCCGAGTCAACTTCCTACGTTCTGAGCTATAGGTCAATATACAGCTAGGCAAATACTGTAGGCTACTTCTACACAGGGCCGTCGCCAGTGGTGCCCCATCTATTTGAAATCGGTGCCCCCTATCTCACGTTTGGCCCTCCGGTTGCTGCATACATCCAATACTGTATTTTTAAAATGTGGCCCCCACTTTTGGTTTTTGCCCCCATTCCCCCCTCCTGCTAAATCCTGGCGACGGGCCTGCTTCTACAACGTTTTGATTGAAATCCTGTTCAATAATGGTTGAAAACACTCTTTTGCGAAACTTCCCATCCCCAAACTAAGTCTCCACAATAGTGCTGCTTTTTGTCTTCATCAAAAGCTTCGCAGAATTTGCCTGAAAATCTAACTTTCTAACATTATATACACTAGCGTCATCAAATTATACGCTGTCTGTTTCTGAATACGTGATAACCAACGTTGCAGCAAGCACGGAGCAAATCATGGCTGTACTGTGGTCTCTCACATGTGCAGTTGTAACACTCTCACTGAGAAAATAACCTTTCTAACAGTAGCCTAAACCACAGGGTAAAATGTCTGACAGAAGTAGTTAAACATCTTTCACGGTCTCTAGAAACTTGAAAAATGCTAAAAATTATTTTATCGAGGATAAAATTCATAAACTAACAAAATCAGTGGTACCAAACCAAACTCTGTTTCAACACCAACTTGACCATCTATGTGCGGCCTACCATCTAACATGAATAGCTCTTCACATAAAACGTGACAAACATCACTTTTATTTTTGAAACCTCTACAAATACAAAACCTAAAGAGAAAAAAGTGGGGGGGACACGTCCCCCGCGTTCCCCACCAAATTGCGCCCATGATACCAGGTACCTAACATTTTGCTTAAAAAAACCTGGATTCTCCCGAGACATTTTGAAATTGACTAATTACAGTGGTGAATGGTTATGATGTAAAATAATGAAGAAAGCATATAATTTTTAGTCATAGTACTGAAAAGCTTATGAAGCTCTCAATCAGTAATAATGTATAAGGGGGCCCAAAACAGGTCTCGTTCCAGCACATTTTTTTCCTCTCAAGGGCCCTGTTATAACCAGTCACAACTTTGGTCCAGATTACACGGATCAACCCCAAGCGAACATACACTGTATTGATAATTGTTTCACCGTTCAGGATTTTTGAGCAACTTGCGCTTGCCCTGAAAAACAGAGTTTCCCCTGAAATTTTTCACTGTATTGAATATATTTTTTATCATTTAGGATTTTTGAGCAACTTTGCTCTTGCCCTGAAAAACAGAGTTTGCCCTGAAAATTTTCACTGTATTGAACATACTTTTTACATTCAAGATTTTTTAGGAACTTGCGCTTGCCCTGAAAAACAGAGCGTTCCCTAAATTCACTGTATTGAATTTATAGTTTTTATCATTTAGGATTTTTGAGCACCTTGGGCTTGCCCTGTAAACAAAGTTTGCCCTGAAAGTTTTCACTGTGTTGAAATATTTTTCATCACTCAGGATTTTTGAGCAAATTGCGCTTGCCCTGAAAACAGAGCTTGCCCAGAAAATTTTCAAGCCGGGGGGGGAGCTGCCGCTCTCCCCGCCCCCGCCTCGTACGCCTGTAATGATAGAAG
>Ga0210059_1000230_pt1 | contig 61392 bp, 38 predicted proteins | sample Ectturendosymbi2_FD_188042 | JGI IMG/M metagenome (GOLD analysis project Ga0210059, IMG submission 188042) | Ecteinascidia turbinata endosymbiont from Florida, USA - Sample 2 (SPAdes) (version 2) | ecosystem: Host-associated > Tunicates > Ascidians > Unclassified | place: Key West, Florida... | reverse complement strand
GAATAAGCACTCGAACACAGGATAGCAACGACACTTTCGTGTAGTAAAGAAGAACATTGTGTTGAGCTTAAACTTCATTACAAAAAACTCTGAACAGGCTGTGATTCAAGGTTTGGCTTCTGACAAAGTTTACTGCACTCACAACAAGCGACAACACATCTTTAAAATTTTCAGGGCGTGTATGCCTAAAAATGTTAGTGCTTCGTACTCCCTGTTGCGGTGTTTGGTACCCCCAAGGGGTACATGTACCCCCAGTTAAGAACCACTGCACTAAGCAAACCAACCACAATAGTGAACATTAGAGCAAATGAAAATGCAATGATGCAATAGTTGATCAGTGCAAACTAAGAGGGGTGCTGTGTCATATAGGATTGGTGAGGACCATGGCGGTCATCTAGTCAACCAACCCTGTTTTCCACTTTGAGAAGTGTTGAAAAACAACATTTGAATGAAATAAAGCACAATTAGGAAAACAAACAAACACAGAACATGGTGAAGAAAATGTACAGATAAAAGCGCATGCCTATGTACACAGATGAGTGGATCAAATTTAATTGAAAGAAGTTGGTGTGGCTAAGAATATGTTTGAACAAAATATAAAAAGAAAAAAAAGTAACAAAAACTAATCAATGAGGTACAGAAGACAAAACAAAGCAAAACAGAAAGAATGTATGGGGTGTGCTTTCATGTTGGAAAGAATGGGATGTCCACAGGGAAGAAAATGCGAAAAGTAAACATACACAAACACAATACACAGAATTATGAAATACTAGAATTTACAGAATTTTGTTCTGGATAAGTGAAATGTTGCAAAAGTTCATAATTGTGTATCTTTTTCATGTAGGAGGCGTTTCTTCAGTTTCCATTTAAAATTTTAAAGGTAACCGTTGTTGAAGACTTATATCATTTGGTATTGAATAATAATAATAATTCATGCATTTATAAAGCACCGAAATCCGACATGTCGCTCTAAGGCGCTGAACAATGATATTGCAAAAGTGACACGCAAAACGAATTCAAAAATACGTTAAAATACACTAACAGAACATACTGAACGACAATTTTGAGGAAAGGAATTAAAAAAGTAAGTTTTGAGCAGTTTTTTAAACGAGGAGAGGTTCTCAGTATCTCGCACTTACTACAGCAGGTTGTTCCAGAGGATTGCGGTTTCTACGGCGAATAACCTGTTGCCGTAAGTGGCTGTTCCGCAGGTAGGAACATAGAGAAGGTTTTTGCTTTCAGAACGCAATGAGCGTGTGGGGCGGTAAGGACAGATCAACTCCTGAAGATAAAGGGGGCCAACGGTACGCAAAGCTCGAAATACAATGCATAGAAGTTTGAAACGCGGCCTAAACACAATGGGAAGCCAGTGAAGAGACTGGAGAGACGTCGAAATGTGCTCAAATTTCTTAATACGACAGATCAAACGTGCGGCAGTGTTTTTAACGCGTTGTAGTCGCAACATGTGCATTTGTGACAGACGTTTAGTAAAGAGTTGCAATAGTCAAGGCGGAGAGGAAGACCACACTTTTGGGCCAACAAAGGTAAGGGAACATTTTCCTGAGGAAGAGTTAACTCTAGGTAAAAATAGGTTGTTAGAGGTTGCTAGGCTTGTGGAGTGAGAATGAATTGAGCTGAATGGAATCAAATATTCATCACTAAGTAGTTTGGAAACAGTTTGTTGTGATAAGAGTGCATGAATTTGCCTACTGATAAAGCATAAATTTTGGGAAGGCTTAAGATGTTTAAGTGCTGGAAAGGTTCTTCTAGAGATTTCGTATTGGTTGGTTTTATGATTTTTATATCTTTATTTTAGAGCTTAATGAAAGGCTGAATAGTTGCATTTGAAGCACGTCCCCAATTGAGGATTGAGTAATTAAGGTAGGGGTGTATTCATGACTTATAGACAACTTTCAGTACAGACTGTGTTGTATAATGTTTAAGTTTGGTTAGAACTCCACAAGCTCTTGATAGTTGACTTTTCACCTTTTGTAGATGAAGTTTCCAGCTTAACTTTCCTCAAGAAGGACACTTAGGTTTTTAAGTTTATCTTCAGGGGAAATGCTGTGGTTATTTATAATAACTTTAAATGAAGTAGAATTGTGTTTTTGAGAATTTAGTAGCATAAAATTAGTCTTATTGTAGTTCAGTGAAAGTTTCTTGGCTCTCAGCCAGTGGTCAATTTTACACAGTTCAAGGCTAGCAGTTGTCTGAAGAGCATTATAACAAGAGTTTGACATATGAAGATTAATATCATCAGCAAGTAAAGTGGTATGAAAAGAAGCTTTTGCAATATCGTTAATGTAAATAAGGAAAAGCAAAGGCGAAATCACACTACCATGAAGGATTCCACAGGATATCCTTTTGTATGAAGATTTAAATGCTCCTCTTTCAGTGCACTGCATTCTATTATGCAAGAACTTGGGAATAGTTTACAAGAAACAACTCTTATACCATAGTGATAAAGTTTATCAAGTAAAATTTCATGGTCACAGCAGCAAAATGCTTTTGATAGGTCTAGAAATATGGAACATGTAATTAATTTATTATCAAAGTTTCTGAGTAGCTCATCATAAATAGTTGTAATGGCTAGTTCTGTTGAGTGATTTTCTCTAAAGCCAAATTGCCTTTTATCACTTAGATTGTGTTCCATCACATAAGAATCTACTGTGATAAATAACTTTTTCAAATAACTTTGACAATACTGGGAGAACAGAGATTGGTGTATATTCAGATGAGGAACTTGGGCTATGGACGTTGGGAATTAGAGTGATGTGGGCAATTTTTCGGGAGTTCGGAAATTCACCTATAGTCATGCATTTGTTGAAGTTGGGCAACCATTCTGATACAATGCAACTAGCTATTTTTAAAAATTTGGATGGGATGTCATTGGGAGAACTATTAGATTTTGTTTAAAGGTTTTTGATGAGACATTGGATTTTGTATGCATCAGTAAGAGCTAGAAATAATGAGTTCTTTGAATCAATATTTTCAAGAAAATACCTATAGGTGACAGGGGGTGGCATTATTTTTGCAGAAAGGGATTTCCCATTTTCTGAGAAGAAGTTGTTTAATTCATCACATTTTTTGGTATTTTGAGTCTTCAAATAGCTTATTATTTTGTTGAGATTTGTTTTAAATTGATATTATTTCAATGACAAGTTTCCATGTTTTTTTTATATCATGATTATACTTTTGAAATGCATGTTTGTAATAATTCTGTTTGGAGATTTCTTTTAGGTGTGTAAGTTTATTTCTGTAAGTTTTGTATTGTCTAACAATATTTGGGTTATTAGTAGTGAACTGTTTTTTGTATAGAGCATTCTTTTTTGCAATGGAAGTTAAAATGCTTTTGGTAAGCCATGGTTTGTTGAATGAGTGTTGTTCTTTTCTAGATGCATAGCGATATGGAGCCTGCATATCAAAAGCATCATTACAAATTTTTACAAATTCATCACGGAAAATGTTTACATCATCAACTTCAGGGTTAAGGTTGTTTAGGTTTAGGCTCAGGTCAGATCCAAAAATAGTTGGGTCAAAATGTTTCACGCATCTGAATTTAGGTTTAAAATGATGGGTTGGAGAGTGAAGGTTGAAGTTTACAAAAATTGGTAAATGATCCAGAAATATCAAAAGTAGTAATTCCAGCATTAATTATTCTTTTTTCATCACATATATTTGGGTATATATGATCCAATAAAGATGGTTTTGAGTTTTTGCTGAATCTGGTTTGTTTATTGATAAGAGAAATACAGCCACAGATGGCAAGACAATCAATATATTTTAATACATTTGAGTTTTCTTGATATTTTATTAAGTTAATGTTATAATCTCTACCAATTGAAGTCATATTCATTGTTTTGAAGGAGGGTGACAAGCTTAACAAATTCATCTTGGAAGTGTTGAAATACATGTGTTGGATGACGATAAATAACACCAATAAATGACAGTAGTAACATAGGTTGGAATTAATGTAATGACCTACTCCACCTGAGTTGGTTTGTGAATGAAGTTGAAGCCAGGGATGTCAACATTTAAAATGTAGTTGGGCTTCAATTTGGTTTCTGATATGGCTATGAAAGTAGGATTTACCTCTGTCATTATATTAGGAAGAAGTCATCTAGTTTGCCTTGCGCTATTTTTTCCCAGGCTACATACAAACCTGGCAACCCTGTCTTTCTGAAACTTAGAAGGCAGGAGCAGGTTAAGTGAGGAAAAAGAGCTGAAGGAATGGCAGATCCATTTTTAGCTGACCAAAAGCAAGAAGTTGATGATGACGAAGGTTTTACTAATGAAGAGCTCGTAGACTTGTGCGCCGATACTGGAGCCAAGAGAAGATTAAATTCGTTTCACTTTCGCTGTCGTGTTTCTGGGCTTCTCAGCTGCAAACCTACCTTATCCCTTTCTAGACAGTTGGGTTATTTTTATCCCAAGCATTGGTTTCTTCTGTACTAATACCTTAATTTTGCGTTTAAATGGTGTAGGGATGGTATAATTCAGTTTTTTGAGCGTTGTTGCTACCGATATATTCGTCCGCCAAACCCCTTAACACTTGGCTGCACACGGCCTGCGACGTTCACTGTGGACCAGAGATGAGCGGACTGTTTAATTTTGAGATCCAGTTCCAGCCCTGATTTATCAAAACTCAATCCAATTCCAACCATAGTCCAAAACGTTTATGAAAATAAAACATCCATGTCCAAATATAGTCCAAAAAATAACAAAATTTTGATGAGAAAATACGCTATTCTTTTCCATTAAACTCTTTCCAAATCCGCTCCTGTTCCTAAATTTATAAAACGTTTTGCAGTCTGGATCCAATCTAAAATCACCAAAATTCGTCGTAGTCCGGTCCAATCCAAGTTCAGTCCAATGCTCATATCTGCTGTGGACTACATGGTTCAAATCTTTGAAAAAACAGAGTTAATTTTGTAACTTCATGGAGTAAAATTGACAAGCTGTATTTTATCGTGGCAGTGGATATTTTCTTTGTTTGCACTAAAAGTCAGTAAGAGTTATTTATGCAATTTTTGTGATAACGCTTGCATGACTCACGTGTTTTGTTGCAGTTTGGGATATACTTGTCTCTACAGTCTTTGACACTGGGCTAAATTTGTCCCAACAGTTTAGGTTGCACTACATTATTTTATTTTGATTATGCACAGTAATGTTTCATGTGAACTGCCCAGAAAGATGAGGAAAATAATAATTGCAAATAAAATACAACCTGAAGTATCAGTATCAGTTTATTTGGGAACAGATATAAACAAACAACAAATCATGCCACCGAAAACAAACCACATTAGAACAGCGTTTATTTTGTTCCCAGGACATCTGAAACAACCATACGGTTTTCTAGTCGGATGCCCTGATAAGTAACAGGGACAAAAAAAAGAGGGAAGCAAGTCTACTGTAGACTTAATAGTGCATTTCAATATGGACATCCAAGCTAGATAATGTTATTTAATTATTAAGTGTAGCATGTCATGCATTGCCAGAGCATGTCTGGAAAACAACATCTGCCCTTTCATAATACAAAATAATTTATTGGTAGTGTTTTGGAAGTAATCTTATATTTGTTTTTCAAATTTTCAATGATGATTTATGATTGCTCTTCTTGGTGTTTATGTTTTAATTTAGTAACAAATAGGTGATAATTTGGTATTGAACGAATTGTTGGATCTATGGAAGACCATATTCCGATTCCTGTATATGTAAATGATTTTTGAGCTATTTTTAATCTATTCCGAGGAATGGCATATTCAGTACTTGATCGTTGTCTTGTATGATAAGAATGAATATCTTCAATTTTTGTGAAAAGGTCTATAAATTGTTTGGGAACTAATCTAAAATTAATTTTTTTTCATTAATTTACTGATTTCTAGTTTAAAGATTCGGTTTATATTAAGTATTTGGGTATCTTTGTACAATTTACGTACGTTAGTGTTGAATTTGCTAAATGCCATAATTCTTAATAATTTATTGTGAATAATATTCAAAGTATTGAGTGTAGAAAAAGATGATGAACCCCAGCTGGTAATAGCATATCGAAGATGTGAATATACTAAGCTATAGTATACTGTTTTCAAAGGGTCTGAATGGAATATAGTGCCTGAGTTTGCAAATTATACCTGACGCATTAGAAACTTGTTTTTTACCAGAGCTATATGAGGTTTCCAAATTAATTTATCATCAATTATGACTTCATAGTACTTGACACATTCAGTTCTTGAAAGCAGATGGCTGTTATTTGAACATTTAAATTTGTGTCTACATTTTTTTTTGTTTTGTAAATAGCATGTACTGGGTTTTACTGTCATTTAAAAATAATTTATTGTACTTCAGCCAGTTGTCCACACTTCCATGTTCTTGATTTATTTTTGTTGTTAATTCATGCATTGAGTTTGCTGATAGTGAAAGAACCGTATGATCGGCAAAAATAATTGTTTTAAAATTTGAGACTAGTGGTAAATAATTTGCATACAACAGGAACAGAAGAGGCCCTAATGTAAAGCCCTGTGGCATGCCACAAGTAAATTTGGCCATTTCAGATCTACTATCATTAATTACTACATAGCGCGAACGGTTTTCTAAATTATTTTTTAGTAATGATAGAGGTAAACCCTTTATCCCATATTGAATATCTAGGTTATGAAGAGGTATATCATGATTGACTGTATCAAAAGCTTTGGCAAGATCCAGAAATATAGAACAAGTTATTTGTCTATATTTTGCGTAAGAAAATTTTGTAAATCATTAATGGCCAAGTCTGTGGACAACCCTCTTCTGAAACCATATTGGCAGTCTGTCAAACGTTTATTGTGTTCTGGGTAACTGTATAATCTATCATAAAGGAGTTTTTCAAACACTTTATTAATTGGAGGAAGCAAAGATATTGGTCTGTAGTTTGAGCACTTTTCATAGGAACCAGTTTTATGAATGGGAGTAATCTCAGCAGTCTTTAATATGTCAGGGTACACTCCACATGAGATGCAGTTATTGAGAATATCAGACAAATATATACAAAAATAGAACTAGACATTTTATTAAATTTTATAGGAACATGGTCAAGCGGAATGGCTTTCTTACTGTTGAGATTCTTGATGACATGTTCAATTTCACTTGGACATGTAGACTGCAAGAAGGAATTATTTAAAATACACTGGAAAGATGGGGTAATTACTGTTGGTTGAGGGATTTTACTAGCTAGTGTTTTTCCAACTACAGAAAAATAAGTATTGATTTTGTCTGCACTTTCTTTACTACTCTTTGTCAGTGTACCATCATCATTTTGAAGGTCCTGTAGATGTACTTGTTTGTTTATGCCCACTATTCAATGTTTTTTATTGTTTTCCACATTAAGGACGAATTGTTATTACTACTTGCAATCTGCTGCATATAATAATTTACCTTTGACTTTTCAATTAGGTGATTTAACTTATTTCTATATTTTCGAAATTCAGCCCATTTGTGTTCGTCTTGAGCCAACTTTTTGTATAAATTTGTATACAGTTTGTTTTTTGTCCTAATTGATCGAAGCAATCCTTTTGTTAGCCATGGTTTGCTTTTAATGCGTTCCTGTCGTTTTGAAAGAGTTTTTAGAGGGGCATGTTTATTTAGTACATTTTCAAATGAAGTTAGCAACGTACTTAAGCTAGAATTAACATCTTCACTACTTGGCATATTGCTAAGGGTTATTTGAAGTTCACTAAGAAAATTTTCAATACTAAATTGTTGCGTATCTCTAAAAGTCACCTTAGCTACCCTGTGGAAAGAGTTAGACAGAGAAACAACACAAAATATGGGGTAATGATCACTTATATCCCAGAGACACATGCCTGAGTTCATTCTATGCTTAGAGTCATTTGTATATATATGATCTAATAAAGTGTGAGTTTCTTTTGTTACTCTAGTTGGTTTATTTATAAGGTTTCTTAATCCAAAACAGTTCGTAAGATTTACAAAATCTAAGACGTGATTACTAGATGACTTCAACAGATCAATGTTAAAATCTCCCATAACATATATATTTTTTTTATTAACAGTCAATTTATGAAGGGTTTGCATAATGCTTTCTTGGAAGACATTCATGTTATTATGGGGGTGTCTGTAGACAACTCCAACGATGATATTTTCTTTATTGAGGCCAACTTCAATCCAAAGGGATTCACAGCCATCAAAAGATTTCGACAATTCTTGAATGTGTTTAGCGTCTATTGTGTTTTTAATATAAGCGCCCACTCCACCTGCTTTTGTTGTTGAGTCACAGTGGAAAAAAGAGTATCCATGCATTTGATGATCATGTAGATGTGAGTTTGTGCTATTTATTCTAGTTTCAGAGATAGCAATGATATCAGGTTTATAATATAGTTCAGATAAGTATTGCTGTAAATAGCATAAATTTTTATTTAGACTTCTTACATTACAATGCACCATAAACAAATCTTTCGTAGTCAGTTGTTTAGTGTATTCAATGAAGTGGCCGGAGTGGTAATACTGACAGGAAATAGTGTCATTGACATCATTATCTGCCATAGCATCATTAATGAGATTAGGTGGTATTGAGGCCTGACTTTCATTAGCATTTTCCAAATTAAATATGTCAGAGTCTGTGTTAAGAATATAAGAAAAGGGCAAATGTTGTGGCAGACAGCCCCGGCAATAGTATGGCTCTGGACTAGATGCTAACTTTTCAAAAGTTGAAATGCACATATCTATGCACCTGAAGTGGAGCCAAGAATTGCATATGTCACATGCAATACATTTTTGGTTACTTTTACATGGTTTGCCACATATAGAGCAGGGAAATTTAACCGGCATTTTTGCATCACCTTATAATAATAGTGAAATAGTGCAACACACTTATCTTTAATCATCACCACCTGAAAATGCTCCAAAAGATTCTGCAGCATCAACTAATTCAGCATGTAGACCAGCAAGAAACGGTACACCAAGTTCATGTCAGTTAACATCAATATCAAGCTTAAAGAGGTCGTTTGATGATTTAACAGTGAACCATTCATTTTTGTATGAAACTTTCAGGAGACCAATTGTTACGTAGACAGATTCAACATTTTCATGCTTTCTGATGTAATTGTAGAGTTTATATCTAGTTGGTGTCAAGTCTTCACAGATACTGATTGTTGTACCTTGCAGTTTCTTTCTGTTTTTAATGAATTCTTGTCTTTTTTTGTAGGAAACAAATCGTGCGATAACGCCTCTTGGGTTAGCTTTTGTCGTTTTAAGCTTCTTTCCTAGTCTGTGAACTCGTTGCAGATCGTGTATTGCATCAGTGGGAATATCAAGTTTTGCAGCTATTTCCAGAAGCTTTCTTTCTCCATCATCTTCTTCACTTGCGAAGTCCGCAGGAATTCCATAAATACCAATGTTTTCTTTACGACCGTATTGATCCAATTCATCTGTTTTATGATACTCTTGATCCAAAAAACACTTAAGTTTTATATTTTCATGTCTGAGATTGGAGTTTTCCATTTCTAGAGTGTGCACTCTATGTTGAAACATGTTTAACTTCTGAAGAATATCGTTCACACAGTTCTTAACATCGATTATTCCAGGATGTAAATTCTCCAGAGTGATGACATTTAACTTTCTTGACATGTTTGGTGGGGGCAAATCAGACTTTTTCAGTATCACAGGATCAAGAATCAGTAGATAATAAGATATTAATGAAACACTACCATTAACTTTAATCAACCCTACCATAACCTTATTCAAATAGAATCAAATGACTAGTTAAAGTTAATTCAAATGACTCTGATGAACATATCAGTCATGAGAGCGATGAATATTACTCACTGTCATCAGATCGTTAAAATGAAATCAGCTTGGTGGACTGGCATAAAATCTTGCGTGATATAGGATTATATCAAATTACCTTCTGCACACATGTACTGGTGTGGCAGACCCCTTCTGAAGAAGAAGACCACTACACGTTTAGGACAATTCCGAAAGAGCACTGATTATAAGGAAGTATCCATGGCAAGCCCAAGTTAACAATTAAGAAACTTAGACCCGCCGGTTTCGCTCGATCCGCTCAGTTTATCACAACAAAATTGTATTCACTCATGGTTTTATTAGTATAACTTTAAGCACTGCGATATTCATCACAACGGGGGGTTATATCAATAATCGTCAATTAAAGTACGTAACATAAGTTACTGCAAACATCAGGGATTAACAACAGGGGTTGAATACGAATTCAAATCTTTTATGGAGGAAGAGAGTAAGCTTTCCTAGCAACTCTAGTGGTCACGCGTTTTAATCGTGAATTCCGAATCGGTATTTACAACAATATTTTTATCTGTTTTCATTATTAATTCTATTTACAATTTGAAGTTATTTTTTAGTATAATAATTTTCTTATGCCATTTTAGGTTACTCCCTCCCAAAGATGATTCACAATAAGTGTGCAACGTACAGATTCACAACACATCAAATACACATGACAATATTCTAAAAGAGTTAAAGTCTTTGGTCGTTGTTTAGTTGCCAGCTTCGTTTGGCTCGTCGTGAATTCGTCGGTGAACTTCTAGTTTGCTTTCTTCAATTTATTTTTATCCAGTAATCGAAGTCTTCTTTTGTTGTTGTTTCAGGATCACAAGACGTTTCATGTTGAGGAGCCAAGACGAACTCAACACTGGTCAACAATGAAGTCAATGATCAACACATCCATCCGAAATGCAATTGCTAGGGGCGGTTTCAAACTTTTGTTTTCAAAGTTTCATGTGTTACAGTGTTTCGTTTGTTACACAAATGAAAGATCCATTATCATGAGAAGTACATAGGGCCACACGAACCAAGCAGTAGTAGAGTGATCATGGCATGTGATCTCTATTGCTGCTTGTCCCAACATTTGTAACGTCTTCAGTCCTTCCCCGCTGAAGATAGCACTTGACTACTTCGCATTTCAATGGACCCTACAAGTCACAAACTACATCAAAATTTTACAATGGAGAAAAACTAATGGACTGCATCAAAAAACATTTGCTGGAACACGATTTGAGTTGGCAGGCATTCAAACGGTGCGAAAAAGCACACCTGGGAGAACAAATGCCAGTAAAAAGGAAACGAAGAAGACGTTATGCTCGATGTGCCGCAAGGAAAATAGAAAAAAGAAGTGAATGTTGTGACAAATCCCAATGTGGACCTGTGCATGGACTGGGTTACACACACCACACTTAACTAGATAAAAAAATTAGCTTTGCTGTGGAATGCACAGTTTTTTGTTTCTAAAAATTGTCTAGTATCATTAGTCCATGTTTGTGCAAATTAGAGTTTAGAGATATTTTGTCCCAGTGGTTGGTACTGTGTCAGAACTGTTGGGACAACTATAGCCCATTTCCGATTTTCGTATATTAGGCAAAAAAACATAAAACAAAAATATATGTCAGATTTTGCTCATAAAACTGAAATTTTCATAAAAAAACTGGGTTAAAAATCAAAATATTTAAAATCAGTCTCGAAAGGGTTACTGTGCCTGTGAGGCTGTGATTACATTGAAAGAAGTCCTTCCTTGATATGAGGCTAGTTTTTCAAGTTTGGTAAAATTATATCAAAATATCGATACAGAATGGATGTTAGACAAGACATTCGACTAGCTTTGTCCAAAATCAAACCTAGAATATGAACGCTTGCAGGAGAATACTCTCAGGACCAATAAACACACTGAACCTGCGATGTTCAGGAGACAACTGTGCAAGTCTTAACATGATAAAAAGACTTGTGCATTTTGTTCATATGTTGTCCGGCTGTTGTTTTATTCGTTGTTCATGGTATTCGCTTCGGGGATCCGCAAAAAATGAATAAATGACTTAGGGGTCCACGAGATGAAAAAGTTGGAGAAACGCTGATTTGATAGGTGCAGCCTGGTTTAAATGTTGTCAGTATGAGACTATGAGTGTCCAAATGACCGGAGTCAGTTTTTCAGATTCCGACGCCGCTCCTGGTCTAAAATGTTTTAATCCGGATCCGAGACCAGAAATTTTTCAAAAATTTTTGAATCCGATTCCTGTTCAGACTCCGGCGACAAGCGATACAACCAAACAATTACCAATGGTTTTACTTAAGAAATGACCTTGCAGGCTGCTGTTGCAGCCTAACTTGAAAAATGACTCCAGTTTCGGGTCACTCTGGGACCGGATTAGTGTCCGAAAGAAAAACGAAGAATCCTGCCGGAATCGACTCCGGTTCGTGGCCACCTCTGGCCACCTCTATTAACAACAGTAATAAGAAATTGGTTTTGAAGAAGATTGGGTTTTCCGATTTGGATTGCATTTTGAAATATAGTTTTTGCATTGGATTTGGACTTGAAAAACATAAAGCTGTTCATCTCTGGAAAAGACTCAAAAGTAAAAATCCTGTGTGACCAAGGTCATTATATAACTGCAGTTATATAGAGACCATGGTGTGAGGCTGACTGCCATGATCACGATTCACGAAATGCAAATACTTCCTAAGCCACGATAATGTGTTTGATGTATTTTTGCCCTACTGGACCCTCAGTGAAAAGCAGTGTCTCAGCTCTGACTCGATGTTAAGGGAAGCACTTGATCCTCAAATATAGCATAATAAGACCACTAGGAGAGGCAGTCAAAACAAAAAAATTGCATCAAAAATAAACTATGTGACTGTGTCACTGAAGCATTGAAGCTCATTCTTTTGTGTGCAAACAAACTTGATTTGTCAATCATATTTTTCAACATTTTGTAAGAATGACTCTGACTCGAGTCAATGATTATGACTCGAGTCATTCAGGAAAAGACATGTCTCGAGGCGAGCTTTCATATTATCGTTTCTCAAGGTGACTCGATCGAGTAACCCCGAATATCATGACTCGTGTCTAGTCATTCACTCGAGTTACGCTAACAATGTTCGTTAGCACGAAGCTCTCTGTGGCCCAATTTACTGAACATGCTGAAATATGTCAATACTATTTTCTTTCGTTTTTCGTGAATAACTGCCCCTTGAAGTTGTTTACGACTCGATATATTTGAGACATGGCAACTTGAAGAAGCAGAAAACTTGATTTTGACTTACGTCATCTGTCTGTTTAAGCCTTGATCAACAAAAGTAGATAGAGGATAAGATTTAATTAATTTGAACAAAGCAAAACCTTTCATATATTTTGTGTTTTGAGATTTTCTCCGGACCACCAAAGGTTTGTCATTAAATTTGTCTGTTGTCAACTTTCATCTCCCAAACTAAATATGAATATTTCGAAACCAAGACTTTCAGCTGTGATGTTCAAGGTACTTTATGTGGGAAATTCCCCAGTACTAGGCCATAGAAACGCGTCTTCGCTCAGGTGTTCGTTTTAGTCTCTCGGCTTTTCTGAGAAAATCATTTTAAAAATACTGTTTTGGCTAGGAAATCTGATTGGCAACTGTGCCGGTTTTCAATCTTATCTTGTGCACTACTCTGAGGCGTGAAAATTTGAGAGGGCTAGGCTATGGTAGTGTTTCAACTTCTCCGGTGGCGTTGCGTTGAATGTGTGATTCACCGTTACTACGAATGGGATGTGCGCGAAGAACAACAATATATACGTGGCGCGAACAAGCAATAATAGAGTGGTCTCGTCGGGTGATCTCTATTGTTTTTTTTCATTTTTTTTTTATTATTTAATGCTCTTGTATGATGGTGACCAACTGATGTAGTTGTTGATGCGTTGTACTAATAATGTACATGTCTCATTAGTATTGTTTTTGTATAACAACGATTTAAACCTTCAGTCAGTGTGCTTCGTGGTGCCATAGGATGTCTTTATTTACTTGTTCCAGTATGCAGACAAAGTGTGCAACAAAGCATACGAAAATTAAGACATAGCCTATAACTGGTAAAACGTTAATGCCAAATCCTGCTTTAAAATTCAGGAAAATTAATTAGCTGTTGATCTTATCATGATAAATGCGTTGCAAAGGATCTGAAACTTTGATCGGAACAGTTTGCATGTCTCTGTTTGCCAATATGGTTCAGTGTGCACCCCCATCTGACTTATCTTTTACTTTTTTCTATGTCAGCTGTTTATCTCAAACTTTGATGTTAGAAATGCTTTTATTTCTTTCCCACTACCGTATCCCTGTGTTGTGATTGATGAATGACATTGCAGTTAGGGCACTGTTAAAGGGTTTTACTTTTATCAGTGTTGGTTATATGGAAACATCTATTCTGCAATGTGTTATGGCTAACCATATTTTATGCTCTTGTGTTGTGTGATTATGCCTGTGATGTGGACCACGTGTCTGCAATAAATGAATTGTTATTATTCAAGCATTTCACTTGTGACAATGTTGTTTTTGTTTGACATGTATTCTCTGTTGTGATACCGAGATGGTTATGTTGTCAATTGGGATCCAAAGATACGTTTCAACAATTGTGAAGATATAAAAATGTATAACATAGCAACTTCTTGGCATTATGATTTTGGGGGAAGGTTATGTTAAATCGCAACAACAAAATATTTTTTCCATTCTACCTTTACTTTTATTTGTTATGTAACGAGTTGTTTTCCACTCCAGTTAAGTCATCACACATGCATTAGCGATTTTTGCACTGATGGACATCTGTTCTTTGCATTGTTTCTCAAAATTGTGATATTTGTAAGCTTTCAGACTGCATTGGCAATGTAAAGATCTTTTATATAGCATTATAATTATTGTGCTCTAGTACTACTGTGGATTAACTTGCACTAGTTGCTAGCATATCTACATTATCATACAAGCCTATCCAGAAATCATGATGAGAAATGCTGTATAAAATTTTAGAAATGAGCTATGATGTTGCATTCTAACCATTGGCAATTGTTTCGCTTGATCATCATGCATATAGTGTGTAAGCACAATAATGGCATAATATAACATGTGGATATCTGTCAGGGCAAATATTATAAACAGATTTTTGATAACATTGTTGGAGTCTACAAATACCATTCCAGAATAAATAAAACTGAAAATACAATGGTTAAAATAATTTATCTTTGAAAGTTAATATTGCCTTTTCCCAAATGCAATGACAATTTTAAAATTTTTTCAATTTTCTAGTTTGGCAGCAGTTATGACCATTTCACCGATGTCCCAACCTATATGAAAGCCACCTTATCAATAATTTTGCAGCCTTAAAAATATATATCTTTTACACAATTATAACAATATTTTATATAACATTATTTCTGTTATTGTTTCAGTGTCACACTATACATAGTAAAAGATCTTTTTTAACTCTAGTTGCATCATTATATATCCACTAACAAGATCCATGACTAACAAATATCTGTCTTTTACAGGGTACCCAAAACCGTTGTGTTGCATTAAGTTTGTTGCAATAAATTACAACGAAACAATTAAGCATTTGTAATAATTTTAGTATAGGATACTGTTTCCTATATTTCATGTAGATACAAATATTTTTCCTCATTACAAAATATACTACTTCTCTAATTATAATTATGTATAATTATACATACCTTCATATTGAGAGTTAAAAACACTTGGGGACAGGTTATCACACTTCTTTCGGTTATCTCTATCTCAAAGAGTTATCCCCTGTGAAACTGAAAGGTTATTACTGCAATCGAGATTGACACACTAAAAATTTCATGCATTGTACATATTCTTTGAGCAACAGCTGCTTTGGATTACAGATAGTAAAAAAATATACTAGAATAGTAATAAGTGAGATGAACAATTTTGTTCTTAGGGAAATTGCATTTAAAAGCACACCAAAGTTACCAACTCTCATTAAGGCAAATTTGAAAAAGCACCCAATGAAATTGATGAAATTGAAAAAGCACCCAGTGAAAATGAAATTGAAAAAGCACCCAACGAAAATGAAATTGAAAAAGCACCCAATGAAATTGTAAGGTGTTTTGTGACACTGGCATAAATGTGGCATTCTATCTAAACCTACCTGATACCCAACATGATTTCTGGCAGAAAACCCCAGTAATTAAAGTGGTGAGAATGAAGAGGTTTTTAAAAAAACTGACACCCTGAAGATACTTTTTCTTATATTTGTTTATTATAGTTACTTAAAGGTTGAAAAATGAAGATAAGCATGCAAGAAAGCATTTTGCTTCACACGGGATGTTATCCATTCCATGTGTTGTCAACTATGCCAACAGTGAGCAATAAACCTCAATGTTTGTATTTCTTTTGCTACTTATTTTTTTCAGCAATTATCTTTGCATTTTTAAATAATGGAAGCATCTAGTCAAGGTGATGCTGTTGCAAATGTGCTACAGCAACTGTATGAATCTAGAGTAACTCGTAAACAAATTGAAACAAAGAAACAGCTGGATGAAATAACTTTTCGAATCCGAAATGTGAGTGTTGCTTATTAAAAACAAGTACTATTGGTTAATTGCACTACTGTGATACTACAGGATAAAAGGCATGTAAAGTAATAGGTGTGATGTTAATGTGTTACTGTTATAATTTGATATTCTGTTTCAGACTCTTGAAGATTATGATGATTCTTCAAAACTGTTTGGGCAAACATATGGTGATAACATGAAATTGGTTGCTGACATGGTAAATATACACTATTATGTACCTTGCCTTGTTCTGCACACATTGTTTTCTTTAAAGTCACTGAAGGAAATATTATCAAGGTTCTAATATTTATTGCATGACATATATGTATGGTCCTGATGTTTGTAACACTTCACTTTTTTTGGTTGTTCTGGAACTGCTAAGAAGTCATGCTGAGTATCCAAGCTAATTTCTATATGGCATAAGTACTTAAACAGCAAGTTAATGTTTAGATTATGGCTTGGTTACTGCAATGATTTACTGTTTTCATGTTAGCAGAATTATATTGCAATGATTTTGAAAAGTTTATTTGGTTTCTTGGTGGTGGATCACTAGGCTCATGAGTTGATTTTGGAGGCAGGTAGCTGATGTTAGTGTTATTTGGTAGACTTCTTTATGGCAGTTGTATTCCTTATAAATTCTTCCTGTCATTTTGTCTTCAGTCTTATGCATTTCAACATTATATGAAATTTATCATGAAAATGGCTTTCAAACACAAACTTTTAGGTTTTATAGCAATTTATGTTATTCACCCGATACTCTTACCTTAGGCTATGGTGATTTCCAATAGTTCTTAATCTGTATGTCATGTTGGTGTGAAAATTTACCTCAACAAGCAACTTGCAAAATTAGTTCAAATAATTGAGGTTGTTTTGATGTATCAAGAACTATTCAAAATTTTTGTAGATTAAAATATTATTTTGAAATTTCTTTTAATCCTAATTTGTAAAACTTACTAAATGCATGTTATCAGCTTGTTAGTCAAATATAAGTCTGTGTTAAGCAAATTTGATTCTTTGCTGGGATGTATGTATCAAAGGCTGAAGTGCAACTTCCAGCTGTGGTACTTTAGATAATACAGCTTTTGACCAGCCATTATTAACACATAACACATAGTAAATGTATAGTATCAAGAAAGATGGCATTAAAATAGAACTCAACTTAACTGTGCACATTCTGAACTGCATTCAGAAAAATTCTGTAGAGACATGTAATTGATAGGAATGTTGCTTGACATTGAGAACCTACTTACTTTGGTAAGATTTCATTTGGTGCTACTATAGCGTGAGTTCAACCTCATACGACACCTGCCCAGGTGCAACGTGAGGTCTTCCACATCAGTTTCCTTAGCGTGAGGTGTCAGATTCGCTGGTTAGTAGAAGCACAACAGAGGAAGGATGCTGAATGGAGACAACGCTCCTCTCTTTGAAAACAGTGATGCCGATCAAGAAAACAACAGAAACCATGGGTGTAAAATTGATAGACCTTGTTCTTTTGGTCTTAAACATGGCTCAGACTGCAGGTGCTTCTTGTGGAACAGCATGACCGCAACACTCCAATCCCTGTTATTGAAAGGGAGTATGCATATGGTTCGGTGATTTATTCAGATGAGTGGCCTGCTTATACCAAACTAAATTCCATGGGGTACCAGCATTCTACAGTTAACCAGCAGCAACTTTATGTGGATCCAGTGACAGGAGAAAACACACACAGGCAATTGAGTGGTCGTAGTTTGATGCTAAAACAATGATATTGAAGAGAATGCAAGTTGTTGGTTGTCAGCTGTTCCAGTCTCATTTTGATCATCTATGCTGGAAGATGACTAAGAAAAAATTCCAATGATGTATTTGTAATTCTAATGATCTATAGAATTACAAATGATCTATTTGTAATTCTTAGGTGTCCGGAGTGTGTATCGCTATAAAAGTGTTTGGAAATATATGGTGACTTGTTTATTTTTTACTTTCTTCCTATAATGCAGCAGTGGACCTCATGCTGTAGTGCTAATGGGAGGTAGATCTCACAATTTGTGTGTTAGACCTCATGTTATAGTAGCACCTTTCATTCAATGTCTCATCATTCATATGTTTTTGAAATTCAGTGCTTGCTTTTTCAAAGGGGTTGGTTTGTTTGTTCACTGGTCTTTGCATGTGCTTCATGGTCATAAAGTTTGGAGTGCCATCCCTTTCACTGGTTGTATTTGCAACAAGACACATGCATCCACACTAGGGCCATAGGTGATACATTCATGATTACCTTGTTGGTATATGTATATTTATATCATTTATTTATTTATCTATATAATTATTAATATTATTTTTTCTGCATATATGTGTTTGGACAATCATCTCATTGCAAGGTATGTTGCAACATTGTTTTCACAATGCAACGTTTTCTTTGAAAGACGTCAAAGCACCTACTGAAGCTTGAGGGGACAATTTTTGTTGAAATGTTATAAACCTTCTGTGCAAGGATTTTCTTGTAAAAGTGTTACTTAGTGAAAAAACACTGCAGTTGTTCAAAAAATCATGTAGATTTTCACATTACAATTACATTTATTTGAAAAGTTGTGCTTCACAAAAATTTTCTAAAGCTTTTTCAGTAGCTTGCTGAAATTGTAACCTAATCTTTTGTATTGCAGGAGGAGTTGGAAGGTATACTTAAAGATGGTGTTCTTCGAAATAAATATCAGCAGAAATTGACTATATTTATTGTGGGTTACCAAACACTTTGTACGCAAAGAGCAGATATTCTTGCACAACTTTATGAAGTATGTTTATTATAGTTTCAATGTATTTTGGTACTTTGTATTTTCTACTACTGCAGACAAGTATGGATAAAAATTGAAAGTATTTATCCTCTCTGTATCTTTATTTATAACATACCCTGCTGCAGTTTCAAAATATAAATCTAAGAATGAAAAACTGGGGTAATGCCACTTGTTCACAGATGTTTGTAATGTTTGGTTCCATGTTTAATTTGTAGTTCAAGTCTAGTCATAGGTAGCAGTCAGTCCAAAACATTTGTATGTAACTACAGCAAGTCACAACACAGGACCAATCATGCTTTAATATTTGTTGATTTTGCGGAGAATTTGGTTAACTCCTTGAAGCAACTTTTATGACATTTATTTTTTAGGAAATTTTCTTAGAAACCTGTATAGCACTGTTTGGTAACAAAATAGAAAACTTAGCTGGATCATGCAAAGTACCTAAAACATGTTTTACTGTGAAACAACTTTAATCACATTGTTTGTAGTTTTTCAGCATGTATGCTCCTGATAACAATGAAAGCCTGACAGAAGCTGTATCTGAAACTGACATGGAATCCCTACAGCTGAGTGTGCAGGATGCACTAGATTCAATGGAAAGTGCTGTGCAGAAGCTCAGTGGTGTTGGAAATGATGTAATAAACTACATGGAGCGTCTGCACTCTGCTACTTCAAGCAAATCTACCAAGTACATTCAATAATTTTCTGTTTAAAGTGTATTTTTGACACATATGAAGTGGATGAATTGTAAATGTGAAGTGAACTCCAAAGACATTGTGACACACACAAGACGTAATATGTTTGCAAGGTACAAGAACTGTGTTTTAGCACGTATTATTAAAGATTAAGAATCAATACATGGGCATGATATTTTTCCATGGTGGAGGCCAATAGTGAATTTCTTCAGGGAGTGCCCAAAAAGATTTTGAAATGGGGGTCAACAGTAGTGAAATTTCATTTTACTAACTCCAAGACTAAGAAAAAAACATTTTTTCTACTAAAACGTTAATAGCAAAATATCAAATTTCAAAATCCAGGGGGCCAAGGCCCCTACTGATCCCCTTCCGACGCCCATGAATCAAGTTAATATAATGTGTACCTTAGGGTGCATCAGGAGCCCTCGACTTTTTTCAAACAACTTCTACCTAGTGTTAAAGTGTTGCATTTTGGTAAAAAATGAGACCTCTAAAATTATTTCGCAATTGGTTGATGTTTAGGGGTGCATCGGGACTTCCAAAGTTTGACCCGAAGGGCGAAACTTGCAAATAATGAAATTTGGACATAACTTATTAACTACTTGGAGCAGGAACATGATTTTGATGTCTAACTCTACTAAAATACATACTGGCTATTCATTAAAGCTATCAGAAAGACCTGATAGGTTAAGGAATTTCCATTTGCACTGATTTTTGTTAGAATAGATCAAAATTATGTGTTTTTCACAAAAATGTTCAAATTTTTGTCATGTATTCTTCTTCTTGAACAAGTCTTAAGCCCTGGTGGTGCTGCCAGTGATGAGTTCAATCATATTTGTCGAGTCACAAGCCCTTCGAGTCAGTAGTTCCCAATGTTGTTTCAGCACTTTTGTTATCAGGTTACTTAGATCTAAGTGTATATTTGGTGAAAGCAGTTTTTTAGCTTTCATTTTAGTTCTCGTTTTCACTCTTACTTAATTCCAAACTCGAACCTAACCCTTCTGCAACAAATACAGCCTGTCTCCTTCTATGTCACATGCACAACAAATGACTCAAAGTAAAAGTATGAGGCTGACTGCCATGATCGTGATATGTAAATATTTCATTAAACTACGATGTATTGTACAATGCGTTGTGTGCTGCTGGCTGCTCAGTGAAAAGCTGAGACTCAGCTCTAACTCAATGTTAGGTGGAACACTTAATCCAAAAAGTCTAGCATAAGACCTGCCAGGAGGCACAGTCAAAACAGAAAATTGACTCCAGTCATGATATCACTGGATACTGCTACTACCGTTTTTGGTGAAATAAGCAAATATGTGTGAAATTTCATGAGAAATAGATGAGTGTGCAAAATTGTAACAAAAAAACAAGCAGTGCATGACCTCCAACGCCCATGCTGAGGAAAGGCAATGTAAAAAATTGATATAATCATCAACATGATACAATTGTCATTACTGCATTTCTTCTGTGTCACAATACACAGGAAAAAGACAAAATTTCTAAATCTCTTGTGTGTTCACAAGACACAGCAAAAAGTTCTAAATTCTCTGCTTCTTATGACACAAGCTTCGATGTTTTCTTGTTTCATTCCACCACTTGTACAGTTGTAAGAACCATGTAACGGACTTTTCATAGCAGATGATTTGATTATCTTGAACTTGTTGAGCTTTGTCTTATCTTGAATAGGAAAACATTCCTTTCAAAAGACCAGAAGTCCAGAAAGCAAGATAAACAGGCATGATGTTTTATGCAAGTAAAATATTTTTGCTTGAAGCTAGGAGCCTATAACAACCCCAAGGCACCGTCACGACAAGAATGCAGCTGCTACAGCTAAAGATTTCTTTTGCTTGTCACTCTAATTTACTCTGCTGGTTTACCAGCAGTTGTACCACAAAGATCGTCTGTTGTCTCAGCATCAGGCTGTTGACAGCTCAGTTTCAAATAGTGCTGTCAAAGCATTTAGTCGGCACCTTTGGTATCTTACTTTAGAAATGGTTCCACTTTCATTGTTTAGCTGCAAGTTGAACTAGGTGGAGAAACTAGAATTGGCAGATTGCTTGTTAGCTCTTAAGCCAAAAGAACCAATCCCCTTTCCTCAACGCCAAAATAGTACTGGGTATGGTAAGCTAAGCTTCCCAGAAAAATATTGACAGCTGCCCTACTTTGGCAAACTTGGTTATCTTTACTCTCTTAAACAATGATCATTCCTTTCTGGTTGAAGATGTTCTAAACTGGTCAGACCCACCAGTACATCTATCACAATGCTCTTATCAAAATTGATGCAATTAGTATGATAGATAACTAAACTGAACGTGGTGTTAAAACTTAAATCAGATGTGTTTGCTGCAGTGGGGTCTTAGCGACGCTATCAAAATTTTGTACAAGTGGTGGAAAAGACCGAAAAATCATCAAACTTGCATCAACCAAGAAATAACAAATGACAGAAAATTGACATCTTTTTGCTGTTCCAAGTCTTGTGTCACAGAAGAAATACAATAGCGACAATTGTATCATGTTGATGATTATTAATATTTTTATTGTCAGCATGGTCATTGGAGGTCCTGCCAATGGTGTCACCAACCCAAAACTTTGGGGGAAAATGTTTGACTTCAGGCAAACATCAGCACTTTTGTTTGGGACGCCGCTTTTCAAAGCAAAAAATGACTAGATACAGCATGTTAAAATTTGTGGCGCATGGCCACCTGGGCTCCCCCTGGCTACGCCTATGGGTCCTGCACTGCTTGTTTTTCATGAGAATTTTGACACTCACCCATTTTTTACATGATTTAATGAATATATATTTATTTCACCAAAAGTGGTATTAGCAAAACCACCACGGCGTGAAACTTGACCAAGAAGAAGAGTACAGAATACAAGTTTAAACATTTTTGTAAAAAACAAAATATTTGATATATTTTAGCAAAAATCAGTGCAAATGGAAATTCCTTAACCTTTTAGGTCTTTCTGATAGCGTTAATAAATAGCTGGTTGTATTTTGGCAGGGTTAGACACTAAAATCATGTTCCTGCTCCAAGTAGTTACTAAGTTATGGCCAAATTTCATTATTTGCAAGTTTTGCCCCCGGATCAAACTTTGGGAGTCCCGATGCACCCCTAAACATCAACCAATTGCGAAAAAATTTTAGATGTCTCATTTTTTACCAAAATGCAACACTTTAACACTAGGTAGAAGTTGTTTGAAAAAAGTCGAGGGCTCCTGATGCACCCTAGTGTACCTGTAATGATCAGCGCTACGTCCCTATTGCTAAGTCTTTACGGTATAACACTTGCTGTTTTATGTTTCATCATTCAGCTGTAAATAAACAACACTAAACAAGTTCATTCCTGGTTTGAATATGCGCATGCATCTCAGCTTACTTGACAGATTTACTGTATGTCCCTTGACTGTGTTAGAGGAGATGAAATGTGTTTTATGTTGTGATACTGCAAGGAAGATTTTGTCTATGCAACTGAAAGTTCTCTCTTTAGCGCTGTAGGATGATGTTGCTTTTGCTCTCTAGTTCCTTCACTGCCAAGTTCTCGTCTTCATATTTAGTTCTACGATGCTGAAATATGATTGCTACTTACATATAACAGCAACCAACAACTAGTTTCTGTGGCTTACAATGTGTAATGCCTCAACACTGAAATATTATGTGGATAACCGTCACTATTCAAACGGTTTGCCAGGATCGTAGTATCTCAACCTGGGACCATGAGGGCTTTGTTGGGGAACCACAAGCAGACGTCTTTACTAGGGTAGGTATGAAGAACAATCACCTGGTGGGTGGTGCGTGGAGAATAAAATAACATAACATAAATATGTTTTAAAAAGAAATCAAGGTTTTTATTGAAGGGCAGGGGCCAAGGGTTTTGAGCATCTAGGTAAGGGGCCACGGACCAATGAAAGAGGGAGAGCCACAGCCCTACATGCAGTGGCTTAGCCCGCCCAAAATTTTGGGGGAGGCTAAATCTTTTGAGTTTAAGCGAGCAACAGTATTTTGTTTGGGACACTGCCTCTCAAAGTGCAAAATGGCAAGATATGGTAGAAATTTTCGGGGGCATCGCCCCATTTGCTCCCCTGGCTATGCGTGTACTTACATGGTGGTTATTTGGAGGTTGTCAGAAAAGATGCGTTTTCGTGAATGATTTTCTGTGCATTGTGTTTTGTAAACCTCACAAAACATGTTTCACTGCCAAGTTTTCGTTTCACCCAAGTAGTGTTGAAAACGTATAAAACGACGTTGATACAAACGCTGTCTTGTATTTTTTTGAAGGAGCAAGAAAAAGCTTGAAAAAGCTTTGCAGAACGCAAAGGATGAAATTCTTAAAATGACCAACAAACTACTGAATGTTCAGCAAGGTAGTGATGTCCGGGTTGATAGCAAACTGCATTCACGCATGGTTGGTTGCTTTTGAGCCTTTTGACAGTCAGCAACAATTTTACTTTCTTTTGAACAAGCCAAGTCCGGGTGTTGAACCTGTTGTAGGCACTTACGCATGTTGCACTGTATATCAATCAAAAACCTCCCAAAACAGTAATTGGCCAACTGAGAAATGCTGTTCACCGAAAGGTATTTTAGCTGCTGCATTTAAGAAGTTGCAGAGCGCTGATGTTTAAAGAATAGTGAAGATTCTCTTTACCAACTAAATGTTTTTTCAATAAATAACAGGTTTGACTGTTTTCATTTCAGTTTTAGAAAGATTACAAAAATACAAGTTGCTTGCTTGTTGCTTCAAAACTGTTTGTTCAATAAGCGTGGAAACTTATTAATAGGCTGTTTTTTGGTTTGCAGACCAAGCGACGGCAGAAGATCGTCTGCAGCAAATGCGGATGCAAGTCGACGCGAAGCGAGCAGAAATTTCTCACCTGAAAACACAGATGGAGACCAGCAAAGTCAGTAGGATCATGTCGCTGCTACGTCAAAGTATAGTTTCTTAGATATAATTGCCAAAACAACGTTTGAAATGACCAGACTCCTTTTTCGCGCACTATCCTGTTTCGTGGCGTGCGTAAGATATCGCCTTATATTTTGGGTTGGACCTTGCTGACTGCAAAGACATTTGAGAGACAGCAACTATAGTTTATCTGAATGCCGAGATGGACGTAAAGCAAGGTTTTGGTGTATTTTGATGGTGGCAGTAAAGCGAATTTCTACTGTATTTTGAGAGACCGTTGGAGAGATCGTTTCGGTCTCTCCTCAAAACACCTTTAAAACACTGACCAGACGCCACATCTGAAAAAAGTATTCTACCACAGCGACAGACTTATGCAGCAAAATATAATGGTTAAGCAAAGGATCTTTGCCCCAGCCCCAAATGCAGTTTATTACTGCTTAGGCAGTATCAGAGAAAAAAGCGTAGCTGTTGCTAACTGTGACCGGCTGTCCAGTCAACCACCACCGGTAAGTCTCCGAGTCTCATAAAATCTCGTTCGCCGTATGGTGGCGTTGTGGAGCTCTGTCGGATTCGCCGTGGAAATGGTGATTGGACGGCGTCTTTTCACTGTTTATTGGCGGCGTCCAACTTTCTGTTAAACCGACTTGTTTCGTTGAAAAATAATTATATCCAGATAAATTTCAATTCTGCGTTCGTGATTTAGCAAACATTTGCCCAAATCATGACTTTAGAAGGCTTAGAACCATTCGGTTGACGTGAGCTAAGCTGCTTTGCGACCGACATACGCAAGTGAACCACGATTGTGTTGGCTCCAAATCATCATCGTTCTGGCCTTGTCTGCCACAGTTGTGAGGAAACAAGCACATTAACCCACGTTCATTGCTTTTGTGCGACTTGCAAAGATACCAGATTGCGTTAATCGCATGGCATTGAGCGTGCTGGTGTCCTGCAGAAAACGTTCGAGAAAGTTCATGAAGGTCTGAAGCTGGAAAAAAGCATCTTGGAAAAGTCGGTAACGAAACTGCAAATGGAAGTAGAAGCGCTGAAAAGTGAAGTTGAAGACGCGAATAAAGAATCATCGGATGCGCCGAAAGGAACTGATGTCCGGCTGAGAGAGATTAAAGACGCAGCCGTGGTAAGAATAACTTCTGTGGTAATACTTGGTAACTTCATTTACATTATAACGCAGCAGGGACTGCACCCGCCCTTCAGTTTGATAAAAAATAGAAACAATATTGAATAACGATTTCGCTTCGACGCGGTATGGAATCAAGATATATTTAGCATCGGCGTTCTATCTGCACCTGGCTATCACGTAATTCACCATCCGAAACATCGGCTCTTCAGTACGTCTACAAGAGCCATGTGTGGTTTGAACTTTTCTATTCCGTTCCAAAACATTTTGAGAGTGTGTTGCCTCACCAACCCTGCCAATGTGATGTCACGCATCTTTTCGTATAGGTCGACTCGCACCACGCACGTCTAAGGTCTCAGTCGGTTGTGAACAGTGATCGCGAAGATGCGTTAGTTGCGTTTCTTTTTATTCATTCCTTTTATTGTGTTTATCGTCTTCAAAAGTTTGCTTTGTTTTGTCAACATTGGCAATAACCTCATCTTATAATGTACCAAACCAGCCATGTGTGTATAAAACCAGCCATGCGTGTATAAAACCAACCATGCGTGTATGAAGTCAACCATGCGTAAACCATGCGCGGTATTTGTTTCTCAACAGATTGAGCTGCAGAGGTTGAAAACGAGAATGGAGGGAGAGCAGATGGACGTGCCGTCGATAAAGAAAGGTGTTCTGCCAATGTTTATTATGCAATGTTTTAAAACTTGTTCAATGTCATAAATTTTGCCCTTTTAATTGAATAACACGAAAGAGTTCGTCATTAAATCTCTTGCATTTTCTTTTCAGCAACCTCAGTTGGAAACGGGTATTGACTTGGCAGAGTTGTTTTTGGTTTGCTGATTGACGTCACTAACATGATCGTGCTTTGCTGTTGAGCTAGTTTGCCTTTTTTCTTTTTACCCCCCAAAAATAGTTCAACCGTTGTGGGAGATATATCACCAAAACATTCACAGGCTTTTATTACAAAATTTTTGAAATAAACAAAAAGCCTTGTTAAGAATTTGGTTTTGTTGAGTCTACGTGTTAGATTCGGTGAAACTTTCCTTTCGCGCCCCAACCCCAGTATAAACGACACTTTCATTGACTGTTGCTGGAAACTTGCATTGCTACTTGATGGTAAACAGGGTAACTCTCAATGCAGTACGCAGTGTGAGCGTTATTGTCCAATGATGGGGTAACTGAAAAACAAAAATTTTGCAATTTGCTTCAATCTTCTTCACTTGCGGTTTCGTTTCACTTCAGGCCTGTACTTCAACAGATTTTAGGCTCAAACCCAGCTTTTGAAGTTTGTTTGAATGTTATCTTTGGTTTGATGCATGCTTGTCACACTGATTCATGCGCGCGAATCCCGGTTGCTTTGTTGGAAGGTTTCGACCACAAGAATATCAACAATCGGCCACTTTCGAAAGTGTTTTTCGATCATGAAGGGGGCGGTTTATGGGCGGGGCTGTCTTGATTTTCGTTGCAGTTTTTTTCTCGAATTTTGGATACGACTTGTGACACTAATTGACAGAGTTGGTGGAACAATTCCACATTCAACTGCAGCAGATCAACGATGTTTACGAAGAAGAAGTTGAAAACTGGAAACAAGAATGCAAGAGTCATGTTTTTGAGATCCTTGTAAGTTTGTGAAGGTTTTTTTTGCTCACATTTGGCACTATCTTTGCATCCAGTTGTGACTGTAGCCTTGTATACAACATGCTCTTGAGCAAAATAAAATATTTTGCACAGTTTCTTTCTTTCTAAAAAATTGTACTGCAATAAATTGGTGCCTAGTGTAGCGTTTGTCCCAATTTTGGCTAATCAGACGAAGTATAACTGAACAGCTGTAGATCAAGTGAGTTTTTTGCTGCAAATTAATCGGAGCGTGGGTGTCTTTTTGAATTTCGACTGTCATTTAGCCTTCATCAGGTCTTGTCATGTGCTTAAGCCATCCTCTTGTTAGATGCTGTAGAAGAGTCAGCCAACATCACTTCGTTCACCTGTTTTTGCTTTGGCCCGGACCTGTTTGTGTGGTCGAATGAAGCAGTAATGAACATTTTAATAGGAATGGATTTCATGTACAAAAGCGCATCTTTAGCGCGAATGCATCTTGTTCAAACAAAAGTTTGTGACTAAGCTGGAAGTTAGCACCCGGAAAAAGCTACATGTATTGCTGCTTGATACAACAGAGGCGAATGGCCTGGAACAGGTCGCTTATAAGTTTTGAGTGAATTGCTTTTATCGGATTTAAAGAGTTTGCCGAGCTCTTGATGTTCAACAGCCTGTCAAGACTGATCGCATCAACCAAGCAAGGTGGAGCGCGCAAACACCTCGAGCCTTTCCAAATGGCCGAATCATGTTTCAGATTTTGTGTAATTTAACACCTGCGCAGCCTGGCAACAGCAGGCCGCCACACTCAGGACGGTCGCGCGCAGTCTGGAGAAGCCGTTATACTGAAACTTAGCTACAGATCATCGCGTGCTTTTGCTAAGTGTCGGCGAGAGCAGTAGTTTTGATCAAGTCGTAACAGTAAGACTGGGGGGGATTTGTTGGGGAAAAGTAACTGAAGTCTCTGGTTTTGCTGCAGTGTGAGCCAAAAGCATGACGTCTATATCCACTGTGTCGTCAGTCGATCTCAAGCAGTTGAAGGCGGTGAGTGGTCGTTTTGCTTTCAGTATTGTATTGTGGCTTGTGTCAGTCATTGCAACAGTGAGGTTGTCCAGATGTTTCAACGTTGTTTTGATTGAGGAAAGGTTACAGAAAATAGAATGATTCAGGAAAAGCAACATCAGCTATCTCGACTGAAACGCATTTGATGCAGATTATGGAACAGAAAAAGAATGAAAATGTAAACAGCTGCGATGGCAATTGGCACAAGTCAATGTTATTTTCAGTGAAAAAAAGAACAGCTTTTTTATTCACAAAGATGTCTTCGTGCTCACGTTTTTTTCTGCTGTTCATGTTTTTTCCTAAGACAGAAAAATTGAAGTGATTTTTAAGAATGGAAATGTATATTTGTTGCTGCTGCTGCGAAATTAAGGATGAAAACACAATCGTTTTTAATTTCTTGTTCGGCCGCAGGAGATGGACATGGGTGAAGAAGACGTGCAGCAATGGACGCAGGGAAAGGGTCGGGAAGGTTTGATGCAGTCGGCAACTTCAAAAGGTGACCGCCAACAAACCTGTCGATCAGACCTGTAGCCACAGGGGCATTCGGGGGCAGTGCGTTACCAAATTTTTTTTGTGCCTCCACGTTTTGCTGTGCCCAGAAAAATTTCTTTCAAACATATAATAAAAACAAAAATCTCGCCCCCTGAAATGTATTCTGACCCCTCAAACTTTAAAACCTGGCTACGTGCCTGCTGTCAGTCGAGGAAATACTGCGGTTCACGCAAAGTTCCCCGCAAGAATATCTTTGTGTCTATGTTTTTGTTCAAATGACTTCGAATGTTTTTTGTTCTTTGACATTTTTTTTATCCAAGCCTCACACGTCATCAATATATTTTGCATTTCGCGCTCCCGGGAGCGTCATCGGTCGTACGATTCCTAACTTACCTGCGTATTGTGAGTTGTGGTTGAAACAAAGCGGTGGCCCTGGCGCGTCTTATTTTCATGCATATCAGTGGTTCAGTAGCTTTTTCTCTATCACGCCTCACTTCGGTAATTCCCCTTTGTTTCAAATCCCACTGACTTTAAACAACTTGTAAAAGTTGCAGGAACTTGCAAAAATAAGCTGCAAAAGCTTTTCATGTTGCAGAGCGCGAAATATCCCCCCCCCTGAAAACTTATTGAAGCCTCTCCGAGGAGGTAAACTCCCCTGGTTGTGAACCACTGATCTGGACCTCTCGATGACGGCAGTATCCTGCGAACCTCATTAAGAGCTTGACTTGGCTTTTTCGAACTAAGATTTTGTCTATCAGCGAAAGCAAGTCCAACATCTTCACCTCCATGGTAGCCTCAACGCTGTTGTATGTTTCTCCCCAGAACAACAGTTATCGACCTATCACACATCGAGCGTCGACACAGAAGTGAAGCAAACTTCGCCTTCGGAAATCTCGGTGCAAGTATCAAAGCCTCTGGACCGTGAAGTGGAAGCGGTTTTGATGGATGAAGACTCGTGGGTAACAACGTGATAAGAACGAACAATTGCGTGGACGCATTTAATGCGATTCTTGCTGTATTTAATTGAACAAAAACTTTGCTGGTTTCAACGGTTTTTTTTGTACCTGATCACAGCGACATTGCTCACTTCTTCCAGAGTGCCTGCAGATATTTGCGACGATAAAGCAGTTTTTTCTTGCTTTTTTTCTGTCTGCGCTAAACCCAAGTTAACTCCTGCCTTAATGTTAATTTCTTGACGTGCAGAAAAATCTCACACAAGACGAAGCGGTGTCACGCTTCGCTGAGTTTCGTGCGAAAGCGCGCAACGAGATTGCACGCCTGACGGAGAGCACGCAAGCGGCGCGTGCCATGAACGAAAATCTCGTGAGTGAAGCGACGAGATGGCAAGAAGAGAAAGCAGCTCTGCTGGCGCACATCGAACAGCTCAAGCTTTTGCAGGTACAGAGAGCTGCGAGTGCGTTTTCATACCATCACATCGCATCTCCACATAGGCTGGGCTTGATTAAGTGGCTGCTTTGGCCGTCTTTCGCCAAACTGTGCTGTTTGTTTAAGCTGTGTCAATTGAGATGCGTGCGTTGTTAGCTGCCTACGTGCAGCGTAAACATGGCTTGGCTTGACTCACGCTTGTTTCCTTTTTTTACGAAACAGTGGTATTGTTATTGTTACGTCATTGGCATGGGCACCATGGTTTACATTATTCGTTTTCCATACTTTAAATTGACGTACATTGAAGGGAAGTGCTCCAAAAAGGCCACTGTATTCAAAAAACCTGAAACGCGTGTAAGACGGAACTTATGGAAAAAGTGTGTTTGAAAGCTATCAGGTAAATTTAGATCTGGATTAATGTACGCTTTGAGTTTTTTATGGAATGGGTATACGTAATAAGATCGTGTACGTTTCTTTCAAAAATTATTCAAAAGAAACAAACAAACTGTATTTTCGATTTCGCTACGAACGTAATTTTCCGCTGCAGGAAGCGGCAGAGGCGGATGCGGAAGAGGCGATGCGGAATCTCGAGGAATTCGCGGCGGAGCAGGAGAAAGCGGAAGCTGGTAAGATCTCTCGTGTTCATCAGTTGTTCGGTACCTGAACCTTGCCAAACATGTTTTCAACTCAACGGAGTTGCTTGAGGCGAGGACGTTTTCAAACGTTCAGAATCTCGTTTTTGAGACCCCCATAAATATGTCTTTCGAATTATTTTGAAATTCCATACCGTGGTAAAAAAAAGTGAAACATCAATTCAAAATGCTAGAGTCTTGTATTTCCAAACGCGTATTTTGCTTGTGTCAACGATGGCGCATGTAACAAGACAATTTTAATGCGATTCTGTTTGTATTCCCGAAAGAGTGTTTTTTGTTATTGCTTGAGGCATCTGAAAATGCGCCCCTAATTTGGATTTTAGTTTGTGGACAAATACTATCGCCTTCTTATACTTATGTAAAAAATAGAAATCTTAAACTATCGCCCATAATTTATCTATTATGTCGTGTGCAAGTTCACTCTGGTTTTTAAAACGCAGGTCATGTGTCTGGGGCCCAAGTTAAAGATTCTCAAGTCAATGAAAGCGACCCTGAAGCTTCACAACTGACCGAAGACAACGTGAAGGTAAACTGCTGTGAGCCTTCAGAATTGAAACGCGTGTATTTTATACCTGCTTTCGACCCTTGCATGTTTATTCCCAAACCGCTTCACATTTTGTGGGGTTTTAATGGTTTTATTGGAACAAATCCGATTGGAGTTTACTTTATAAATAAGGGGAACCTGGAAACACCAGTTGACAGTATGCCAATTGCCAACACCAATGCACAAATGACAACACCAGTTGACCGTGTGACAACACGAATTGACAATATGACAACACCAAATGACAGTACAGCAACAATAATTGACATGGTGGTAACATCACTTGATAGTATGGCAACATCTATAGACAATATGACAACCTGCGTTTTTTCGCTAAAACATTTTGTTCATTTTTTTGTTGAGACATTTTGGTCACTGAAACATTTCGGTCATCTGTCTCACAGTTGTATTAAAACTTGCCATAGCAGTGTTCATAAGCCTGTATTTTCAGACATTCTGACCGAAATGACTTAATTTTTTTCGGTCTTTTCAAAATCATTTGGTCTATGACCCGAAAAAAAACAGATGACAACATAAGTTGAGAGTGTGACAACACCAACATTTTGGGTTCTCCAATTTCGCCAAGGTCAAATAGTTTGACTGTGAAGGGTGTTTTATTAAAAAAATATTTTAAAAAGTGCAAACTGACCGACATTTCCCATCTTTGTTTTTTGCTCATTGTAAGTTTCTTTTTTATCACCAGGCAGTTGATGAGTCGTACAACGCTCCAAGTTCCCCCTCCAGCTTTTCGAAACCTGCGTCCGCAGCTACGAGCCGGTTGGCCAGTGCTTACCGGAAAAAAATCGCCGACCGCAGGGTGGCGATGAAGGAGCGGAAAGAAAGACTGCAAAGCGCGAACACAAGCATCGCATCTCCACAGTTCAAGGTGAGGTCGGAGACAAAATTACTGATTTATGATGGAGTTAGTTTTCTCAGTAATATGCTTTTAGCAGTGATTCTATTCGAATAAGAGCTGATGATGCCTGCTCCGTGGTAGGCGAAATATATACTGCGATAATTGCTTTCGAGTGATAATTCTTTTATTATCAAAAAGTCAGAAGCAGTAAGGATTCTGAAGTAAGTCTGTTGACCGTAATTATGTTTGGTATCCTCACTGGAGCACAACTGCTAATCTGACGCGTGATACGTTTTTGCAAGACTTTTGCCATCACTCTTTTCTGCGGTAGTTTTGATCGGTTTTCATAATTTCCAGAGGTAAAAAGTAGATTCGGGCAGACTGTTGTCAAGGTGACCATACTCACTGACGCTTCGTCAAAAATCTCTGCAGGGAATGTTTGATACTGGATTGATGGAGGAGTTCCTGAGGTGCTACAGAGCTGTTGTGGAGTTCAAGGATATGGTAGGTGTTCAGTGTATCTGTAATACGGCAAACAAATACAAAAAGTATCAAGCAATCGAATACCCTTTGCATTCCTGGAATGAAAACCCAAACCTCTGTTTTTATATGAAACTAAAATCGACGTTAAAATCACTTTATTTCATACGGAAACACGAAAACGATAGTTTCTTTTCGTGTTTTAGCAAAAAATACGTCATGCTCCGATCGTTTGCGTTGCAGTAACGTGATGCTTTTATGATATTTTTTAACGAAAGTTGTAAAAAGTTTTTGCATCAAACTCGCAATGCATGGTTGATCATATTCCATGTGGAAGACACTTGTTGACCTTTACAGATCTCTCAGGAGATGTCACGTCACGCGTCGCATCATGCAAAAGCTCAGCTCGTAAACTCCGTCCAAACGTCGAATTATGACGCAAGTAATGATGAGGTAAGCGATGATGACGTGAGTGACTCTGCGGTAATGAAAATGCCGAATGCGTTTCGAAAAACTGAATGCAACTTTTCTCTGTGTTAAGATAAGTCAAACTTCTTTCATCATTCTTAGTTAAGCCTTCGTTGTGCTCCGATTGACCGTTCGGTGTTGGATAACCTGACAAAGTGTTTTCACATTTGTTTCAACAACAAAATGAAACTCCAGGAAATAGCATTTTTGAAAAACTAGTCTGTTATGCTTTATGAGAGTAGGTTAATCATTGCACGCACTTAGCTCGCATTTGCTTTGATAAAGATAAGCGCTGGATCTGGTGCAGGATGACTTAATTGTTTGCTTTTATTTCCTGCTTGTTGTGCCTGTAATAGCTTTCCTAAAATTTACTAAAATTATTTTGTTGCGGAATGATAAAATCTTATGTGAATTTTCATGCTGCTGAAAATTTCGCAATCGCTTGCTATCCCATCGCTCTATAAAGTAATGGTTGATAAATAAAAGTGAGTTACAAAGCAAATCGTGTTGCTTCAGTCAGGCTGTGGATTCCCACAAACTAGTGAATTGCTTTGTTGCTTGACGTTACTTGCTGGGAGGAGATATTGATAAGACCTACCAACGCAATAGTCGGTCACGTAAACTTAAGATATAACGGGGCCTATAGTTTATGCGTGAGGCTGAGTAGTTCCGTAATGTCGTAACTGATGGGAACACTTTTGCTTTCTTTAAATAACGCGACTTGTTTTGATTTGATACGTCTGTTGTAAGAAATCACGGCTGTCAACCATTTCAACTCAAGCGATGACGCAGGTTCAGCTCTACGTCAGCAACATGACGCACTCGGTGGAGCAGGTCCTGTGCGTCATTCAGGAGAATGTCTCTCTTGCGCTGAACGAGTCGCGAGATGCTCAAAACTCGAACCAACTCGAGCGATCGCGACTCGAGAACGACGAATTGCGAGTAAGTCATGTGGTTTAGCAGTAACCAATCATTTGGAGGCAGCTTCGTCACGCCGGTTCTGAAAAGTCATTTCAGTTTTGTCGATTTAAATCTCGCGCGTGCCTGCAGAAAAAAATTTGACCACAAGCGGTCCTACTTTTTTCTAATCCTGACGTCACGAAGGCTTTTGCAGTTTTGTTTTTGCCTAAGTTGGCCCAAAATGGCCAAGCCACTTCATTACAGTTGTTTACGTTTAGGCTATCTGAACATTTTACACATCAAGAAAACTTCATATAAGTGCAGTTGAAACGACGCAAAACTCGCGACGTTGCTGAAATTTTTAGCACATTTTGTGTGAAAATAAAAAAAAACAGAAAATTTGCTGTAGTAATGAGAGATTGCTTTTTGTTGTGTTTTTTATTCATCTAAAATACTGGTAATTAGAAAGATAAATATTCATCAACGCAAATAAACGTTTCATCTTGTCGATTCGAGACATATTTAAAATCAGACTTCTGCATTTCGATTTCGATGATGGTGCCATGCTTTTTGTGCAGAGGCAAGGATCCAAAATATTAGAAATCCGCACCTCATGTTTTGCTTTAGAATCCAGTTCTTTCATTTGCTTATTCATTCTACTTTCAAATACCTCGTAAAATTTCACGAAATTTCGTGTTTTTCCATTTCAATTATTTGTATTCATGCATCATGCGTACGTAAAGAGTCTCCCCATTATGTTTTTACCTGATATACTCATTTACTACCACACGTTTGTCGAAACAAAATGTACATTTTGCCTTCAACATTTCTAAAGCAGGTAAGTTGCAGGAAGAAATATTTACACCACGAAATTACTCTATATTCGAAAGTCGTGTCGACTAAAATTGTCAGGTAATCATGACGTTTGAAACATTTGAAAGGGTTTTTAACATCTGGTAAGAAAATGTCAGTATAGATTTTTGACTTCACGTATGACGTTGTTCAAACCCCACTTTGTTTTTCAAAACATCCGAACAATGGCTCATTTTTGCCAGTAGCTGTTAAACTGCGAAAACAAAAGTTGCCATCGTTGAAAAGCAAAAGAGAAAAGCTTCAAATAAACTAACGCAGAACCAGATTAAAAAGCATTGTTTCTACTGCTTTCTTACGTGGCACATTCACTTTGTTTCCAAGAACGAATTGACCAACCTGCGCAATGAATTTGAGAAGCGCGCACAGCACGATGCGGCCATGATCATGCATCTGCAGAATACCTTGAGCGAAACTCAACGGGGAAACACTGGATTGGCCGGGGTGAGTGTTTGCTTTGTTTCGCCTGTGTTTCGTCATAAAGACGTACAGAAGTAGTGTGGCACAATGAAGTTGAACCGATTTTTGTAGACTGATATTTTGTTGCGTTCCATGCACGAAGCATTTGATTGAAATACGTCGAAGTATTGCCACCTTCTTTTACTCGACCTAGGGTCAGCTTCCACTTAATTCCGCAGACGTCCGGATCCGGATTTCCGTCTTCTCCTGCCGGTCCCATATTCGGGAAAACCCCGTCGTCGTCGCATCGCCACTCGAATGATGACGCGAACGTGACTGTTATGTTCACACGGATCGATACGGAGCACAACGCTAAAGAACTCAAGAAGTCCGCAGCTGCGGGCCGGATCACTCAGGTATGGCCTTGATTTCGGGACAACGTGGTCCCGACTGCGCTGTTGTTTTGTGGGTCAGTCCGCTTACGGAGCAGAACGAGCACTTCTGTTAATCGTGGCTGTGTTGGAATGTCTTTCTCAGCATCTTTTGTGGGATTTCGTGATTAATTTTGAGCTGTTCACTCAGTTACTTCTAAATATCGATTGAAAATATGCTTGGAAGAAAATAATGTTTGACGGTCGGGTTAACAGGCGTTGCCATGGCGTTTTTCTCAGTTAAACTACGTTGTTTTGGTGAATGCCTCGCGACATGACGTCAACGATCCTAAACGCGATATGTTCGTTTCCCGGAGTTGTCGCAAAATCTCGATATCTTGTTGCGACGAAAATCGTGCAACTCTTACACTGGATTTCAGGAAACGTTGGAGTCAGTTGTCATGACGATGGAAGCGTACAACGCGATACCAGCCAAGCGTATCCAGCACCTGGCCAATAAGATCGTGCATCACAGCAAGATGAAAGTGATAGAGAGCAACGTGCGGAACAGCAATCTGGTCACCTCGGAGGTCTTCGCTGTGCTCGGTAAGTTGCCATGACTTTAATTCGTTTTTCACGTTTGCATCAAACTAATCTCCTCCTCAGTTGCTTTTCGTGTCCCATGCGACAAAACATGGCTGCTTGAACTGCAACCCCCATGGTTTTTATATGAAGTCGCTGATTTCCTTAAATCCAGCGGTTCCCAAACTATTTTTAGCGCGACCCATAATCTGAGTTTGGTGAACGCCTCGCGCGTGAAGCCTCAAACAACATGTGAAGGAAAAATGATTCGATTTCAGTGTCAGCAATCTACTCTTTTGTAAAGCACCTACACTTCCGGCAGACGCAAGCAAGCAGTGTTAATGTTAAAAATATACAACTCAGGTTTGGATCGCCTCGGCGCGACACATTTTTGACCCTCTGCGACCCCTGCTTGGGTCACGACCCATACTTAGGAAACATTTGCGGAGCGAATGTGCAAATAACCTCAAGGTCTGCGTCGCTTTTGTTCGAACGTTTGTGCCTTTGGTCTCGGTGCAGGGAAGATTGCTGCTGAGGAAGAATTTTTGATGTTTGATTTTCGCTGAGCGTTGAAGGGAAACCACATGCTCCCTTGAACGTTGCATGTGTTTGCAGAAAAAATGGAAGTGCTGCAACGGCGACGGGCCCAAGATTGGAGCCGGCAAATGGACAGTTTGACCTCAGAACGGCGCCGCTTGGCCGCCTTGCTCTCGGACGCCCTGCAGCGACTGGAAACCATCACCGGGGTTTTCTTGATCAAACCTGTTATATCCTACCCTGGCAACAGGCACTTGCGAAAGTATGGTGAAATTTACGACCTAAATAATTTAACACGAAAAATTTTGGAGGGGCACAAATTTGACAAAAAAACTGTGAAAAATTTCCGCAAAAATGTTTGAAAACTTTGGGGGTGGAGCAGTTTTGCCCCCCCCCTGTCGCAGACCCGGGTGACACAGTGTTTGGGGCGTAGCTTGTGGTTGAAACATCGTTCGGTTGAGCGACTGCGCATGCGCAGACGAACGCTTTTGTTTTTGTCGGATATCTTGCGATGCTGTGTTAATGCGGATGAAATTTAAGGAAATGCTTTCTTAGCGTTTTTCATTTTTTACAGCGCTTTTTTCCTGAATGACCAATAAGAACCTGCAGCAAGATCACTGCAGTTCTATTTGCAATGCACTAATGATGATAACAGGAGTTATCGAAACGTTTGCAATGTGTCGTTTGTGTCGTTTTCATTGGCCGTGATTTTCATTATAAGGCTTTCTTAGCTGTTTCATGTTAACAGGAGAAACATTTTTTCTGTGGTAATTAAAATTTAAAAACAGCGTTCAACGGACTTATCTATCCTTTCTGCAAATATTTTTTTTTAAATGTGCATTATCAAATTTATTTATTTGCGTATAACTGCGACTTTACATGTCATGAAGACATTGCATTTGATAATGCAGATTTTTTTCAACACTTTGTTACACTGGGTACTGCGTTATGTGTTGCTGATCATTCCAGCACGTGAACGAATTTTCCTGTGGGTCTTTGTCGCTAAGCAACAGCTAACTGGTTGCTTCACATAACAAGCACGAAGCGCTAAAATCAAAATGATCGAAGCAAATTGCTGTAGGAGGAAAAAAACAGGAGAAATAACTTGGAAAATTCTCTCAGATATTCCGGTAAAATCAGTACCAGATTCAACAAATATCAACTTGAAGCAATGATCCAAAAAATACAAATGAAACAAGCGATGGCCGCCCAGATGCCACTATCTACTGTTCACAGTAAGCTGTTTTGGGTGTTTAGTAATGCTGGTGGAACCAGTAGCCGTGTGCGTTAAGCTTCAGCGTGGTAAAGTCAAACCTTTTTTGCTGTTATAGTGTATTTGAAGTTATGCAAATTTATCGTTTCACTGTTGTAGAAGGTAGGACCGTATTTGCAGTCACAGACATTATCGTCTTGTGCTAAGGTTTGTTGCACAGAAGTTAGACTTAGTCCTTTTCCCGTATAGTCATTTCATGTGCAATCGCACCATTTTGCGAGTTTAATGGTCTTATTTTTGTAAAGAACGAAGCGGTGTATCTTCAAACAAGAAATCTTCATCTTCAACGGTCTCTCGTCCTCAAAATTCGACTACGTTACAGCTTAGCAAACCACCACCGAGCTCGAATCCGCTGAGCGTCCAAGGTAAAATCGTTGGATGCGAGGATCGCGATACGATCGAAAAGTGCATTTGCCAACATCTACGTTGGATGCCAAATTCGATCAAATTGCTTGCAGTGGCCATTTGCTGCTGGAATAAATTGGTGATATCACTTTTTGTCCAACGTGTGGTAAAACAAACAGGCAGTAGTTTCCTTTCTGGCGCCGAATGTGCTGTGTTCGTATGTAGATCGTTTTCCGCTTTCAAGCCTATTTTTGTTCAGTTTGTTGGAAATAATTTGTAGCGAACACTCATGGCAAAATTTTGAAGCAAACTTTACGCTATTATCTGAACTAACCACAAGTGAGAAATTAAAATTAAACTTGACGTTGAGTTAAACCCTACTGGGTCGCCTTCATAAAACAATCCTCACATCCACTGTTGCGCTGAGTTCGCTGGCACACCTTGAGGCAACTGACATTTTGACAGACTTTCAGCGAGACTAAGCGCAGGTGTAAACATTGTTGTCGAGCCACGTGCTGTAAAATGACACAGAGTTGAAATTGCTTGGAAAAGCTTTGTATAGTGTTTAGATACCGTGTTCATCTCTGGCTGATCGTGTTGTTCAGGTGTGTTGCAAAGCAGAGGTAGTGCGAACATGTGGAATGCCGAGTCCTCATTGGCTAGAAACGCCTTGACGCCGCGAGGGCGTGATGTGACGTAAGTATATTTTCACACCAGTTCACCTGCAAGGTTATTGTTGCGATTCACTGAATTGTTAGAACGATTCGACCTGTTGGTGTTAGTAGGGAAAAGAAATTAATGAAAGCTTATAAAAAAAGTATACCGTTTCCGTTTTTCAATAAAGGAAGCTGAGCGTAAATTTCCAGAATGAGTTGACTCTGACTTTTACAGTCACAGTAGATTGGTTTGAGCTGACTTGATTAAACAAGCTCAGGAACTATAAACCTCACAGCATGTGTAGTTACAAGACAGATTAATTTTCCCGCCACTTTCAGTTTGCAAATATGCTGGTAATATGTTTTCAATGCCCTACGCAGTAACATGCCTTTGTTTATCCCACAAAACACTCGTTGTTCAGGTCTCCATCCAGTCTACTGCGGTCGATCTCGATGCCGAAACTTCTCGAACTTGACGTTACGCGGTACCAGCATCCATCAACAAACGTTCACGCCATGATTGGGAGCGATGGTCTGACGATGAGTGGTGATCGGTTGAAAAACATGGAAATGTTGAAAATGCGGAGCAACACAAGTTAGTTGTGATTTGAATCAAACAGTTCTAATCATAACATGTTGGAACCTAGTTGCTTCGGTTTCAAAAACGAATAGCACGAAGGTATCTTGTTTGTAGACATTTGGGCATCAGGTTGACATTTGCAGGTCAATGTAGGGTGTAATTACGAAGCGAGTTGAGAAACCTTCCGACCTATGCTATAGTTTCAACCATTGGTACGACCTGTTTCGAGTTGAGATGAAGCATGAATGACAACCAAGTTTTTTAATTTTTTACCAAACCAAAGTAATTTATTGATCAACTGAAGAGTGAGTGACTGTTCGAAACATTTCGCATATTCAGCGATTGCATCAGTGCGCAATTCGTAAGCTGACGTTTCTGCTCAGAAAATGAGCGCATTTTTAACTCAGAAACGTCATCAGGCTAGGTGTCTGCTGCTAAAATTTCCGAGGTTTTCAACTGCATGAAATCTGGATGTTCAAATGTTTGCTACCCGAAAATACTTCTGTAGTCGAAGGTGGGTCAACCAGCTGATGCTTTCGGCGGGGGGGGGGGCAAAATGATGTAAATTGTTGTTTCACACAACAATTAAAAAAGGTTTTGGCGCTTTGAAAATGTTTTCGAAAATTTTTAGGGTCAATTTCCGGGTTGCTCCCTATCCTGGTTGCGGGCCTGGTATGACCGGAAGGAAAATTTATGAACTTTTCAAGAGCCTGGTTAGTCTCAGGTAAACTTTCAGGTTCTTTCGGGCAGTTCGAACTTTGTATCTGGATCTGGCAATGGATGCATCAGTGCATCAGTAAATTAACGCGAAGCTTTGCCATCAAGAGTTTGCAACTGAGATGCAGTTCATGCGACATAATGTGTCTGTTTGTAAAAAAATTGTCTTTTACTCTGGTGTGCTTATGATAGTTTTGACTCATCTATCATAATTAAGGAGCATACGTTTTTATGATCCTCTTGATATCCGACTTGATGAGCATGCACTGGTGTTTTGCAGTTATTGAGAGGACTGGCTCTAACCTAAAGGACGTGAAACGTGAGACTCTTCCCCCCCAACATTCACCTATGTCACGTGCTTCGACCTCCTTCAATTCAGCAGCTCCCCCCACAACTCCTGCATTGTTTCTGCAGGTCAGTATTTCATGACAATGCCGGTGACAATTGTTGCTGCGCCAATATTGAGAATTTCCGACATACGAGATATTCCTGTTATTGCTGGTGCTCGCGCACTGCAATGGGATACTTTAACAAATCAAACGAAGCGTTTGACCAAAGCAACCGTTTCATTCACGACCGGATTAAAGATGCTGAGTTCCTCGGGAAAAACGGTGGGACTGGCGTATGCGCATGCGCAGAGTTAATTTGAAGACTAAAAAGCGGTGATCATTTCTTGAATTGTAAGGTGGTCAATATTTTTTTCTTTTGTTAAGCAATGTTTATACAGTACCTAAATAAAAAAACTCGCAATGTAAAATAGAAAACGAATGTAAGGAAAAGTTCCAGAAATAGTATATTATGTAGAAGCAAAACAAAGAGTTCAAATTATTCAGGGTTATCAAGCTTGGACAAACAATTGAAAAAATTAGAAAGATTATTTGTGGCAAAGAGAAAACATTGATGCTTTATGCAACAAAGGGTATATCGTTATCAATTTTTCTTAAGGGAGGTTTAATGGTTTTGAAAACGAGTCAGTAACAAATTGCAATTTACAGAACTACTTCACAACTTTCAGGACACGTGTTTAAGCGTGTTCTTTGTTGCAATTGTAGAATAATCAAGCAACGTGCTAAATTCAAACAAGTTCTGTGATGGAGCTGAAGGGATGAGTGGAACAGCGGAAGTGACGCGATCAGTTATTTACGTCACAATCGTCAAAGTGAAACTTACTGCGTCCAACGTAGCCTTTCGAGACCACCTGAAACAATCTGCCTTTCAAGTAAACGTACACTTGAAAAGATTGGATTTGCACTTTTCACGGGCAACGAAAGACCAGGCACGGTGTTCACCGAACTCCACAACAGTGTAATAGTCCCAGTCAAACTTGTCGCTCCATCTGTCTCCGTCGGGCGCTTACCTCATGCGGTTCTTCTCTAAGATCACAGCAGCAACAAAGGGTCAGCTGATTGTTGTTTCGAAGATTTCGCAAAGTAACTGTTGTATCGCGTTGAACGTTCAGACCAGCGGCGCCCAAACACTTTCATAGAGGGCCAATTGTGGTCATGTGAGGTCGCCCGCGGCCTGGGAGTCCCTTCCGACATTCTTCAAGGTCAGCATAATCAGGGCATGTCTCCCAGGACCTGAAGCATAAATACTCATGTGCGGCGGCTTTCTTGCTCATATTCGCTCCCAGCACATCAAAACACAGGGAAACGTCCAAAGTAGCAAAAAACTGCCGACGCTCCGACAGTGAAGAGTAGTCCAAGCTTTTCTTGGCTTATACAGCACAATTTGAAACCAACGCCCCAGGCCTTTTGAAATGTGTCTGCGGGATGCATTTGGCCACCATGGTCTAGTAGAGCAGTGGTCTTTAACTTTTCCAACCCCAAGGACCCCTATTCCTAAAGATGCTGACCTGGGAGCCTCTCGTCTACGCAACCTACAAAGCAGGTGCATGATCAAAGAGCAGACACAATTGTGATAAGACGGATAAGTTGTTTACTATGGAATTCAGAAAAAAGTTTGTATTCCTTTTGGGGACACCCAGGTTTTTTACAGGGGACCTCCGTTAAGAACCGCTGGTCAGTCTAGGGCCTGAAAAAAAACGCTGTTTCCCTGTTCAGGGATGCTTGACTTTGGGCGCGTTTCGCCAGTCGTCACTGCGCCTCAACCGCTACAGCTGCAAAGTGTGATCTGTTTGTGCAGAGCGCTGATCAGAATTTGCGTCACCAGATCTGAAGTAGGCGATCTCACACGTATTCACTGCACGTTTATTTTCATGTTGAGTCATTGCACTCAATGTGTCAGTGACTGTGATCCAACGTGAGATTAATTTCCCCAAACGACCAATGTAACTCAGGATGACACACTGTAGCCTTTTGCCAAATCTCATTCATCTTAACTGCGCCGATTCCCACCAAATCTCATCGTTGAAAATCAATTAAAGAGCAAACCACAATGCCGCGAAACATCGGTCCTAAAACGGCATAAGAAGGTCAAGTCACGTAAACAAGGAAATGCTGATTTGGACACGTACGTCACGCGCATATTTTAGCCACGCATTTAATGCGTCAGAGTGACGTAGTATGTGATAAATTCATGAACTACCTTTTTGTATGAAAGAGTGGAGTCAGTCGATTTTTGTATTTGGTAGCTGCTGTTGGTTTCCTCAAAGTTAAATCAACCTTGACAAAGACATCTTTAGAGAAAGGGTTGGGGTGCCTTCAAAAAACCCACTGTGAAATGGTTTCAGACGAATAATCTCGCTTGAGATGCGTTGATTATATTTTGTAGAGTAATTAAAATCTTTTCACCGTTTCAAAAGATTCCTGAAGAAGATCCCGAACTTGCCCGGCCCGACTTTGCTGACCCCAACGATGACGTCAAGCCACCAATTGCTGTTTTTACGTCACCGATCCCAAAACCACTTCCGCCAATAAGAAGATTGTCTGCCCGGTCGAGCGTAACGTCTCCGGCTACAACTAAAGACCTCAGTCCCAGATCCGAAAGACTCTCGCCATCCGGGTATTTCAGTGTGGACTGATGACATGATTTGCCGTCTCATTTACAGCGAGCGTCTTGACTTTCGTGCGGGAAACCGATTGCTGATGTTCCTAAACACGATACAGTTTTTTTCTGTGCTGAATTTCATGCTGAACGTTCTTGGCCTTGCGATTCGCTGTAGTTGACCATGCGAACTCTCACGTTTGTGACATTCCGTTCTGTTGCTTCTGTGTCGATCATTTGAAGGAAAATCCATTGATTTCCAAACAAGAGAATTTCCCGCAGTATATTTTGCTCCATTATCACACTCACAACTTGTCCGTTACACACAACCTGTTGTGCTTCATTAAGATACAGTTCAAGTTTGCCTAAAACAACGCAAGTAGTTTTTCGACACTTGAACCTTTTCGTCATTTCTGCCGATTACGAACTGTCCTGTTGTGCAGCTCCACAGTATTTAGGAAAAACAGGTCACACTTCGGAAACTGAAAGTCGCAATCCTAAGCATTGACATAGCAACGCTGGGTCTAACGTTGTCATGGCTCTTTCTCTGATGCCTGTGGCCGACATGTTTACAGGTCAGTTCCAGACATGCAAGTCGAAGCTGATGCTATTCGCCAATCGACAACACCTTTGAGTAAGTCGAAAAATGTTTTATGTTATCAAGTTGCTTGTCGTGATGCGATTTTCGGGCTGTATCGATTTACAGTCATTAAACAGGGAGCAAAGCTTTAAAGCAGGGATTCCCAACCTTTATCTGACCATTCAGCAATTCGACAGATGGGCATGTACCCCTAAAATTTCTTATGACAAATAGAGGGTGAGTAAAATAACAAGTTATTTAACAACAAGCATATAATGAATTTTGAAAATAATATTCACTGATATATTATGTGTAAATATTTGGAAATAAATATTAATGTATAAATATGTTTTCCCTTCTATTGTTGACTTTAAATGTACCCCTTCACATAGGCAAATATACCCCTAGGGGTACATACTACATGTACCCCAAGTTGGAAGTCCCTTCTTCAAAGTTTCGTTTGGTTGGACTGGTATCCTTTATCAAAGTGAAGCACTTTTGTGTGAATTAACTGTGTGTTGCAGCGTAGCATGGGTGTCAAGATTGTGAAAGACATTTCTCAGCTCTCAAAACTCCTGCGGGCAAGAATGCATGTTTCAAAACTAAATGTGCAAAATCATCTTTCCTAGATTCTGTTTTATCTGCGTGATCTCCACGTTTTAAAGTTTTACTGTCTGCATGTGACCTGGTGGCCCTAGCGTCATCAGTAATGTTGGGTTTGATCCACTGGGCCCAGTTTTAATGATCAATTTCCGAAGAGACAACTTCTTGCATTTTTCGTCGGTCTTTTGTGAACCGTCTGGAAAACATGGTTACTCTGCGCATTTGTGCAAATGTACCCGGGAGAAAGAATTGTTTGTGTTAACTGGTTGAATCTAAAATTAGTTGCTGTGGATGAAAGAAGCAAACAATAGTAAGAATAAATACCAGGAAAAACGTGCGACTGCTTCTCTGAGCTCCTCCGAAATGTCACCATGAAAATCTCACTGTAGACCTTACAGCTTACCCCTGGCTTTTCAATCTCTTTCTCTGTTGAGTGTTAATCAAGGGCCATGATCAACATGCTGTCTCTGTTTGATGCTGCGGGTTGAACTGCGTCGCTGGATTTGAAAACGGACAAAACAATAATGGATTGATTCGTAACAATATCCGCGACAATTTTTTTTTGTTTGCGGACAATGGCTTTTATTGTTTTGCAGGTGCAAGGAAAGACATTGCCACTTCACCCGTTGGTGATGGTTGATTATTGTGCAATATACAGTAGGTGTTGAACGAACACTGTGACAACAGCTGAGTATGCCGAATCAAACACTGTGTTGCGCTTTTACATTTTCCTCTAGGGTAAACACTGCTTTGAATCATCAATGCCGAATCGTTTGATAATTAATTTTTGCTGTAGCTAACTAGTTTTGCGATTTATAACTTTCCTTACCTTACGCGTCATGTGTTACATGTTGTTCTTATCATTAGATGCTGCGATCAGTGACGTCAGTCTCAAACGAAACATGTAAAACAAGACAAACATTGCAGCTGCATCGATGATGTGGCTTTGGCATTCCCAGGCCCGTAGCCACGGGGGCATTCGGGGGCAGTGCCACTCCAAATTTCTTTGTTCCTCTCCGCACTTTGTTGTGCTCATGCCCCCCTAAAAATTTATTTTGCCTCCCAAAATCATAAAACCTCCCTAAGGCGGACCTGGGCATGCCACAGACAAGTGTTAGTATTGGACTAGTTAAAAGTGCTTAGATGTAGTTTTGTACTGTAGTTTTGGAAAAAAGTGTTATTGTAGCAGTTGTTTCGAACCGTGGGAATAATTCGCGATTGGTCGAACGATGTTTGAAAAAAACTTTCTCTTTACTGGCACACTTTTCATAAAACTCAACAATTCATCCGTGGCAAGTGACACCTCATCACACGCATCTTGCTTCTGCTTCCCCATCTTGTGACGTCACATGTTACAATCGGCTGAGTCTTTTTCCTGACCATAACATGATTGATATAGTCTGCCTCCGATAGTATTACATTACATCCTATGGTGATGGAAGACATCATCCTGGTAATTAAATAAATCTTCAAGAGTATTGTTTGTTTTGCTATATAGTCATCCAAGCATGACGGCGTTGTCCTCATGTTTTGAAGCACTGTTGCGTTATTGTCCGTTGTGCGAAATACACAATTTTCGTTAATGAAAAAGGCAGTTTCATATCTGAAAAAATACAAACTAGTGAAAGGAAATGCAAAAACTTGACAAAAAGTTCTCTGAGCATCTGCAAAAATCTGCGTGAATTGTAATGAAAGAAAAAAATCTTCTGATAACACAGCAGAAAAGTGGCCAGTATTGCGTCTTGTTTCCTAAATGCACCGGTTTGTCGTGACTTTTGAAGATCCGAGTGCAGCGCTTCCCTCTCTCCACGGGCCTGAATCTGGTCACAACTTGTCAAATTCTTGTGACTCACAAGAACTGTAAGGGGTTCTGGAAGATGCACCTCCTGAGTTTTTAGTTTTAGAACGTCATAGAGCAGTGTTTGCCAACCTGGGGTAAATGTACCCTTATTTGTTCCCCAGGGGTACATTTACCCCTGGGGTAAATGTAACATTTGTCTATCAGAAGGGATTCATTTAAGGTTAGCAATGGGGAAGGGAAAAATATATTTTTATAGTATTTGTTTCCAAATATTTATACATATATCAGAGAATAGTATTTTCAAAAATCTTTGTATGCTTGTTAAATATGTCCATGATTATTCATGATAAAATATTTTGTCAAAAGAAATTTTAGAGATACATGTTTATCTGTCGAAGTATTGCAGGGGTGCATGGTCACAGAAAGGCTGGGAATCCCTGTCAATATAAGATTGACTGAGGGAAGACTCACGAGCACATAAAGGAGAAGCATAGACTGAACAATGCATATAAAAACTGACTTCGAATCATTTTATTACTAAAATGCCGATGTCGATACCAACAACGGCGGAGGAAATTTTGCGGACACCCCAAAAGCTTCGGCAACAAATATGGTTCCGTGTACATGCAATTGCACAAGCTTTGTCTGGAGACGTGATTGTCATTTATCTATTTACTCGACTCCTATCGCGGGACTTGAGTTGTCACTTGTTAGTGTAAGAAGAACCGTTCTACTTCTAGCCAGGTCGGGAATACGCTTCATACATTGTTTTTTCCGATCTCACTAAGGTAAGCTAAAAGTGTCTAACTAGCGAACAGCATGCTGTATTGATATCTTTTAAATACATTTCGTACAGTAGATATAACAGATGGTTTGAGACACCAACAGCGTTCTTATTCACAGTGCAGCTTGTGAAAAATGGGGCCTACCTTTTTCGACCCGCTTCAAAAATGTTGTGAATTGATGATGTAAGACGCTTTTAAACTGTGGTGTTTTCCTGCAAGATCGCGTAGTTCAACCAATAACTTAGCTATTTTCTTGGCCTACAAATGGTAACCACTTTTGTATGATACCCAACGACTGCCATAGAGAATGTGAGGTATTTAAACAAGTGAAGACTTCTTGGCGCCCACGTATATGACTGCATCCCCCAAACGTTTGGTCTGGGGTCTGGATCTGCCACTGGCCAGAAGCAGTTTATCAGCAGTACCAATGCAAAGAAAAACAGCAACGTTTGTTACGAACATGAAGCCAGGTAATTGAGAAGGCCAGCAGTCACAGGCGCCAGCAACATGACGCTAATTGCATTGAGAACAGTGTGGCAGTTGACTGCATCGCCTTGAACTTCTGAGGCAAGCACAAGAGAAAGATGGCAGTTTGAGGCATGAAACTAACGGGAAAGCAACCAGCAGTAATAGAGCTCTCTCGACGAGTCCACTCCACTGATACTAGGTTGCACTATTATTATATAGGGAGAAGCGAATTACGATAATTCGCTTGTGGTGACTATCACAGTGACTTGTTACTCATAGGCACCATCTTGCAGTGACCATTTATTTACATGTGGCGCCATGTCTACTCCAGGCCGCCACAGCAGTCACGTGCGTTACATAGTGGGACGGATCATCCGAGGACAACCATGCGACACAAGGGCGTCAGCAGTCGAAGTACAGATGAGACGAGAATCTACACACTGGTTGTACTCAGAAGAGCAATCATTCCACGAATGGAACGAAAAGCCAGAACAAAGGAGCTACAAACAAAACGGTCATTTATCGGAACCAGAATGAATTTTCAAAGTCTCCTTGTGAACGAACTTCCGGCGCGGGCAACGAAATGAATTCGGATTTGATTTGTCCTCAAAATAACACGATTTTAACAAAACAACATGCCAACACATTTGGTGAAGGTTACAGTGCTTTCCACTTTCACCAAAGTGTTCAGTGAGAATGTTGAAAACTGTACTGGAATTATTTAGGCCAGTGCTTCTTAACCGGGTGAATGGTTCACCCCAGGGTGTATGAAATTTTTCAAGGGTGAATGAAGAAGAGGGGTGAACGAAAGAGTGAATGAAACTTCTGTTCCTACTTTTTTATATTGATAACATGACATGCACTTGTATTTTTTACCCAAAACGTATAAGCAATTGTGAATAAAATGGCGAGTTCCAAGCGTTTTAACTCTGCGTCTTCGGCAGTCGTGAAATTAACTGCATCTATACACGTAATGGGGATAGATTTTTCCGAGAGATGCCATGTTTTATTCGATCGAGAGGTGTAATCCCTGCTGTGCTCTCTGCGTAAGCGTCCTGTACTTGAAAAGACGTTTGGTGGTACAGAACTTGAAGATGGCATGAAGTAGGAGATTCATCCCAAAGCTTTTCGTCTGACGCTCTTCAAGGGATATCGTCAGAAGGATTCTGACGATACCCCTTGAAGAGTGTCAGACGAAAAGCTTTGGGATGAATCTCCTACTTCACGCCATCTTCACGTCCTGTACTTCTTCGCAAAAGTTATCAGCTGGAATCGCAGCACTTTCAAAAGTTTCACGCACCTGGACACTCATCAGAGTAGCCGTATCGGTCGAAATGCAGGCCCAACCAATCGAAGTACAGGAGTAGCCTATTTGTGATATTTTCTTGTTACCAGTTTGGTAATATTTACAACATCTAAAATGCGTTAATATCTCCGGTAATGCCTGCAAAATGTCCACGAAATACGTACAAAAACATTTTGTTTTGATGAAAGCAAAATAACAATCTATAGATGAAGTCGATGAGGACACACCCGCTTCATCAACCAGGTTTGAAAGGGAAGGTTAACGTCGAAAATAAATTCCCTTAAAAAATTAAAAAGTGAAAGACATTATGGCCAAACGTCCGGAAATCAATGTTTTTGGCATAACTTTGGAACCAGAAACGCTAGAAAGTCAATCAAGGGTTCTAAAGACTCGTATTATAGCCTGGAATCATGGGCGTCCGCAAGGGGCAATACGAGCATTTGACCCCCTGGAAATTGGGACTAAGAACCAAATATTTCTAGAAAACCTGAAGTTAGCAGCTAAGTTCAGATTAAATCATTTAATTTTTGCAATGACTGTTTATTTACCGGTATAACACAGATACTGCACAAGAGCCAGGTTCACTGTTCTGCCCTGGTATCAAGCAGTGATGAAATTGTGGTTCGGTCATGTCCAGTTAAAGATATAAGCATTAATAAAGCATTTTGAAGATCACAATCAAACACTCACAAACTGAAATGGGTCATGCTTTTCATTGTCGATTGTGAGTCTTCCTTTTTTGTGCTTGTCGCCACCTTCCTCGTTATTACTTTTCCTAATTTTTTGCTTTCTTTACTCATGCATATATGGACCCAACATGTTTTGTCAAATGTTCTTCCCTGTTGGTTTTAGTCTCCAGTAAGCCCACCGCATGGCTTTTTAATAGTTTACTTATTCCAGGGGATCAAACGAAAAAATGGAGGAATGTGTTGGGGGCATACCTACTTTGCAGATGTAAACATTTAACTTAAGTGTGCTATTTCGTGTAGTATTGAGAATCGTCGCCAGAAAGTCGTCAATAGAGGGGCTTTACTTTCGTGCAGGGGGGCTTGACATTCAAATTTGACAAAAATTCCACTAATTTATAGTGTTTCATATTTCAATTTCGGGGGGCTTGGAGCTTAGTTTGGGGGGGCTAAGCCCACTAAAGCCCTCCCGTGGCGACGTGACTGGTAGTATCCCTGTCTAAAATTAAAAAAGTATATATACTGTATATAGCAGGCTATGATATTGATTTCATAATATGATTTAAGTGGTGTAAAGGACGTTTCATTGTTCACTTCACGTTCCAGTAGTGGTTTAATTCTCTTAGAATATATAAAAGGCTTAAACGTTAACTCTGTCGGCACTTCATTCCGCGAGGCCCTTTGTAGGTGCGGGACCAATTTTGATAAAATAGGTCAAATAGGCTTAAAACTGGCTCCGGGTGAGAAATGCTGACTTGCAACCTTCATCGTGACCTGCAGACTTGGTCTAGCTGTTGGGCTTTGTCAGGGGTGTAGTGGGCTGGGACCGCGTGAGACTGAGAACGGCGTTCCCACACCTTTCTGCGCATATTACAATGGCTGCGACGTCACAGATGTGCTAGCTACACGCAGATTCGCACTGCTAGTTAAAAGTCTGCAGCGAAACAAGAAGATCCACTGTGGAAATTTTTGTAGGTGAATGCTCCCTTTATTCGAACAAGTTGGTGCAGTCTTCTTTTTTATATTTGGTGTATGGACGGCGTTCCCATACCTTTTGTGAAGCACTTCACCCCTGGGCTTCTTCCAATTACGTGTGCATATGGTGGCGTGAAATTGGGGGTGGCGGCGGAGGGGGTCACACTAAATAGACAAAAACGGTGTTTTGTCAGGAATTCTTTTTTCGCACTTAGACACCACTCGACGAACTTCATAAATACTTTGTTTTGATGCGCTTGAATTGCAACTTTTGAACACTAACTTCGTTGCCATCAAATATTTTTTCTCTTCACAAACGCTTCTTACGTCACAGATGATGATGCATGGATACGCGTCACTAGTTCGCATATCAGGCAACTCCGTTCAAACTAAAACGGAGTATGAAAATAATTGCAGTTCAACAGAACTGCGGAAAAATAGCTTGAAAGTTTATTGATTCAAGAAATTTCTGAGGAAATCGGGCGCGACCAAGCGGCGTACAGTGTCCAATCATGAACCTCATCGAACGGAAATGAAGTAATGTTGTCAACGTCACCGAGGTACTGCGATGAAATACGTGCTATAATAGCGATGACCTTCAAGGTCAAAGGTAACAAAGTTCAAGTGCTGTCGTAGTCTAGGTATGACGCAGTTTTTCAGGAGTTTCCCCGAAAGGTAAAAGGTTGCTGTTTACGAGAGCAATACTGAGCTTTGGACGGGTCTGACGCGACGGACCTTTGATCGCGTGGAAAAGCAAAGTGCAGCGTGCTGGTGACTACTACGTGTGCAAAGGTTGCAATCGTTTCATGCGTTTCGTAAAAAAAGCATGCTTTGTTGGTGCTCGCTTGAATCAACAGTGATGATTTTTTTTGGCGGACGGATGGCAAAAGCACTGGCGACAAACACAAACACACTGCACACGAGAACATACTAACTGGAAGTTTTTTTCGTCAAGAAGCACGCCCTGGCAAACAATTGCGGGTGTGTTCATCACAGCACACTGACAGTAGATAGAGCACAGTTGCGGTAAAACAATGAGTACGGTAGCGACGTGCTGCGAGGGTGTTGCAATAACACGGACGGATAGAAACGTAGATGATGGCTTTTAAGACAGTGCTTAGTGACCCTACCACGACGGGGCAATGCGGCACATCAGCTGCCAGCGACTGCGATTAGGTCTGCTGTTGCGTCACAGTCACGCTAATGACATCGACTGTTATGTCACAAATACATGACTTGATTCTGTAAAGTACAGCAGATAGAAGCAATATAAGCAATCAAATATTTCACTGACACTCGCTTGTCACTCATGTGCATCGCATTTAAGCTAGAGGACGATAACAACGAGGGCTACGGTATCAGTGTACTGTACAGAAATAAACTACTTCGTCTCAAACAGACGCTCTCTCCGAGTTGTCTGTGAAAAAGTTTCCAGTTTCAGACAAACCCACAAAAAGACCCCTGTTTGAGTCGTGATTCGGAATTTAACAAACAGTGATCGACAGAGAAACAGTGCGACGCTCATTCAGCAGTGGCTGACACTCGGCTTTGGGAATCTGCGAAAAGAAAAAAAATGACATCAGTGCAGCAATGGGGGTCTTATCAAAACAAGGCCTGCGATTGTAGCGCAGATACTTGAAAAGTGGAAATTTTGCAGTTGCCAGTGCAAAGATCCTCCGCACCAGTTTGAACAGTGCATTGGACAAGGGGTGTATGAATGAACGAACATTGTTTAGTTTACGACAATTGGCTGCAGACTGCAAGGTTTGCATGCGTCTTATCGCCGATTGCCGTGGACAAAAGACAAACAGCTACAGCAGTTTGGTCGGAATACGCTGAAATTTATAGCAGGATTACGACAATGACGCACGACATAGTAAATCATTTAACAAAATATGTCACTAATTATATTGGAACGCCTGACTGATCCTGTGGTTTTTATTGTACACTGCAAGCAAATCTTTTGGAGTTAGCTTTACGTGTGGAAGTGCTATAAATTTTCAGCAGCAAAGATGTTTCAAAAAATTAAAGCACTTTTCCATAAAGTGAACTTGTCAAGCGGTTTATTTTTACGAAAACGACCGTCAAGAAAAACTGAAATCTAAACTGAAATCGCCGGACATCGACGACGCAAATTTGCTACGGTTTTACTGATACCAGATAAAGTTGATTTAAACAAATTTTGTTGCGAAATTGAGTCTATTTGAATAAGAGCTTATGATACCCAGTTGCTACGTAGATTGATGAAATACATGCTCTGTAACATGTTAGTTTCTAATTCTTAGCTGTGAAAAGATTCTTTTCGATATCGTTAAAATGTTGCAAAAACGCACTAACGCAGCTTTGGTTGATTTGCAACCAACACAATTGTGAAATTACTGTAGGGCTGATCCTGTGAACAAACTTGACGTCCCTGCAGTTAATCTCGAACGCCCTGGGGATGCAAAACACTTCTTACTTTCAAAATTGAAAGATTTAGCTAAATGAGCATAAAAACTGTTACTTTCATTTGAATAGGTTGCGATTTGAATAAGTTATAGGTTGCAACCTACGCGATTTCCACAGCATCCTGATATGCCTCACTGGCCCAATGAATTTTTTATGGTCTTTATTTGTCTCACAGGCAGGATGTTAGGTATATCCAGCCTGTGGAATAATTCACCCTGTCAGTTGTTAAAACAGAGTCGGTAACACTAGATTTAATTGACAAAACACTGGGTTGGTTTCCCAAACGACCAATAAGGAAGTGCGTCGACAAAGCTTTTGTTACGTTAATGCAGGTATGGTTGGTGATTTCATTATCACAACATGAATGATACTCGAACGAGCATCAATTTTACGTTGAAAGTTTTACAATATGGTTACGGGGCTGTTCTAATTACGCGTATAAACGTTTTTCCATGAAAATAGGACATTTAACTGTAAAGAGAACTAACTCCAACTGGCCCATCATATTCATCTTCCTTTCCAAGTTTCCTTCCATCGCAATCGCTTTATCATTACTACTTTACTGGACCCACAAATGTTCCAGCAGACCCACAAAGTTGATTCAGTAACTAGAGTTTTGGCAAATAGTAAGCGGGCATTTCGATTGTCGTGAAGACTGTGTGACATGCTATCAGTGAAAAAGGCAGGAAAGGATCATTTACCAATTTATTGCATTGCGCAGTTTGTTCTTATCGAGGCCAGCGGTTATTGCAGTTTAAAGGTTGTTTCAAAGTAGAGGTTGCGTCAAAACTAGAGGCTATAAATGGACATGGATTAAATCACCGTAGTCCAGAACATACAAAAATGAGCAGTGGTTCTTAACCTTTTTTCTACCACGCCTCCCTTAAGCAACTGTGCTTTGTTTAAAGTCCCCCGAATTTAAATAAGCTGCGAAAACAAATTCATTTATTGGAAAATTCATTGATCAAACTTTCCATGTTGTAGGGCGCGTAAGGGCTCACGGCACCTTGAAAATTTACTGACATCCCCCTGGGGGGCGCCCCCCGGTTAAGAACCACCAAATTAGAGCGATACCGGATAGATAGAGAGGATGTCTAGGAACAAGCTGCAAAATCTTCAACAGTAGTAGTGGTAGTAGTTCATTAGCGATAATGGAGGTAATATATTTGCATTTCCAAAATAAACAGTATTCTACCCACCCAAACCATAAACCTGGCTACGGGCCTGGGTTGACAACCAGTGACTTTTGAACTTTTGTCAAAGCGTTATCGGAAAGTTTTGTTACGTCACCGGGACACGTGCAAATGACGTGTAGACCCGCAAGCAATTACATCACCTACTTTCAATAGACATTTGCGGGGGAGTCCATCCTGGAGTCCGTGGCCGATTGGTTCCAGAAGTGGGCCGGCGTGCTTTTGAGGCCGGTCTACTCCCTGACCGAGCGGATCCTGGGCGTGGAGAGGGGCTTGTCTGAGAGGGGTTGTTGCCTTCGTGTGCGGCTGACGTTGGCCCTCTTCTGTGAGGCTGTGGCGCAAACTGAAAAGAACAGGCGAAACAGATAGCAGCAGAGAAAATTAGATTATTCTAAGGATTGGTTTGAAACACACAAAAATATTTGTAAAAGTTTATACTTGAAAGGGAATGAGACATCATAATAATTTTCTGGTAAAGGCTCTAATTCATAGAAATGAGTTAGAAAAAATGCGGAATGCTTAACTATTGGCGGTGTAGCAAACTTTTTGATAAACTACGTTGACAACAAATTTTTTATCTTTAATTCCGATAAAGCGGCACTGCAGAAAACAATCAGGAAGTTTCTATACCTTGTCCGTGAGCCTGAAGCACTGGCTTGTGCGACACAGTATCACTCTGAAAATTCGCCCAAAGCTGCTTTTAACCAACTTGACATTAATCAACCGGTGGTTCTTGCAATGCATTAAGAAGTCTACCTACAAGCATTGCTAAGAATCGTTCTCGCAAATGTTGAACGTGACTCACGCTCGAACATTCGCACATGAAGACGAGCATATATTTTCAAATCCATCAAATTGCAACTCACACTTTGTTCTGCTCCATCCGTATTGTCTGAGCCCCTAATTCTGGCCATAACTGTAACACAAACTTTTAAAAGATACTAGAAAGGGCAACACAAACCTGCACATGCTGAGGTATCGTCGGCAATCTTCCTTTATAAATGTGGCCATCGTGTCCTTGCAGTTCGACTTCTTCTCGGGAGACATCTAGCACTGACTCTTCGTCTTGCCACAGCTCACTGTGATCAAATCAAGCGTGACTTGTCAGCGCCAAGCCCCAGTTACATTTTCAGGCCGATGCGTCATTGGCGATAGCGACGCTTTTCAAACTTTTTGCGTATGGCGTCATAAGATTACGACGTAAAGTGCACGTTAATCGCAAGTAGTATTTCGAACCTTTACGAATTAATGCATTTTCTTAGGTACAAACTGTAAAAAAACAGAAAAAAACAAAAAACGTCGTGATTTTCAAATGCATCCTGCTCAGCAGTAGTGTTGTACCAAGTGTCATAGATTAGAGAACAATAGTGTTAAGAACGTGCCTGTAACCCTGTGATTCAGCCTCCAACGCCGTTGTAAAACGTTGTTTTGTATGTTTTTATCTACCTGCGGTTTGCAGAAAGTGTGTTTGTACTATGGACTTCATGTCTGCTGTCAAAATTAATTGATTAATCCATTCATTAAAATGCAACAAAAAGGATGCAACCAATGACAGAATTCGTTAGGCACTAGCCAATTTACTTCCGCACCGGTACCAACCACTGAAGGTTCATGTATATTTGAATTTCAAACAATGGTGATTTCAGACTATCGCCGACAATTGAATAAAAACCTTAGCATTTTTGTTCCGGCCCAGTGCGTTCATGCTCGAGTTATCGCACTCACTAATATTTATTTAAAATTTCCGCTTCTGACCGAGTCTCTCAAATTTAAGCCTGTTCGCCCCTCCGCCGACTTCCACCACATCCTAGGTCAGGCAAGGTCAGATAAGGTCAGGCAAGGTCAGATAAGGTCAGACAAGGTCAGATAAGGTCAGACAAGAACCTTTCACACTTTCAATCGTACAAAGCTGCGGGATTTTCAAATTGCAGCAAGGAACAGGCTTATCCGTTTTCTCGAGCCACTTTTTAATCAATTAAAAATTAAAAGCAACTAAATGAGCTTTTTGGCGCACGTAAATGAGTTTGGAATCCCAACCAGAACGAAGCTGATGAACCAGTAGCCTCACCAATCCTGTCTCATATCCATTCCGTTTCTGCTAATGCGCATTGCTATTTGGCAATATCACAAGGTTTCTGCTGAGAATGAATACTGCAGCACAAAACCTAATAGCTTATTTTGGGCTGACATTAGCTGGTGATCCAAGCCTTGTAATGCAATAATAACCAAAAAATGGAAATCAACCTTCAAAAATAGTGGCATTCGAATTCGAAATCGATTGTGACCAACATGCTAGTGCACATACCTAACCTTAATTATGACGTAGACAGCATAATATATGACGTAGATAATGCTTGTGCGCTTTGATCAATCATGTAATGCAGGATAGTTAGCACTGTCTTAATCCTGTCCATAACCCAGCAAAAAAGGAGCTGCACAAATTCACGCATTCCACACAGAGCGGTTTCAGACTGTTACATGAACTGCGAGCTTCCAATGCGCGGTACAGAATGAAAGTGAAATTACGAAAGCATGGCTATAGTGCTTATCGTTTCATTTTCATTGCTACCTGCTCGATCCATATTTTTATGGCAAGCAAGGCGTGCTTTTTTTCAAAGGTATGGCTTCAACCCACCCTCAGTGCAACGCAGTTGAACTAAGCAACAAAAAAGGTTGGATTTTGATTGATTTCAAGACTAACTAGCATGTTCTTCAACATTCTAGGTTTCTGACTAGTAGACAAATTAATTTTGCATCTGATGATTCACAAAAAGCAACGTTTAGAACCTGCACCTTTTCCTGGCCAAAAACGTTTTTTAATATATCGAAGCAGTGCTTTTCCCGTTTTTTTCTCATGTCATATTTTGACTGATCCACACAAGGGACTATATGAGCAGTCAGTGTGGGTTTTACCTCAGGTGGGTTAGACGCGTGTATCTTCTGTGGGGGTACGTCAGGGTGTAGTTGCCCCCACACGCTCTGCCAATAGAAGCGATGCTTTCATCATTTTCCTCCCTGTATAAGAATGCAGCTGATGAACGACACCGAAAAGCACGTAGGATGTACACGTGACCTTGATACGTAACAATAGCGTGGCGTACGTTGATCAAATTTCTTTGGAAGAAGTGTTTGTATGAAAAATATCTGGCTGAGCTTCGGGTGCAAGCACGAATTATTGAGCCAAGCAGATGACAGGGAGCACTATATCAACAAAATAACTGGCACTGACACAAGCAAAGCCAAACATATACATGTCAACAAAACATGAGGTGGCACGCTTTCCAAGACAGAACAAACTATAAAAAAGAATCGGTGTTCCGAGAGTACAACTTGGTTTCAAATTAAAATGGTTCACACTGATTCAACACGGGCTATGGCGCAAACCGTGCGAAGCCAGTCACGTGCAGGCGAAGTGCAGTGAAGATAAAGCAGAGTGGCGTTCATGCTGAGATACCTGAGCCTTTGCAACAACTTATCGTAAGGTATGGATGGCAGTTTGCTTGGGAAACGAGACCTGGTGGCAGAGAAGTGAGGGCGTGAGAAGTTTCGCGTAAAGAGATCTGGTGCACACGAACCAGCCAAATAAATAAACAAACAAACACGGCTGAATAATTTAAGCCCATTTTCATCAGCAGATCCGCTGAACACAGCAAACCAAATGTAGTATCAAACAGCCCCTAAATTGTCGACGGAGTCGCGTTTAAAAATAATACATTTTCTAATGTGCAAAGAAATAGCACTCAGAAACAGAGAAAGACAAAGATATTTTTTCTGGTATATCAACAGTAACTAAACTGTAGGCCTATAGCGCTTCGAGTTCTATTATTGAGGAAACCTTGAAGCTGAAGCACAGCATATTTAATTTTACTGTTCACCTTCATTTTTGCATCAAGTTAGCAATCACAAGCATTATGTGTACAATCGCAAACGACCCAAAACACATGCAAATGATGTGATACATTTTACGAAACGACGCGAATTGAGGTGATCGATTAACAGTCTGGCATACAAAAAGCGACCGCCTAGACCAGCTATGTCTAACCCGCGGGCGCATGCGGCCGGTCGAAGGTTTTGTTTGGGCCAGTTTTGGTTTTCGCTGTAGTAAAAGTATCTTATATACTGACAACTTGTCCTTATTTTGATAATCTTGAATTTGGCAATTTTGATGCAGGTGGTCTTCAGTGCCACTTTATCACGTCTGTTACCATTGCAGTTAGGATTCGAACACTTTCAGTACATTAGCTCAAGCTACATCTAGTTGGTAAGATCAAAGGTATACATTCAATGTGTGGCCCTCACTAATATGTCATTCAATGTGCGGCCCTGGTTAAGATAGTAAGTAGTGACATACTTTTTGGATCAGTAAGCCATTTGGGTTTGACGTAGCTGGTCTAGGGGATTGTGGCTTAGGCCCTAGGACAAGACTGCCCAACCCGCGGCCCGCGAGGTTGCTTTAAGTGGCCCACGATGTAATAAGTTCGTAAGCAGACTTTTTAAATTTTTAGCATTTTTTTAGATGTTCAAGTATATTTACCATCAAAACACACCAAAATTATACCTGTTGTTTCTGTTATGGGTCTACCAACCAAAAACTTGTACAACAAACGCTTCGAAAATATGTCAATTTTTCAGATTTGGTTTACATCCATGCAAGCTGGCAACACTGAGTGCAACTATAGGACTCATTATCACATCGTGTTATCTCATAAAACTTATCAAAATCAAGGGATTTGTTACGTCACAAAAAAACTTCGTGGCCCGCAATAAATTTCCTCATGTGAAAGTGGCCCACAACACTAAAAAGGTTGGACAGGCCTGCCCTAGGGAATTGAGCGCGCCATAGGTGTTAATAGGTTGGGTTCAAATCCCGGTTGGGCGTCCTGTCCAGCCTCGGTAATGTAATGGGTGGGTGCATACGAAATGCCATATCATCACAGCAGATGTTTGAAATGTAGATCGACATTTAAAACGTTCCCAAAACCAAATAGTAGCAAGAGTCATCAGCATCCACGCGACAAACCTTTCATTTGATCCTGGCATGCTTTGGCTACACCTCTTTGAATAAGTCTAATTTCATCCAATCAAGTGTACCGAAACCATGCATGTCTGTAGTTAGATAAATAGACCAAGGTATTAAGATCACTGCCTATGACTCAAGCTTACAGCTCATCTCTGGAAGAACGAATCACATGCGTTTGGTTATAAGGTTCATACGAGTCAGGCTACGCACACCGTTGCATCGCAATGCTCGAACATACAGCGGCCCAACTCTACATGTTGCATTTCGTCTTTCAGTAAAACACCTCACGGTAAAGAAATTTCAATGCCAGATATGATGTGTGATTTTCATTCTTTCTGGTAACAAGTTATCACAGTCTCAGTTGAATACTTTCCTCACCATAACAGAGCGTTAGGAGTTTGAATGGAAAAATAAATACTGCATTTAAATTATATCGATATCGCCTGATCAACTTATGAAAATGTTTTCAACAATAGAAATCTGGTTTTGTGCTGACCTCATATCAACTAGAAGTTTTGATATTTTGTCTTTCTAATGCTACGATTATCTTGGATGATCTTTTCAAATAGTTCATCTACTTTAACTGTTTTTCTGCTCAACTAACCCAATGCTCGGCTGATAAGGCCCTTGAGGATATTGAGCACGGAAGGACATTTCATCCAACTTTCTGAGTCTCGCTAACTCTCTTTCCTCTAAAGCTGCCTTGAAGTTCGCTGCATTCTTACCTATGAACCACCTGCAAAGAGGAGCACAACGGAACGTTTTTAAAAGGATATTTCAGCAAAGAAATGATGTTTCCACGTACTGCGCATACAAGCGTTAACATAACAGACTGTTTAACCGAAAATGCTACTGCATAACAATGGTACTACTACTAACGATTTCAACCAAATTACACTGAAATGACATACATGTTTTTTTTACATTTTTTTCAACTATTTGCTTTGTAAACGTTTCTCTCCAATACTACGTAGCAAGTTTACACAGCAAAGCAACGTATTCTGCAACGAACAAAAACCTAAATAATAAGACACAATGTAGTGATGGGGCTCTTCAGTATGCCAGCATCTCAATGTTAGCAATCTGTTGCATCTCAGTTCTAGCGCTTTTTATCTAAATACAACTTGTTCGAATCTCAATATTGTTAACCTCAAAGCTAGTTTCATCATCATCGTTCTTCTCGGTGGGCCCTCATAAAGGGGCCATGTGGGCCCTCATAAAGGGGCCATGTATGCTCACGGGTCCACGCTTTCTTTTCATCACATGCGGCCAAGCTTGCTGAAATCAGCGACAAATGTCTTTTGATTCTCGCGTAAGAAGGACAAGCAGTCACGTTATCACAGTTCTTACAGCTGACAAAGCTTGCAGTCTTGAGATAGGAGATTTTTTAATGAGTATTTGAGTTAGAAAACCACTGCAGAGGTCTCATATAAAGCCGCGCAAAGTTTTCGTAGCGCTTCGACAGAAATATGAAAAAGTTTTTACAATCTTCGTGTTGTTGAAACGAACTGACCATCATCTAAGAACGAAATGTTAGGGCGCGGTCAGCCGCAGCGGCGTGCTTTGCATTTGCGAGGTAACGACCGGAGAGCCAGACCAATGTGATGGATTACTAATGATTTCCGGCATGGGATTTTTTCAGTGGATGCGGGAAAGGTTGCGAGATTGCGCATTTAATGAAAGGAGCGGACGTGACGTTTGACACGGACACGCATGGTTGGTGATGATTGCTTGGTGAAGTGCCAGGTTTGATGGTTTACGGAGGAATCAGGTACAAAGGATTTCTTTGTTTTTCAAAACCTGTAAAACCGCTGATTTCTATAGATACGAAGCTTTCGACTGACAATATTATTCAAGCTGTCTCGGCCCCACCCCGTGGTAACAATTACTACGTTTACATGACCAGTTTTGCATTGTCTCGTTACCATATATGGATAACGTGTGGTCTGCTTCTGAACGTTATTTGCTGAGTCAGCACTCTGAACAAGCCAATGCGTTGG